>ENA-OQHL01000629-OQHL01000629.1-human-gut-metagenome-genome-assembly--contig:-NODE-629-length-22934-cov-17.163064_pt1 | contig 22934 bp, 17 predicted proteins | sample MGYA00242565_ERZ504723 | MGnify/ENA primary metagenome ERZ504723 (study PRJEB26092, sample SAMD00036211) | human gut metagenome | host: Homo sapiens | study: EMG produced TPA metagenomics assembly of... | reverse complement strand
TTGGGATTTTTCATCCACATTAAAAACTCTTCTGGATCGTCATACTCTCGAACTTTCCAACGAAGAATTAGAGGAAATCAATCTATGCAAAGCAGGCCGTACAAGATGTTTCCAATAGTGTAAAAAAACGTTGGCCGGGCATTGATTCGAAGCGCACACCATCGTTTCCTCCGTAAACAGCTACGCTGGATGCCGGTAGAAAATAAGAGAAACCTTCCATTTGCTGGTCTATCTGTTGCGCTAATTCGCGTGTGGGTGACATGATCACACAATTGATGGCATCTTCCGGATATCCGCCTTTGCTTAATTGATTAAGAACGGGCAAAAGGTATGCGGCAGTCTTGCCGGTTCCGGTCTGTGCCACTCCGATCAAATCTTTTCCTTCAAGAATGACCGGTATGGTATGTTCTTGTACAGGAGTGCATTCTTCAAATCTCATGGCATCTAATGCCTGAAGCACCCCTTCTTCTAAATTTAGTTCTGAAAATTTCATATATATAGTTACTTCTTTCTTTAGAGTTTGCCACGTTCTTCCAGGTAAGAGTCCTTGAAACCTAGGAAATAGAGGACGCCGTCCAATCCGATCGTATTAATGGACTGTTGTGCGTTAGCCACTACTTTGGGTTTTGCATGGAATGCTATACCCAGGCCGGCTTCGGACAACATGGGTAAGTCATTCGCTCCATCTCCTACAGCAATAGTTTGTGCTATGTCCACACGTTCTACTTGAGCGATCAGTTTCAGCAGTTCGGCTTTACGTTTTCCGTCAACTACATCTCCCAGATATCTTCCGGTTAATTTGCCATTTACTATTTCCAGTTCATTGGCATATACGTAATCTATGCCGAATTTATCTTTCAGATAATTACCAAAATAGGTGAATCCACCGGATAGGATGGCTATTTTGTAACCATATCTTTTCAACACGAACATCAGACGTTCCACACCTTCGGTGATGGGAAGGTTTTCTGCGATTTCTTTCATTACGCTTTCATCCAGTCCTTTCAGCAAAGCCACCCGTTCTGTGAAGCTTTCTATGAAATCAATTTCTCCACGCATAGCGCGTTCTGTGATTTCTCGTACTTGGTCACCCACACCGGCGCGTTCGGCTAATTCATCTATACACTCTGTCTGTATCAATGTGGAATCCATATCGAAACAAATCAAGCGTCGCATACGTCGGTACATATTGTCCAGTTGGAAAGAAAAGTCCATTTCCAGGTCACTGCTCAGTTTCATTAACGCCTGTTGCATTTCTTCCCGTTGGTGGGGGGTGCCACGGACGGAGAATTCGATACAAGCCCGTACATTCGCTTTCCGCTCATCCAATGGAATACGCCCTGTAAGACGTTTGATAGCATCAATATTTAAACCTTGTTCCGCTAATATTCCTGTGACTGCTGCGATTTGTTTGGCTGTCAGCTTGCGTCCCAGTAAAGTCAGGATGTACCGGTTCTTGCCTTGCATATTTACCCATTCCTCATATTCTTCCACAGTAACGGGATAGAAACGGATATTGATGCCTAATGCGGAAGCTTTAAATAGCAACTCTTTCATGATATTACCTGAATCTTTTTCCTGGCTTTTGAATAAAATGCCTAATGACAGGGTGCTATGAATATCGGCCTGGCCAATATCCAAAATGGTAACATCATACTTTGACAAAATCTCCGTAATGGAAGCGGTTAATCCCGGCCGATCAAGACCGGTAATTCTGATTAAAATAAGTTCAGTATTATTATTCATACTTTGTGGTTGCTATTTACATATTGCAAAAGTACGTAAATAAATCCTTATCAGCTATATTTTCTGCATTCTTTTTTCTCGATGAAAAGGATGATTTTATGCTATATAACATATTTTTTGAGAAAAAATCTTGGAGTTGATTTCAAAACTCCTTACCTTTGTCGCAGATTTCTAATTTAAATGGTATTGATTATCAGTACTAAAGATAATGTTCCGGGTGGAAATCACTGTTTAAGGGCAGTCTCGGATAGTATTAACTAAGATCGAATTACATGATTAAAAATGTAAAGTGGATTTTTGTTGTATTAATTATTAGTTCCTTGATTTCATTCTCTTTTGTAGGGAAAAACACGCCGACAGAAGGCTTGACCATAGGAGACAAGGCTCCTACATTTACTATCTGTGGCGAAAAGCAGTTGATTGACTTGAAGGATTTAAGAGGTAAATATGTACTGCTAAGTTTTTGGGCCAGCTATGATGCTCTGTCAAGGATGCAGAATGCTACTTTGAATCATGCCATCGCGCAGGCCGACAATGTAGAAATGGTTTCCGTTTCATTTGATGAATACAAGTCGATATTTAACGAAACCATTAAAAAAGACCAGATATCAACTTCTAATTGTTTTGTGGAATTGGCTGGTGTTTCATCGGATCTATATCAGACTTATCGCTTGAAAAGAGGCTTTAAGAACTTTTTGTTAGATGAAAATGGCGTTATTGTTGCCAAGGATATCACCGTATCCGAACTCTCTTCTTATTTGAATTGAGAGAACATTTCCGAAAGGAAGAAAAATACAACAAAAATAATTACCGTGGATTCTCAATGGAATCTACGGTTTTTTTTGCTATATGGTATTTTATTGACTTACATCATTTATCATTCACAATCAAATGCTTACCTTTACGGCGGATAAATAAAAAGGTTATGAAACAGATTAAGAATATTGTGTTTGATTTCGGCGGGGTTATCATTAGCTTTGACCGTGAACAGGCTGTAAAGGCGTTTGAGCGGATAGGAGTGAGGGAAGCGGACAGTTTATTAGGGAAATACCATCAGCAGGGGATTTTTCAGGAAGTAGAAAATGGGAACATGGACGCTGAAACTTTTCGCTGTGAATTGAGTAAAATTTGTGGGAAAGAATTGACTTATCAAGATGTGGAAAATGGGTGGAAAGGATTTGTTACGGACGTGCCGCAATATAAATTGGATTACTTGAATGAGCTTCGTAAGAAGTACAAGGTATATATATTGAGCAACACCAATCCTTATGTGATGGGATGGGCGAGGAGTAATGCATTTACTTCTGCGGGAAAGCCATTGGACGCTTATGTTGATAAGATTTACACTTCCTACGAAGCCGGTTCCACCAAGCCGGATCCTGGCATCTTTAACTATATGATAAAAGATAGTAAACTGAATCCGGCTGAAACAATATTTGTAGATGACGGTGCGGCCAATATTGTTATTGGTAAAGAACTGGGCTTTATTACGATGCAACCGGAGAACGGCGAGGATTGGCGTCAAAAACTAGAAAAGCTCCTATAATTATTTAGGAGCTTTTCTGTATAAATAGATAGCAATAAATGTGTAAAGTATATTAGGAATCCATACCGCTATAATAGGAGGGGTGTTTCCGTTGACAGCAAAGGTTGCTGACACTGTTTGGAACAAAATGTATGAAAAACTAAGTGCTAACCCTACTCCTAAATGCAGTCCCATTCCTCCTTTCATTTTTCTGGATGATAAGGAAACACCAATGGTTGTCAAGATAAAAGCGGCAAAGGACATGGCTATACGTTGGTAATATTCAATTTCAAATTCCTTTATGTTGGCGAACCCGCGTCTTTTCTGCTTGTCTATATATTCTTTCAGTTCAGGGCTTGTCATGGTTTGTTGCTGCCCTTTCATAATCAGGAAATCTTGAGGCTCCATTTTAATGATCGTATCCAAACGGTCACCACGAGTGATTTTTTCACGCATACCTTCCATCTCACGTATCATATAGTTCTTGATTGTCCATTTGTGTACAGATGCTGTATCATAAGTGACACTTCGGGCAGTAAGGTGGGCAACTAGTTTCTTGTCATCAAACTTGTCTAAGGAGAAGCGGTATCCCGTTTTATTATAATTTTCATAACGTTCTATGTAGGCAATGACTCCGCTGTCTACTTCCAGTTGCACATTCCGCACATATTCCTGTTTCTTTTTTTTCTTATAACGGTCCTCAAAATCCAAACGGGTTACATTTCCCTTAGGTATGACGTATGCTCCCAGTCCGAAAGTAACAACGGAAATGATTGCAGCCGAAATCATATAGGGCCGCATCATTCGTTTAAAACTCATTCCGGTGGAGAACATGGCAATGATTTCCGAGTTTTCTGCCAGCTTGGAAGTAAAGAAGATAACAGCGATAAAGACAAACAAGGGGCTGAACAGATTGGAGAAGTAAGGGATGAAGTTCATGTAATAATCAAATACAATCGCTTTCAGCGGAGCTTTATTATTGATGAACCTGTCTATATTTTCGTTCACGTCAAACACTACTGCAATGGAGATAATCAATGCAATAGCGAAAAAGTAGGTTCCCAGAAACTTCTTAATGATATATATGTCCAGTCTTTTCACCCATTTATCCAGTTTCAGCCAACTGATATTCGGCTTCCACCATTTTTTATCCTTTGGGGATGAATCTGTGTTTGTCTTGAACCAATTCTTCATTTCTAGTAATTTATAATCTTGTAGATAAGCGTTTTACCATCATTGGTTTCCACGTAGAGAAATCTCCTGCAATGATGTGTTTACGGGCCTCGCCTGCTAGCCACAGATAGAATGCCAAGTTGTGGATAGAAGCGATTTGCATGGCCAGCAGTTCTTGTGCGTGGAACAGATGGCGCAAGTAAGCACGGCTGTACATGGTATCTACATACGATGCCCCTTCGGCCTCGATAGGAGAATAATCATCCTCCCATTTCTTGTTGCGCATGTTCATTATGCCGTTTTTAGTGAACAACATTCCATTGCGTCCGTTCCGGGTCGGCATTACACAATCAAACATATCTACACCGCGTTCTATACCCTCCAGTATATTTACCGGTGTACCGACTCCCATCAGATAGCGGGGCTTGTCTTTGGGTAAGATTTCATTGACAACCTCTATCATTTCGTACATTTTCTCGGTTGGCTCACCTACGGCTAAGCCACCGATGGCGTTTCCGTCAGCTCCCTTGGAGGCAATATATTCCGCTGATTGTTTGCGTAAGTCGGGATAAACACAGCCTTGCACTATGGGAAATAATGACTGTTGATAACCATATTTGGGATCGGTTTCGTTGAAATGTTTTATGCAACGGTCCAGCCAACGATGGGTAAGCTGCATTGATTTTTTTGCGTATTCATAATCTGCGGTTCCCGGAGTACATTCGTCAAAAGCCATCATGATATCTGCACCGATAGTCCGTTCAATGTCCATCACCCGTTCAGGAGTGAACAAGTGCTTCGAACCGTCTATATGTGAGCGAAATTCCACACCTTCTTCTCTCATTTTGCGGATACCTGATAAAGAGAATACCTGAAAACCACCACTATCAGTCAGCATAGGACGGTCAAAACCATTGAATTTATGCAGACCTCCGGCACGTTCTATTATATCCAGTCCCGGTCGCAAATACAGGTGGTAAGTGTTTCCTAGGATTATCTGCGCTTTAATGTCCTCTTTCAACTCATGCAAATGCACGCCCTTCACCGTTCCCAATGTGCCTACAGGCATAAAGATGGGGGGTTTCTATTTGCCCGTGGTCAGTCGTTATCAATCCGGCACGGGCATTCGATTTAGGGTCTGTATATTGTAAGTCAAAAGTCATATTTATTCTTTTCTTCTGTTTTTTGATTGGTAATATTAAAATCAATGGCACCGTTTACTTTTTCATTGGTGAGAGCTAAAGCCAATACTTCCTTAATATCCGTGACATAATGGAATGTCAGTCCTTCTAGATACATCGGCTGAATTTCTTCAATGTTCTTGCGGTTTTCCTCACATAAAATGATGTCTTTGATTCCGGCACGTTTGGCGGCTAGAATCTTTTCCTTGATACCGCCTACGGGCAGGACTTTTCCACGTAATGTGATCTCGCCTGTCATTGCCAGGTTTGCTTTTACTTTACGCTGGGTGAGGGCGGATGCCAATGACGTTACCATGGTGATACCGGCTGACGGACCATCTTTGGGGATAGCTCCTTCAGGTACATGGATGTGGATATTCCAATTGTCAAAGATATCCTCCTGTAAATTCAGCAGTTTGGTATGTGCCTTAAGATATTCCAAAGCCAGCATAGCCGATTCTTTCATTACATCACCCAAGTTCCCGGTCAACGTCAGTTTACCGCCTTTTCCTTTGCTCAAACTGGTTTCTACAAACAAGATCTCACCTCCGACAGCTGTCCACGCCAGCCCTGTGACAACACCGGCGTATTCATTTCCTTGATATTTGTCACGGCTATATTCTGGCGTGCCTAGGTATTTGCGTACATCGGCAGGTTTTATTTCATGCATCACTTCATAGCCGTCACGTGCAAATTCCAACGCTATTTTACGCATTACCTTGTTTATCTTCTTCTCAAGTTCGCGTACCCCACTTTCACGAGTATAATTTTCTACGATACATTCCAAGGCAGCTTTAGAGAACTTCACATATTCTTTTTTAATGCCGTTGGCTTCCAGTTCTTTGGGGACAAGATGCCGGCGAGCTATTTCTACTTTTTCTTCTGTGATATATCCGCTGACCTCTATCAACTCCATACGGTCCAGCAGAGCAGGAGGGATGGTGCTCAAATTGTTTGCCGTAGCGATGAACATTACTTTAGACAAGTCGTAATCTACATCCAAATAGTTATCGTGGAAAGTGTTGTTCTGTTCGGGGTCAAGCACTTCCAGCATAGCGGAACTGGGATCTCCGCGGTGGTCACTGCCCAGTTTGTCTATTTCGTCCAAAATGATAACCGGATTAGAGGACTCGGCTTTTATCAAACTTTTGATGATACGGCCCGGCATGGCACCGATATAAGTTTTACGATGGCCACGGATCTCGGCTTCGTCATGCACACCACCCAATGACATACGTACATATTTACGTTTCAATGATGCCGCTATGGAACGCCCTAAAGAAGTTTTACCGACTCCCGGAGGACCATAAAGGCAGATGATGGGTGATTTCATATCACCTTTTAGTTTCAGCACTGCTAAATGTTCAAGGATACGCTCCTTTACTTTCTCTAGTCCGTAGTGGTCTTTGTTCAATGTCTTTTCGGCATTACTTATATTCAGGTTGTCAGTGGTAAAGACATTCCAAGGTAATCCTAACAGGGTTTGCAAATAGGTAAGTTGTACATTGAAATCTGGTGATTGGGAATTTGTCCTTTCCAATTTGGAAACTTCTTTTTCAAAAAGTTCTGCCATTTCCGAACTCCATTTTTTGGTTCTTCCTTTTTGGCGGAGTTCATCTATCTCATCTTCCTGTCCGGCACCCAGTTCATCCTGTATGTTTTTAATTTGTTGCTGCAAGAAATATTCGCGTTGTTGACGGTCAATATCTTCGCGTGTACGCATTTGAATGCTTTGTTTGATATCAGCCAATTGTACTTCACGATTTAAGATCTTGACCAGCATATACAGGCGGCTTTGCAAATCGCCAGCTTTTAGCAATTTTATCTTTTCTTCTACCGGAATAGGGAAGTTTGCACAAATAAAGTTTACCAAAATTTCCGGATTGTCCAAGTTCTTGATTGCAAAAACAGTATCCGGGCTCATCTTCTCGGAAGCCTCTATGAACTTGCTCGTCAAATCCTTGCAGGTGTCAATCAATGCTTTGAATTCGTCCGTTTCCAGTTGGTCATTTGCCTCTGGAATAGGAGTCACTATTCCTTTCAAATATGGAGATGTTTTTGTGATACTGTCCAAATGTACTTTGGGCCCGTTTGACTGCATAATTACTGTGGTATTTCCACCTGGCATTTCGAATACACGGAGAATCTTCCCAATAACTCCTACATGGTACACATCATTAAAACCAGGATCATCCATGTCTCCCTGTATCTGACAAACTACCGCTATGGGAAGTTTTTTCTTGTATGCAGCATTTACCAATTTCAATGTGCTGGGGCGTCCAATGGTTACAGGCATTACTACAGATGGAAACATTACCATGTTGCGTAAAGGCATAACAGGTATTTCTTTATTAAATTCCATAGCAGTTACTTCATCCGGATCCGTTTGGATTTCAGCTAACATAGAGATGTCATCGTTATCAGTATTCAACAAAATATCCTCTTTCTTATTCCTCTTCATAATTTATTCCTCTTGTGTTAAATTGAGCCCAATGCCCAAAACGGGGACAAAGTTAATCATTCCTTGTCGAATAAGGAAAATTCATGGGAACTAATTGAGTTTTAAAAATCAAATATTTCCTAATAATTGGAGTAATTAAATGGATTTTTCTATTTTTGACAGCTAATTTAATAAATATAGTATGCCAAATCCTTATTTTTCTTTTAAGCAATTTACTGTTTATCATGATAGATGTGCCATGAAGGTTGGTACGGACGGAGTTTTATTGGGAGCTTGGGTTGATGTGGTTTCTGCCCGTAATATTTTAGATGTTGGTACTGGGACCGGATTGATTTCTTTGATGATGGCACAGCGGTGCAATGCCCAGATAAGAGCAGTTGATATAGATGCGGATGCTGTGGAACAAGCTCGTGGAAATGTGGCGGCATCTCCGTGGCAGGATAGGATAGAAGTGGAGTTGCAGGATATTTGTCATTTTACATCGGAAACACTCTTTGATGTTATTGTTTCCAATCCTCCTTATTTTACCGATTCATTGAAATGCCCTGAAAGGCAGCGTAATATCGCTCGGCATACAGATCTTCTTGATTTTGATAAATTAGCAGAATCTGCCGCCCGTTTGCTTCATTCCGAAGGTGTTTTTTCTGTGATTATTCCTGCTGATGGTAAAGAATCTTTTTTGATGGCTGCCACTCGTTACGGATTACATCTCTCACACCAGACTTTAATTCATACAAAACTTGGAACTGAACCCAGACGGGTATTGCTTGCTTTCAAATTCTCTGTGGATAAGTGTATTACAGACGATTTGACCATCGAATTATCACGTCATGTGTATAGTGAAGAATATATAGCCTTGACTAAAGAATTTTATTTGAAAATGTAGAGGGTGGATTATTCTGAACATCATCAAAGAAACTGTTTTTATTTGGCAGAGTCTTTACTGATGTTCAGAAAAAAGATATTTTTTATTGTTTTTTGGATAGACGACGCAATAAACTTTTGTTAAGCTCAAATAAATGGCTGTGCCGGAAAGCAAAAGTTTCAGCTTTAGGCTTCATACCACTGAATATTTCGGATATTTGTTGTAAGAGACTAAAAGGTTCGTTCTCTTTTTTTTTATCAGAAACAATGATGTTGAGTCCGTGTGGAATCAATTCTACCTCAATATCCTTTCCTCCCATGATCGGATCTCCGTCATAATGCATTACTCCGGGTTTTGAACGATGTATCTTAATCTTTTTAGTACGGAATGTCTTGATCCGGCTGTTTTGGTCTATGGTTTTGTTGAAAAGTTGAAAAGATAAAGAAGGAACATCCAACACTGTGAATGGCTCTAATATTGTGACATCCATCAAACCATCGGTTAACGAGGCTTGTGGAGCAATATATGCGTTATTCCCATATTGGGAGGCATTGCCGCAGGCTATCAGGAAAGCTTTGTATTTTACCGTTCCTTCTTCATTTTCTATTTCATAAGTTTCAGGTTTGTAACTCAGACTCTCATGCAAGGTATTTTCCAGATAGGTTAGTAGTCCGCGTTTGCCTGAATCAGCAAACTTTAAGCTGACAAATGCGTCAAAACCTACTCCGCATGTGCAGAAAAAAGGTATGTTGTTTATTTTTCCGTAATCAATACAGGCAACAGAACTTTCATTTATAATGTCAATAGCAGCCTTGGGCTCCAAAGGAATTTGTAAATGTCGCGCTAGTCCGTTTCCCGACCCGCAAGGTATAATACCTAATGCTGTATCCGTATGTATCAGTGCACGTCCTATTTCGTTTATAGTTCCATCTCCTCCAATAGCTACTACTATATCTACTTTCTCTTTGGCAGCTGCAGCCGCAATTTTTTCAGCATGGCCGGCATATTGTGTTTTGACAATCGTATAATCATAAAGTGTACGGTTTATACGTTCGTCAATCCATTTTAATATGGCTCTTTTCCCCTGTGTCCCCGAGATAGGATTAACGACAAATACAATTTTCTTTTTTGTGGTCATACTTTTACTTTGGTAGTTTAGCTCTTTATTAAACGCAAAAGTAATACATTTTGTTTATAACTACCCTAAATCCTAAAAGTTTTGATGTCCCTAAATATTTTTTTGAAAAAAAGTACAATCGGTTGTAGAATTTACTATCTTTGCAGCCTGTTTTGACGGGAACACCTTGAAAACAGAATGTATTAGTGAGTTTATATACATTATTTTAAAGTAGGCCGACGAGGCTTACATATACAATAGGATATGGGATTATTACAAGACAAGTTAAGTAAATTCAGATTGCCTCAACTATACATGGAAAGAGGCGTTTACCCTTATTTTCGTGAGATAGACAGCCATCAGGATACAGAGGTTATCATGGATGGTAAAAAGGTGCTGATGTTTGGCTCCAACTCATATATGGGGTTAACCTACGATGAACGGATTATCGAAGCAGCTATTGCTGCAACCCGTAAATATGGTACAGGTTGTGCAGGTTCACGCTTCTTGAATGGTACGCTTGATCTGCACGTTCAGTTAGAAAAGGAATTGGCGGAATTCGTAGGGAAAGATGATGCATTGGTTTATTCTACCGGTTTTACTGTAAATGAAGGTGTGGTATCTTGCCTGACAGACCGCAATGACTACATTATCTGCGATGACCGTGATCATGCTTCCATCGTAGACGGACGTCGTCTTTCTTTCTCCACCCAGTTGAAATACAAGCACAATGATATGGAAGCCCTTGAGAAAGAACTTCAGAAGTGTAAACCGGAATCTGTGAAACTGATTGTGGTGGATGGGGTTTTCTCTATGGAAGGTGATTTGGCTAACTTGCCTGAGATTGTTCGTTTGAAAGACAAATACAATGCAAGTATCATGGTGGATGAAGCACATGGCTTGGGTGTGTTCGGTCGTGACGGGCGAGGAGTCTGCGATCACTTCGGACTGACAGATCAGGTAGATGTTATTATGGGTACATTCTCAAAGTCACTGGCTTCTATCGGTGGTTTTGTTGCTGCGGATAAAGATACAATCAACTGGTTGCGTCACAACTCACGCTCATATATATTCTCTGCAAGTAATACTCCTGCTGCAACAGCTGCTGCACGTGCTGCACTTCATATCCTTAAGAGTGAGCCCGAACGTCGTGAGAATTTGTGGAAGATTACAAATTATGCTTTGGATTGTTTCCGTCAGGCCGGTTTTGAAATCGGTGATACTGAAAGTCCGATCATTCCACTTTATGTTCGTGATACGGACAAGACATTCGAAGTGACTAAGCTGGCATTTGACGAGGGTATATTTATTAATCCTGTTATTCCACCAGCTTGTGCACCACAAGATACTTTGGTGCGTGTTGCTTTGATGGCTACTCATACAAAGGAACAAGTTGACTATGCTGTGGATAAACTGACCAAGTGCTTTAAGAAGTTGGAAATCATAAAATAAGATATCACAGGTTGCCTTTGTAAAGGCAACCTGTTTTTTATTATGTATTATTGTCTATCTTTGTATCCGTTTTACTTGAAAAGGACATGAATCGGATAAAAGGTATTCTATATGCAGCAGTGTCTTCTGCGACTTTCGGATTGGCACCGTTTTTTCCATTAAGCTTGTTGGCTATGGATATTCTTCTTTTGAAGTGCTGATCTTATCGTTGGGAGTTGCTGACAGTTGTCTTGCTTGTTTTTGCTTTTCTTTATCCAAATGTGATTTTGTCATATAGGGTATAAAAAATTTTTAAAACAATTTTCGGACTGAGCTTGCTGCGTGCGCTTACTTCGTTCAGTCTTGTCATAGCTTATCAGAATATTGCAAGTGGTGTTGCTTCTATCATCCATTTTATGTATCCGCTGGCTGTTGCAGTAACAATGGCCGTTTTCTTTAGAGAAAAGAAGTCTATTGTGACTTTCGCTGCTATCGTTTTATCATTAGTAGGAGCATCTTTCTTATCTTCCGGAAATATAGAATATAATGGTGGAAATAGAATGGTGGGATTGATAGCGGCCTGCATATCGGTTTTCTCTTATGCCGGTTATATAATAGGTATAAGAAAAACTAGAGCAGTGGAAGTTAATTCTACGGTATTAACTTGTTATGTGATGGGGTTGGGAGCCTTGCTCTTTTTGCTGGGAGGACTTTTCTATGATAAGGGGGTCCGTTGGGAAACCAATGTAATCACTTGGCTCTATATTGGGGGACTGGCACTTCCTGCAACTGCGATCTCTAATATCACGTTGGTGAAGGCTGTAAAATTGGCAGGACCGACGTTGACTTCTTTATTGGGTGCATTGGAACCTCTTACGGCAGTCCTGGTAGGGGTATTTGTATTCAATGAACTCTTTACTACATACAGTGCTTTGGGCATAATCCTTGTTGTGATTTCTGTAAGTTTGGTGCTTTTTCAGCAAAAAAGAACATATACATAGACGTTTGCTATTCAGTTTTCAGGCTGTTTACCGGATTAGTGCGTGCACTAAGATAACTATGTATTGTTATCGTAATGGTTGTAATTACCAATACAATAAGAATAGGAGTCAGGAAATTCCATTGTGTGGCTGAAATTCGATAAGCAAATTGCTCCAGCCAATGTTGCATTAATAACCACGTTATCGGAATAGCGATGATGTATGCTACTAGTATTTGCCATAGAAAAGAACGGTTTAGTAACCATACTATTTCCCAATTGGAAGCACCATGCACTTTACGGATTGCAATTTCACGGGTACGATGACGTACAGCGTACCATGAAATACCGAACAGGCCAAAACAGGTCAGGGCCAATGCAATAAATGAGTAACTGATAAGGATTCGGGAGAGTATAATTACTTTGTTATTACGCAACATAAATTCTTTATGCATATCTACATATTTGAAACCTCTGTCACCATTCATTTCCTTCCATAATTTTTCAATAGATACCAATGTTTCTTTATAATATTCAGGAATGAGTTTCATTTGTATGAATGTTCCTTTCTGAATTAAATCCTGTTCTGTTCCAATAGATATTTGTTGACCACCGATTTCTTCTTCCAGGGAGTTAAATGGGAAATTCTTGAAAATACCTGCAATAATACTTAATGAATCCGAGAATCCATCAAATTCATTTAGTTTATGGCCTATGTGGGAAACATCTATGTTCAGCAGACGCGCAAGGTTTTCATTGATAAAAGCCGGATGAGTATATTCCCGACAGGCTTGGGAGGGAGATACTCCGGCAATTTGTCGGATATGCATGGTTTGGAAGAAAGCTGTGTCAGTAGGGATGTGTGCTATAAAATTATGTTGGATACTACCGTCTGTTTGTCGGATAGGAAGCTCACGAAGCCAACAGTAAAGTACAGAACTCATGGAAAGACTTATAGACTCTATCCCATCCATTTGTTTCAGTTCCTGATAGAGCGGAAACAGAGGAAGGGTGCCATTTCCTATTTCTATTGTATTTTCGTAATGGTATGCACGGGATTTAATTAGATTCATTTGTTTTTGTGTAAGAGTGGTTGCATACACTAACCCGATTGAAAATATAAACTGGATGGTAACAAGCAACCATATAAATTGTTGCTTTTTCCTTCCTGTATAAGTTTGCCGATACTTGCTCAAAGTCTGTTGAGAGAGTTTATGGCTGATATACAGACCGGGAATGACAGCCATGAAGAAAATGAAGGATAAAAGTAAAGGTAGAACTTGCCAGCTGAAAAAGAAAGAGAAGAAGAGGTGGGTAGACAACAGATCATTAAACCACGGCAGCATGTCATTAATAAGCAATAATGATAACAGGAATGCAAATAAAACGGTAAGTGCTGCATCAAGAAATAACTGACTGCGGATTTCTTTTGATTTTGCTCCCATCAATTTCTCTATATGTATCATTTTAAGTTGCTGCATGATACGTGAGAGAGTCAGATTTGTATAGTTGAAACAAGCGATGATAAGTACAAGCAGGGCTGAAATCAGACTGATATATAGTAATAATACGTCACAGTGTTGGAAGAAAGCCAACTGTTGCTGCTTACTGTCTTTTCCAGTATTAAAGTATAGTTCTTTTATCGGATCAATATAATATTGTGAATCCGGTACTAAAGTTGGAATCTTGTCTTTTTTAATTTTTTCCTGTAAAGCTAAGGGAGATGCACCTGGTTGTAGTTTTAATAATACGGGACCTCCCCATGATTTGTCGGATAGTCCTGTCAGCAAATCAAAATGCAGAAAAGATTGTGGACGATCTTCTAATATAGCTGCTACTTTATAACTTTTACTTTGTCCTTCTTCGTTGATTATTTCCAGGATTTCTCCAATTCCGGAATGATTTCCGAAAAGTCGGTGAGCAAATCTTTTGTTTACAGCAACTTTGTCCGGGGTCGTGAGGACTTCTTCCAGGCTGCCTTCTAAAGTTGTATAAAGGAAAAATTGATTTAAAGTAGAGTCGGCACTGATAAAAAGAAACTGTTTGATATCTGTTCCATTATATTTGCAAAGATTACCAGACATTCCGTTCACATGCAGAATATCTGTAATTTCAGCATATTTTTCTTTTATCTGTGTGGCTGCGTCTGAGGTAGAGTAGGCTACTTTAATACCTTCTTCCATTGGAGAGTCTTGACGTAATAGATAAATGAGGTTACGGTCGGTATTATATTTTTCCACATTATATTCATGGATAAAAAAAGTCATAAGCAGATTGGTGCATCCTAATCCAGCTGTAAGACTGAATAGTGAAATCAGAAAAAAAAGTTTGTTCCGCCACCAGTTGCGGACAATAAGTTTGATGTTTAAGAAGATGTTCATTGTTATAATATCCTTTTGTTATCATTGAGGTGGTTAAACCACCTCAATGATAAATTAATTTATATTTTTATTTCATTCACCACCTGTCCGTCAAACAAATTAATGGTTCTTCCTGCATAGCCGGAATCGTGTTGGGAGTGGGTAACCATAACAATTGTTGTTCCTTCTTTATTCAGCTCGGTCAAAAGTTCCATTACTTCCTTGCCGTTCTTGGAATCCAGATTACCGGTAGGCTCATCTGCTAGAATCAGTTTCGGATTTGCTACTACAGCACGGGCTATTGCAACACGTTGTTGCTGTCCGCCAGATAGTTGTTGTGGGAAATGTTTTACTCGATGAGCAATAGCCATACGGTTCATGGCATCTTCTACCCGACGTTTGCGTTCTGTCGCCGGAATTCCCATATACAATAAGGGTAATTCGATATTTTCGAATACATTTAATTCATCAATCAGGTTAAAGCTCTGGAACACGAATCCGATGACTCCTTTACGTAAATTGGTGCGTTGTGCTTCGGTAAATTTGGAAACGTCTGTTCCGTTCAGTTCGTAAGTGCCTCCCGTAGGATTGTCCAAAAGGCCGAGGATATTCAGCAGGGTGGACTTTCCACAACCGGATGGTCCCATGATGGCTACAAATTCGCCTGCTTTAATTTCTAGATTGACATTGTTCAATGCCCATGTTTCGACTTCTTCTGTTTTGAAGATTTTCTGCAAGTTTACTGTTTTGATCATAATCTTATATTTTAAAAGTTATTCGTTTTTGATTACTTCTGCAGGATTCTCGTTGGCTGCTTTCCATACCCGCCAACTGATTCCTGCTATGACTGTCAGAGCCAGCCCTATAAGAATAAGGATGAATGGTAATGGACTGATACTGACCTGCCGGACATAGTTTAATATCCATTGCTTGATAATGACGTATGTGATTGGAAAAGCGAACAGTGCAGCAATACAAAGCATGATTAGATATTCCCGGAAAAACAGGAATAGAATGCTCCATACTGTGGCTCCATTTACTTTACGTATTGCAATTTCTTTACGACGTTGTTCGCAAGTAAGTGTTACTAAAGAATAAATGCCGAACATGGCGGTAAGAATACATACTAAAGACGCGAAACTAAGCAGCCGGGTCAGCATTTCTTCGGAACGCAGGTAATTATTATATACTTCTTCTTCACTGTTCAGACGCAAGATATTCTCAGGAGAACATTCGGTCTGGTAAAGGTGTTCAAGGGCTTTACGACATTCATTCCACGTTCCTTCTTTATATTTGAATAAGATACCGGCAGAACGCTGCATTAATCCCATTTGTTCTCCAACCAGAAAGCCTGTATGGGGAATGGGTAAAGTCGGTGCTCCATAATGGCAATCCTTCACTACGCCGACAATTGTATAGGTAATGTATGATTGTATAATATGTTTGCCGATGGCTTCTTGTGGGCTCCATCCCATTCGGCGCGCCAGTGATTCATTGATAATGATGTCTTCATAAGTAGATAGGTCATCAAGCCATTCACCGGCTAATAAGGTGATATCGTAAAAACGGAAAAAATCTTCTTTCCCTAAAAATAACTTAACCGGAACTGGCGTATCAATAGGAATATCCAGTCCCTCCCAATTGTCAAATTGTCCGATAGCTGTCAGTTGTGATACTATGGGGTAATAGTCAGGTTGCATAACTTCGGTTATCATGGGAAGTTCTTTTATTTTTCTTATTAAAGGAGTATAATCCATGTCTCCCATAACAGAGAAGCTGCCCCGATTCTTAATTTTCAATCCTAAATCGCGGTGACGCAGGTAATCCAATTGTTGGTTTATCAACACGGTACATCCTATAAAAGACAAACAGACAAACAATTGAAGAACTATACTTCCTCTACGTAACTGTGTACCGGTACTCCTTCCGGTATTGTAACGCAAAGAGAGGTGTAGGGAACGATGATATAGTATATATAAAAGTCCGATAATGGCAGTCAATATAATTAGGGAGATCAAACCGATGAAAAGAAAGGCTTCTCCGTATAAAGAGGATTTTGCTGTATCAATTCCTGTAAGTTCTATGAAAGATGGAAAGCATATTTCTATCAGCAGAAATCCGGTAGTAACTGCACACGCCAACAGAAGCAAAAATTCCACAGTTAAGAGAGAAACAAGCGAGCGGATGTTGGCACCGTGTATCATTCGCAGTGCCATTTCCCGTTGACGGACTCTCATGCGGTTAATAAATAAGGTGAGATAATTGATTAACGCACACGTTATGATTAATATACCGGCTATTGAAAAATAGATGATATACTGAAAAGTTATTCCAGCTTCTTTATCATCTCGGAAATCTTTTGCATAATGTAGTTTGGAAAGCGGAGTAAGTATAATCCGTTCAATGCCGGTTTTTCTGGTCAATGTCACTTGTTTCAGTTCGGCAGGCAGGTTGGCATTGATTTTTGATTCTAATTCTTCAATGTCTGTATCCGGCTTTACCTTAATCAGTATGCTCCAAGTGATATACCACCAGGTTTTTCCCAATTCTGGGTTGCCTATAAAGTCAAAAGGAAAATTGGTATGTCTGTTTTCAGCTTGGACAATGGCACAAATTTTTTTGGTACGTCTGAGCATTTTCACCTCTTTTCCTATCGGGTCTTCCGTTCTGAACCATTTTTTTGCAGCTTCTTCAGTGATTGCTATTTCGGCATTATCTTTGGGGAGCATAAAGTTACGGTTTCCCTTAATAATCCGGATATCCATCAGATTCATCCATGCACTGTCTGCTGATGAAAAAACGGCATCCTGATATTTGTCATTCACGCTGATTCGTTCAGAAATGAGATGAAAGGGGGCGGCAACTGCTATATCCGGAAAGTGCTGGGCCAAATAAGCGGCTAAAGAATAGGGAACTCGTGTTGAAATTTTCCCTTCCGTATATTCGTCATTAGTGCGTACCATATAGATACGGTCGGCATCCTGGCGGAAATGGTCGTATGTCATTTCATAATGTATCCAGTAAAGGGATAATGAAAAACAGACAAATCCTACAGCCAGTCCTAGAATACTGACTGCCGATTGGACTTTGTACTTTACTAAGTTCCTGATTGCTATTTTCAGACAATGTTTTATCATAGTTGAATCTATTTCTTATCATTCGTTCTTGATTACTTCTGCCGGATTAATTCGTGCTATTCTCAGAATACGGAATAATACCGTGAGGGCCGTAATAAATGTTATTCCGGTGAAAATTCCTGCCCAATATATGATACCGTCATTAAAGAATACAATATATGCTTTTTTCCACATTTGTATGACTATATAAATAAATGGAAATGCAATAACTGCGGAAACAGTCAGCAGTCTTATATAAAGGCGGGCAAACAATAAAATAATCTGTTTCAATCCTGCTCCATTTACCTTCCGGATAGCTACTTCCTTTTGTCTGCGTTCCGTATCCAATGTGATGGTCGAATAAACTCCCAACAAGGTAATGAGCAGGCTGACGATAGAAAAGAACAGGATAATCCCTTTCAATTTATTTTCTGTTGCTTGTGCTTCATATATATCCTCCTGCAATGTAGTGACTTGAGGGTGAATACTTTCCGGAAGTGTTTCTTGCAATGTTTTTTCTATCATTTTTTTTATTTCAGCCGTTTTCCCCGGCTCGCATTTCAGATAGCAATGACCTACATAATAATTGAAGTCGCTGGGTAAGAATACAAATCCAGGACTTTGATTATATACATTGGCGATAAAATCGCCACATATACCGCAAATGGTATAGCTTTCCGAGTAATTGTATAAAATAGTTCCTAACGGATCTTTTTTCTGGCGTTCCGCCCATGTTTTGTCTACTACCAAATCCTCTTTGGCTTTTAATGTGTGTCCCGATAGTAAAGGTATGTTCATGAATTGGAAGAAGTTAGTGGAAACATTCATGACATTTACTTCAAAACTGCTTTCCGGGTTACCTTTTTCCATTTGCATCCCAGTACCTGATATACCTTTCAGATAACTGATGTCTGCCAATAATTTGTCTTGTACACCGGAAAATTTGGATATACGTTCTATTAAAGCCAGTTTCTCTTCATTCTTCATAAACATATAATCTATGGAGAAACTTAGTATATTGGCTTTTTCTTTTTCAGTCAATGTGTTGAATAGGGTAGATTCCGTTTTTTCCGCTTGCATATAAAGAGCTACGGTAAATGCGACGAAAATCCAGCATATAAAAAATTGGATACCTAACAGTATATTTCGCATTCCATGTTTATGACGTTTTATCTCACTGCCATGAATCTCTGTCTGGATAGATGTGTAATGTATGCGCAATACAGTTATAAAGCATAATATCATACATAAAAATAAGATGAATATCATATACTCTGTGGTCTGTATAAACAAGAGGTTCTTTTCAATGATAAGAACATAATTAAATAAATTGAAATTCAAATAGGGGCTGATTATTTCAATCAAGCAGAACGTAAACAAGAAAGCGATGAATGCAATGATGACAGACTGGACAAAGAGTTGGTAAAAAAGTCGCTGGTTTCCACTGCCCATAACTTTGCGTATCCCGTATTCACGGTTACGATTCAAGAAAGTTCCCATAAGAAAATGGAAGAAATTAAGAAGTCCGGTCAGTAAGATCAGCAGGCCTACTATCATGGTTATTCCTGCAAAATAAGGAGCGATGGACTTATCCCAAAATTTCTCTCCAAAGGGTGAGGCGGTTATAGCTGTTTCTTCGTCATACATGTAGTGCTTCATATTTATGGAGCGAAAACGGGCTTCTAATTTTCGGGCTGTTTTACCTGGACGTAGCAGAGCAAAACCAAAACCTCCGGTCATATTATCACGACCGTTGAATTGCAATGTTCCTTCACTGTCATTCAAAGTTAGCATATCCAGTTTCTCAAGAAAACTCAGGCTGGTATTCAGGGGAATATCTTCTATCACGGCCTGAATGGTATAGGTTATGCCTCCAGTACGAGGAGTGGTATCCGGTGCTGTAAAAAGACGTTGTGTCAATATCATACGTTTGCCTATGGGATTTTCTGACTCACCGAAAATCTTTTTTGCTAAAGAGCGGGTCAGTATAATGGCATTGGGGGTGTTGGAGGCTACTTCCCATGATCCCTGTAGTATTTGGGGAGTGAATACTTTCCTAAAAAGAGAGTCTACTTCCATTGTCATCAAATGATCGTATGGTAATTCTTTCCCTTCTTTTATCTCTACGTTGTAACTCCGCTCTCGGGGATAAACGGTAAAGGTAAAATCTTGAACCTCATCGAATCTAAGTTTACGCAATTCTTCAATCGTTGTTGCCGGAATACCAGAATACAAATCTCCCCGTGTTGTACATAAATTTATGTCTGCTATGCGTTCCTTATTGGAAAAGCAAGAATCTACTTCGCTGATGAACCGGCTACAATAAAGACAGATACTAAAACATAATATCCCGACAGATAGCCCTACGATAGATATCAGATTTTGTATCTTATATTTTAATAAGTGGCGCATTGCCATTTTTATATAATGCCTTAACATATTTCCGTTGTTTTATAAAATTATTCTGTTTTCATGATTTGCGTCGGATTAATATGTGCCGCCTTTTGTACTTGGTATGCTAAGGTGCCCAGTGATATGATTATTACCAACAGCAATGATATGATAAAAATGTCTATACTGACAGGTGCCCTTACTGCAAAATCCTGAGTATAGGTATTTATCAGATAACAAGCCAAAGGAATAGCTATGACAAATGCTATAATTAAAACGGTTATATATTTGCGGAATAACAGTCGGTAAAGGTCTTTGGCACTTGCACCGTTCACTTTACGAATCGCTATTTCCCGATATCGTTGGCGAATGTCAAAAAGAGAAATCCCTAACAAACCAAGACTGGAAATAATAATAGCTATACTTGCAAAAATAGAATAAATAGTGGCTGTTTGGCGGTCTTGTGTATACATTGCTTTGATATCATCTTCCAGAAAAGTATATTCAAAGTCTTCACTTCCATAGAGTTTATATTCCAAATTACGTAAGAAATCAATCACTTCTTTCTTTTTGCCGGGTGTATAAGCTATCTGATAGAGATCACCACTGAACCGTGCTCCGACAGGATAGATAGTAGGCTTGATTCCAGATGTCAAATGTCCTTCAAAATAATCCTCTACTACTGCAACAATAGGTTGAAGAGAAGCGTTAGCATTAGCCTTTTTTTGATTTTCTTCAATCACTCCAACGCCATTGATTGAAGTATAGCCTAATGCTTTCAGTGCGGCTTTGTTTACAACAAAAACAGTGCGCCGGTCTTCTTTATTTATATCGGGTATCTCACCTTCAATTACTTTTATATCATATAATTTGAAAAATGCAGGAGTGGCGTAATGAATATTTAGAAACACCTTTTCTCCTTTATTGTTCAGATAATTTGTACCAAAGGTAGGAGTAAGGATATTCTCATAGCTAGGTTCGTACAATTCAATAAAGGGGCATGCATTAAGTTCATTATCCAATTGCATGACACGTTGGCGGCGTTGTTGCATACTTTCATAAGTATAGCTGCTAAAATCTTTCGATTCATATACTAAATTTACATTCATTATGTTTTTAGTACGAAAGCCCGGCTCGGTACTTAATAACATTCCAAGTTGTCGATTAAAATAAAGTGAAAGTACCACTAACAAAAAAGTTATAATATACTGTGCCCCTAGAAAGAACATACGAAAATGTTTGGAATGACTTTGGGCACCGATAGAGCGAATGGAAAGAATGGGGGAGGTGTAATTGTATTTAATGTATGGATAAATAGAAGTTATTACTGGTAACAATAATAAAATACTTGCCGAAAGCCATCCGTCGAAAGCCGTATAAGAAAAGTGAGTGTCGAACAAATATTCAGTAGGGGCAGACATTATTTCAATAATAAGCCAAGATACTAATAAGGCGCTCAGAACTAGTAATGTATTTTCAATCCATATATTGGCAAACAATGTTCTGCCGCATACGCCAAATACTTTCTTCAATCCATATTCTTTTCCGCGACGTAATAATGCCACCAGATAAAGATTAATAAAATTCAAGATGCCGGTGAGGAGCAATAACAGGCATACGCCCGACAAAATGATTAAGTGAGAACGGTTTCCCGAAAGAAACATAGCAGGTTCACGGTCAGTTAAAGAACCGTCCCAGTAAATATCCTTCACAGAAATTAAAGAAAAAGTATGTGTGCGAGTGTCATATTCAGGATCATTTATATACCGTGGAACACTACCTGTCTTATTTATGGCATTTATATCTGTACCGGGTAGGAAACGATAGAGCTCCGTATTCATCCTTTCCCAATGTTGGGATAATTTAGAAGAGAGGATGATATCAAAGTTAATTGTAGTTTTACACTCAGGTTCTCCTACAATGCCTTCTATGGTAATGTCTTTGCCATTACTATAACGTAGTATTTTACCTATAGGATTTTCATTACCGAAAATCTTGCGGGCGTATTTTTCCGTTAATAATGCCGACTGAGGTGTTGTGAGAGATAGCTTTCCTTGCACTATAGGATAATGAAATAACTGAAAAAAGACACTGTCGGTAACGAGGCAACGTGCCGGAATACGGTTGGTACCGGAAATGACATAGTCCTTTTCCAATGGAATATAGGTGGTCATAGCTTCTACGAAACGATTGTCAATAGAAATGGTATCATAGTTATATTGTTTCAGTCCACTTAGTCCCCGGTTGCCTTCTGTATTGGTACAGATGGCATACACATGCTCCCTGTCGATGCAATGTGTGTCCACTGTCAGTTCTCTATGGATATATCGCATCAAGATGATGCTGCATGCCAGACTGCATGCCAGTCCCAGCAAATTAATGATAGTATACGATTTAGAACGCATTAAAAAAGCGCCAGGAATATTTCAGTGTTTCATATTTTATGTGTGTTTATTCTGATCTTATAATTTTTGCGGGATCAATTTGAGCAGCTTTGTGTATTTGCCAAATTACTGTGCTTGATGAAATAAAGGAAATGATAGCTAGAACTGCTAAATAAATCCCTATACCTATAGGTGTTTTTTAGCA
>ENA-OQHL01000627-OQHL01000627.1-human-gut-metagenome-genome-assembly--contig:-NODE-627-length-22940-cov-3.158638_pt1 | contig 22940 bp, 24 predicted proteins | sample MGYA00242565_ERZ504723 | MGnify/ENA primary metagenome ERZ504723 (study PRJEB26092, sample SAMD00036211) | human gut metagenome | host: Homo sapiens | study: EMG produced TPA metagenomics assembly of... | reverse complement strand
ATGGTTTCTTTGCTGTAGGCATAGGTGTGATAGAGGTTGGATACGTTGGCGGCTATGCCGACGAGGGCTGCCACAATCAGTACGGCACTTGCCTTGAAGAACTGGGGCAATGTCTTGGTACGCCATGATTTCTGTGGGAGCAGACGGCACCGTCAGCCCGCAGCCCTGAGTTATGCCTCGTTCTTGGAAGCGCCTGGTGAGCGAATTGAGCACCAGGCGCTTATTTGCGCTCCAGAGCGGCGCAATCAGAAGACGCTTCGGCCCGTCTCCGGTGATCCGGTGGATAACAAGCTCCGGCGGCAGCAGGGACACGCAGTCAATGACCAGATCCAGGTATTCCTCCAGGGTCATAACGGGAAATGGATGCTGTTCGTAAACCGTTGCCAGATCGGTGCCCTTCAATACATGGAGAAGCTGCAGCTTGATACCCTGGATATTCTGTGCAGCCAGATAGCGTACAGTCTCCAACATCTTTTCACGGTTTTCGCCTGGAAGTCCCAGAATGACATGGACAATGGTCTCCAGATTCCGTGCCCGGAGCCGTGCCATAGCATCGGTGAAGGTGGAGAGGGGGTAGCCGCGGCGGATGAAGGAGGCGGTATCCTCGTGAATGGTCTGCAGCCCCAGCTCAATCCAGACCGGCTTTTCCCGGTTTAAGCGGGAACACAGATCCAGCACCTCATCCGGCAGGCAGTCCGGGCGCGTGCCAATGGACAGTGCCACAACCTTGGGATGACAGATGGCGGCGCTGAACAGTGTTTCCAGGTAAGGGAGCGGCGCGTAGGTGTTGGTGTAGGACTGGAAGTAGGCAATGTAGGCATCCGGCGCGGAGCCCATTTTGCCTTTGATGCGGGAGATGGCCTCTTCAATCTGGTTGTTGACGGCGGTGGTAATAGAGATATCTGCATCCAGCGGCGCGGCAAAATCCCCGGACCCGCCTTCACTGCAAAAGATACAGCCGCGCGTCCCCAGGGTTCCGTCCCGGTTGGGACATGTCATCCGTCCGTCCAGGGCAATCTTGTAGACCTTCTGCCCGAAGCGGGATTTCAGTTCAAAGTCCAGGGAGTGATAAGGTTTGCCGTTCCAGTTCATATGTGTGTTTCCTTTCCTGTCCGGGAATACCGGATTCCTTTTCCATTCAGTATACCATAGATGACCGGGATACGCTTTGCCAGTTTGCCAGTTTGCCTGTTTGCCGCGAAAAAGACCCCGCAGCGTAAAAAAATGCAGACAGGTGAAAGAATATTGTATTGTCCATAGAACAAACGGTGTGGTATACTGACAACTATGAGCGGCAGTGAGGCGTGATTGTTTGCCGGGCTTGCATGGAGAAAACGGAGGGGTAAAGGATGAACACAGCAAAAACTTTGGAATTGTTACGATCAGAAGCAGCAGATATCCGTATGCGTGAGTTATACGGAGCAGATAAAGCGGAGGAAAACATCCACCGTTATGAGGACCTGGTACAGAAATTCCAGGAGAACTTTGGGGAGAAGGATATTCTGATGTTCAGCTCACCGGGAAGAACGGAGATCAGCGGAAATCACACCGACCATAACCATGGCAAGGTGCTGGCAGGAAGCATCAATCTGGACTGCGTGGGAATTGCGGCAAAGAATGAGTCAAGCAAGGTCAATATCATCAGTGAGACCTTCCATCAGAAATTCACCATTGACTTAAATGACCTGCAGCCGAGTGCCAAGAAAGCAGGAACCGTAGATCTGGTAAAGGGCCTGTTAAAGGGATTTCAGGAGTCCGGCTATGAGGTAGGCGGCTTTGACGCTTACATCACCAGCAATGTTATCAGCTCTGCAGGAGTAAGCTCTTCCGCATCCTTTGAGATGCTGCTGTGTTCCATGCTGAACCGTTTCTTCAATGACGGACGCATGGATACCGTTGCTTACGCCCACATCGGAAAGTATGCTGAGAACGTGTACTGGGATAAAGCTTCCGGCCTGTTAGACCAGATGGCCTGTGCGGTAGGCGGTCTCATTACGATTGATTTTCTGGAGCCGGCTGCCCCGAAGGTAGAGCAGATCGACTTTGATTTTGCGTCTCAGAATCACAGCCTCATCATCGTGCAGACCGGAAAAGGCCATGCAGACCTGAGTGCGGATTATTCTTCTGTTCCGAATGAGATGAAGAAGGTGGCCCGGTTCTTTGGCAAGGAGGTCTGCGCGGAGGTGACAGAGCAGCAGGTGATTGATAACATTCAGGAAATCCGTGCCTTTGCAGGAGACCGTTCTGTAATGCGTGCCCTTCACTTCTTTGAGGAGAATAAGCGGGTCGAGGCTGAGGTGGCAGCTTTAAAAGAGGGACGCTTCGCCGATTTCCTGGCCAATATCACGGCATCCGGAAACTCTTCCTGGAAGTGGCTGCAGAACTGCTATACTACGGCCAGCGTACAGGAACAGGGCATTTCCATTGCTCTGGCCCTTACGGAGCTGTTTATTGCCGAGAAGCAGCGCGGCGCATGCCGCATCCACGGCGGCGGCTTCGCAGGCGTCATCATGGCTATGCTGCCAAATGATATCGTAGACGAGTACATCGACTATATCGAGCATGCCATGGGCGCAGGCAGTGCGTATCACATGAGCATTCGTCCCTACGGTGCCGTGTGCGTGAATGACATTATCTAAAATCTTTCTTTTTTCGTCAATCTGTGATATGATGGCGGGCGGTAGTGATGCCGCCCGCTTTTCATTATATGAGGGTATCACTCCGGACGGAAAAGAGGATTAAGACAGAATTATGAAGCATTATAAAAAGATTACAGCCCTGATCTACGGGGCTTTACTTTTGATCTGCGTTGGGATTGTGTGGTTCCTTGGGGCGCTGAACCGACAGGGAAATACCGGAGATGGCCGGGAGTCCGCGGCGCAGGAGGGCAGCCAGCAGTCGGGAGAGAATCCGAATGGAGGCAGAACACCGGGAACGGAAAATGGACCGGATGTGGCAGGCAATGGACTGGATGAATCGGAAGAGTCAGAGGAAGAACGCCTGGCCCGCCTGGAGCAGGAACGTCAGGAATGGCTTGCGGAGTACCGCAGGCAGAGGAGATGCCATCGCGGAACGCATGGATCAGATAAAAATAAAGAGGAGGCAGAGAAACCTTACGAGCCCCCAACCCTGATGCTGGCATCGGACCTTCATTATATGAGCAGTACGACCCATGATGATGGGAAAGCATTCTGGAGTATGGTGGAGCACGATGACGGCAAGATTGACCAGTACAGCGAGGAAATGCTGGATACGCTGGTGGAGACAGCCATCGAAAATCATCCGACAGCGCTGGCGCTGACCGGTGACATTACCTTAAACGGGGAGCGGATCAATCATGAGCTGCTGGCGGAAAAGCTGCAGAAAGTGCAGGATGAGGGCATTCAGGTGCTTGTGATTCCCGGAAACCATGATATCCAGAATAAAAATGCTTCTACTTATTTTGGAACGCAGCGGGAAAAGGCAGAGTATCTGGAAACGGGGGAAGATTTTTATGAGATTTATCACCAGTTTGGTTATGACCAGTCTCCAAACCGGGATACGGCGTCTTTAAGCTATGTGTATCCGCTGGATGCAAAGCACTGGCTTCTGATGATGGATTCCTGTATTTATGATGATGGAAACCATGTGGAGGGCCGCATTGGGGAGGCCGCCTTAAAATGGATGGAGACACATCTGAAGGTGGCGAAGGAGCATGACATCCAGGTGATTGTGCTGGCGCACCACAATCTGCTGCAGGAGAGCCGGTTATTTACAACCCAGTGTGAGATGGAGAACGGACCGGAGGTGACGGCGCTTCTGGAACAGTATCAGGTGCCGCTTTACATCAGCGGACATTTGCATGTGCAGCGGATCCGGGAGCATGTGACCGGACCGGGCCTGGAAGATGAGCAGGAGGGCATTCATGAGATCGTGCTGAGCCCCTATTCGTTTCCGGGCAACCAGTATGGCATGCTGAACTGGGACTTAAATGATACCATGACCTTTGAGACCCGGCATGCAGATGTGGCAGCCTGGGCAAAGGAGCAGGGATCAGAAAATCCGGAACTGTTAAATTTTTCGGAATGGTCCCGCCAGTACGCGAAATCCGTGATTCAGGAACAGGTAAAGCAGACCATCACCATGGTGCCGGATGACTTAAAGGAGAAGATGGCTTCCATGTATGCGGATCTGTACCTTCCATACTGCCTGGGAGAGGCGGTTCCGTGGAATGACGCGAAGCAGACATCAGCCTACACGCTGTGGCAGAGAGTGGATCCAAAAGGAAAAAAATTTAAGGAAATGCAGAGTATGGCAGAGGACAGCCGTGTGGCCAGACAAAGCTGTATCATACAATAGAAATGCTGTAATTGAGCCAATAAGAATAGTGTTTGTCTTTTACAAAGGAACGAGTTATAGTCTCTCTGGCAGAGGAGAGGGATTATCACTCGTTCTGCTTTTCTTTTGCTTTTAGGGCGAAAATATGAATCAGATTTTGGGGGGAATTATGGCTACACAGCAGATTGAAGATCCAGTCAAACGAAAGATTGCAGAATACGCGCTGATCACCGTGAGTATCTGGATCATGGTCGTGGGAATTTATTTTTTCAAGTTCCCGAATAACTTTTCTTTTGGCGGCGTTACCGGCTTTTCGTCCGTGGTCAGCAGACTGACCGGAATGAATGCCAGTGATTTTACCTTTGCAGTGAATACCGGCCTTCTGGTGCTGGGATTTTTATTCCTGGGAACTGATGTGGGCATCAAAACCGTATATTCCAGTATGCTGATGTCCTTTAGCTTAAGCGCGCTGGACCGTTTTATGCCGATGGCAGGCACCATCACCGACCAGCCGATGCTGGAACTGATCTTTGCGATCTTTCTTCCGGCCATTGGCTCCGCGATCCTGTTTAACATTGGCGCATCCAGCGGTGGTACCGATATCATCGCCATGATCTTAAAAGCCCATTCCAGCATGAACATTGGAACGGCGCTTCTGGTGGTGGATATCACCTCCGTGGTCATGTCGTTCTTCGTATTCGGACCGACTACCGGCTTGTATTCTTCGCTGGGCCTGATGGCAAAATCCCTGGTGATTGATGGTGTTATCGAGAACATTAATCTCTGTAAATGCTTTAATATTATCTGTGATGATCCGGATCCCATCTGCGATTTTATCATTAAGGATCTGAACCGCAGTGCCACTATTTACAAGGCACAGGGCGCCTTTTCCCATCACAGCAAGACCGTTATCATGACCACCATGAAACGCAGCCAGGCTGTACGGCTGCGCAACTATATCAAGAAAGTAGAGCCAACGGCGTTCATTCTGATCTCCAACTCCAGCGAGATCATAGGAAAAGGCTTTTTTAAGCAACTAAAAAGATGATACAGGACTGCTGTGAAAGTGGAGAAATCCTGCTCGCCGCAGTCCATTTTTTGCATATGATAACATGAAGACAACACTGGAGGATGGAAGATGGCAGATAAGCCTTCGCAGCTTCAGTCCGTAATCCGGTTTCAGGAAGCATATATGGAACAGGAAAAAATGCATAAGAGAAAGGTGAGGATCGTACGGAGCATGCTCCTCGTATTATTCCTCGCTCTGTGGGAACTCTGCGCAAGACTGGGTATGATCGATGATTTCATATTCAGTTCGCCATCCAGAGTTCTTTTTTGTTTCTGGAAGATGGTGCGGGACGGGAGTATCTTCGCGCACATTGGCATTACCCTCTTTGAAACAGTCGTCAGTTTCGCGATTGTGACGGCATCCGGGATCTGCGTGGCAGTTCTTTTGTGGGCCAGCCGCAGTGCTTCAGAAATTCTGGAGCCGTATCTGGTGATGCTGAACAGTCTGCCAAAATCGGCTCTGGCGCCCATGCTGATCGTATGGATGGGAAGCCATGTGCATACGATTATCGCGGCGGCGGTTTCCGTGGCGGTGTTTGGTTCGATCCTGACGCTACACACTGGATTTTTGTCCATGGACCCGGATAAAATCCGCCTGATCTACGCGCTGGGCGGCAGCAAAAAGGATGTGCTCACGAAGGTGCTTTTCCCGGCTCCGTGCCGCTGATCTTAAGCAACATGGAAGGTCAATGGTGGGGACTGTGCCTGGTGGGCGTGATCATCGGAGAGTTTCTGGCGGCGAGACGGGGACTGGGGTATCTCATTATCTATGGGAGTCAGGTTTTCAGCTGTGTCTACATCTGATATGAATCGGTATCGTGATTTTGGGCATAAATAAAAGGTTTTGATTCATAAGGGAGGTATGTGCTATAATGGAAAGCATAAATAATGGAGGGTTGAATACCGTGGAACTGAAACGAGATATTTATAAAAGGTTACTGGAGTGGAAGCGGGAAAATACTCATAAGGTTCTGGAACTGGAAGGTGCACGCCAGGTTGGTAAGACCTTTATTCTGGACAAGTTCGCAAAAGAAAATTATAAGGTACAGATTTATGTCAATATGGCTCAGACTTCCGGACAGGAATTTTTAGCCTGTCTCGAACAGGCAACGGCATGGCAGCCTGGAATGAAACGCAAAGAACGTCCGATCCATGAGGCCTTGTCTTTATTTCATGGAGAATTTGAGGATAACAAAGATACCATTGTTGTGATTGATGAAATTCAGGAGTCATCTAAAGTTTATTCTATGATCCGTCAGTTTGCCAGAGAGTTTGAATGTGATTTTATCGTGACAGGAAGCTATCTGGGAAAGACCAGAGAAAAAGACTTTTTTCCTCTCTGCCGGAGATGTGGATTCTCTTACTATGACCTCTCTTACATTTGCAGAATTTCTGGAAGCAGCAGGAAAGCGTGAACTGTATGAAACGATTGACCTCTATGGAGCATCCGATCATGCGCAGTATGATGAACTAAAACACTGGTTTGATGTGTATCTTCACATTGGAGGATATCCAGAGGTAGTAAAGGCCTATTTGGAGACTGGGAATCTGGAACAGTGCGCAGATATCATTGAGTCACTTATCAGGATTTTTGTGAAGGAATCCGGACGGTATTTTGAGAGTCCGTTGGAAACTGCTACGTTTGAAAAGGTCTTCTCATCCATAGCAACGATGATGCTGAAAGAAAAGAAAGGTACAAAAGATCTGATTACAGATTTGACAAGCATCATTTTCAAGGAGGAGAGCGGACGGATTGCGAAAAAGACGGTTAATTATGCCATCAGCTGGCTTTATTTGTCTCATCAGCTGGGATACTGCAGTAAGAGTGTGAACTGCGATAACCTGAATATTGTGGAAAACTGCAGGTACTATTTTATGGATCTGGGGATAGCAAATTATTTCCTTTCTCTGACTGGTTCCATGCAGGAGACCATTGATGGATGTCTGTGTGAGAATTTTGTGTATCTGATGCTCTTAGAGCGTATCAGAAGACGCGAAATTGCTGGGCAGGTCCCGTGGTTTGGCACGGATGAGGAAAGCAGCGGTGAATTGGATTTCTATGTGCGCAGTCGGTTAAATCATAAAAACTATGGACTGGAAGTGAAGCGTGGAAATGAAATCGCAGTAACAGCTAATAAGTTGCTGGATAAAGGACGTTTGGACTTCGTGTACAGTCTGAAAAATACTTACGGCGGTATCAATGAAGATAAACGTGCAGTTCCGCTGTATCTGGCTGGAAGGATACCATTTGATTGTTAAAATAAGATTATAAATCTTCCAGAACAGAGTATGTATGAATGGTATTAAATAGTCATAACAATAAAAAAGTCTGTAAAGGCCGTGTTCTCGTACTGAAAAAAACGAAAAAACGGCCTTTATACTTTTTAATCAGTATTGTAAAAACGACCGTTTCTGTGATACTGATTTGACATAGGAAAATGTTGTGAAAAGGGTGCAATAAAAATGCATCCTTTTTGTTATACAGGGGGATGGATTATGCTATATGGATATGTCCGCATTTCAACGCCGGGACAGAACATTGACAGGCAGATCAGAAATATTCATCGCAGATATCCGGTGGCACTTATTGTTCAGGAGATTTACACAGGCCGGACATTGGATCGTCCGAAATGGAGAAAACTGCTGAAACAATTAAAGCCTGGAGATATCATTATTTTTGATTCTGTTTCCAGAATGGCACGAGATGCAGAAGAAGGATTTGAAGAATATCAAAAGCTGTATGCCAGTGGAATTGAACTCATATTTTTGCAGGAGCCTCATATCAACACAGAGGTTTACCGAAGAGCATTGCAGGTTTGCATTCCAAAGACCGGAACCAAAGTGGATGTTATCCTGGAAGCTGTAGAAAAGTATCTGATGCTGCTTGCTAAAGAGCAGATTAAGATTGCATTCGATCAGGCCCAGAAAGAAGTTGATGATCTTCGTCAGCGAACCATTGAGGGAATTGAAACAGCCAGAATTAATGGAAAAGTATTAGGCCGCCCAAAAGGCAGGCATTATGCTACAGAAAAAGAAATTCAGGCTAAACGGTTAATGCAAAAACGGGCCAAAGCATTTGGTGGTGATTTGAGTGATTCCGATTGCATGAAGGTAATTGGGGTTTCCAGAGGAACTTATTACCGATACAAAAAGGAATTATTGCATATTTAAGAATGTGTAGGTCTGCAAATCAATCACGGGAAATTAGAACAATGTCTTTATATAGTGGACATATGGTTGGATTACAGCAGACAGAAACATGGAAGTGCACCAGTTAAAACGGCACAAATACTGCAAATTAGCGAAACTAAAAAATTAAAATTCCTATATGGCCGTTTTTTTCGGGGAGAAAAAGTACGAGAAAACGGCCTTTTCTATTTTTTTATTAAATTTAGTGCGGTATAGGATCTTTTATAGAGAGTACGGATAGTTTGCCTGTTCAATAGTGTGTCTGCCTATAGCGTACAAACAGAATTTAAAATTTAGCGATAATGCTTCCGGGAACATAGTTCGGAAGTGCGCTGTATGGAATTTTCCAGTGCCGGGTTCCGACCAGTTTAGTGGCAGGTAATGTGCCGTTTCGAATCAAGCGGTAGGCGGTGGATGTGCTGATTTTTGTCAGTTCACAGAATTCTTTGAGGGTCATGTATTTAGTGTTTTCCATGCGGAATCTCCTTTCGTGGATGATTGTGATTATGAATATGTTGATGCTTAATGACAATTTATGACACGTCATAACATATCAATAATTGTCAGAACGTGTACACATGATAATTGCTTAGCTATACGTTTATATCGAAGCAGGAAATAAAAAATGCTAAAAATAGATTCAGTTTCGCGTACATGCTAATATTGATTTTATGAAAAAGGAGTTTTAGATAAAATGAAAAATACAAAAAAGGCAGATATTCATATAAGGGTTACTGCGGTAGAAAAAAGAAAATTAGAAAAAGCCGCTACCAAGAAAAAAATGACCTTAAGTGAGTATATTTTAAAGAGTTTATCAGATTCAAATGACAGGTTAAACTATATGGAACTGTTACCTGCCTATACGGAAATAGCAGACCGATTGAATGAAATTTGTCATGTGGCCCAAAATGATCCAGATTGTGATTTACGAAAAAGAATTTTAGAGATTGTGGAGAGGGAGAAGAAATGTACGAATTAGATTACGGTCATTTACTGAATAAGGCAGGTAAGTTCAATTATTGCAAAGAGGAAAGTGTAGGAAATCTCATTCGCTATATTGCGAGGGACAGGGAACAGGAGGACAAACGTGGCGAATTATTGGCATGTGGAGTATGGGGATGCTTGGATATATTGGGGACGGATGGAATAATTGGTGATTTTAGGCTTGCACGTTTATGTTATAAGCGGCGAGGCGTGTTGGCCGTTATGTAGATCACGAAATTTACGAGTTTTCTGGGTATGAACTGATGAAATTTAAGGAGTGCCACATTAGCTGTGAAATGGTCGCCAGAGAACTTGCAAGGAATATTTACAATGAAGGTTTTCAGGTATTCTGGGGAATACATCTTAAGGATATGGATAGTTTGCGGGTTCATGTACATTTTGCTGTAAATACAGTGAAATTTTAGAACTGGCAGGAAACGGCATGAAAATATGACGGCTACAAAAGAGCGGCAAAAACAGATGCAGAGGATTATTGAACGAATAATTTTTCAGGCAAGAAATTATTGGGAACCGAATCCTAAAGATTCTCAAAGCGAATTTTCGCTGTATGACTTGCTGCCGGGAAATCCTATTTCCAAAGAGTGAAGATATATATTATTTCCCTGAGCAGGAATAAATAAGTTCCTGCAGAGACCAGGCCTACAGTTTACAATCTGTTCCTGGTCTCTTTCATTTTAAGGAGGACGAATATATGTCAGCAAACGTGGAGACTATGTTTTACACCAGAACAAAGCCATGGCACGGCATGGGAACCTGTGTGGAAGAAGCACCGGATTCCAAGGAGGCCTTGCGTGTATCTGGCCTTGACTGGAACGTGATCCAGCAGCCTATTCAGACGAACAATGGACTTGGAATCCCCGGATATCGTGCAAATATCCGTGAGAGTGACAGATCAGTTCTGGGTGTGGTATCCGACCGCTACAAGGTAGTACAGAACCGGGATGCGTTTTCTTTTACTGATGCATTGCTGGGAGAAGGTGTAACTTATGAGACAGCCGGATCTTTACAAGGTGGAAAGAAAATCTGGCTGCTTGCGAAGTTGCCAGAGAAATATGTCATAGGAGAAGATGAAATTACTCCATATCTGGTATTTATGAATACACATGATGGAACCGGATCTATTAAAGTGGCAATGACTCCGATCCGGGTTGTATGCCAGAATACGTTAAATCTGGCGCTGGAGACAGCACAGAGAAGCTGGGCTGTCAAGCATATCGGTGAGCCTACACAGCGCCTACAGGATGCCAGAAATACGCTTTTCTATGCGAGTTCCTACATGAGAGAACTGGAAAGCTGTGTAGAGGAGCTGTCAGCAAAGAAATTAGCAGATCAGCAGGTATATGATTATATCAATGCATTGTTTCCGCTAATCCCTAATGCCAGTGAGCAGCAGTGCAAGAATGTCCTGAAATTAAAGGAAGATTTGAAAGAACGGTATTTCGAAGCGCCAGATTTGCAGCATGTAGGAAAGAATGCGTACCGTTTTGTAAATGCGGTTTCGGATTTTGCTACTCATGCAAGGCCGCTTCGCATGAGCGAAAACTACAGAGAAAATCTCTTCTCACGGACGGTAGATGGAAATGTTTTGATTGACCGGGCGTTTGAGATGATGAAAGCAGCCTGAGAGAAAAATTATGGAGGAAAAAGAAGATGCCTTGGATTATTGTTAAAATTATGATTCAGATTTTTATGCCGAAACCGTAGGATAAAATATCGGACAATCACTGTAGAAAGATGCAGTGGTTGTCCGGTACTTTTATATATACAAATTATTGTGGAATTATGCTACTGAATTATATAGGAAGATTATTCAATATCAGAATGGTATATTGTTGATATTAATTGTGAATGGAGATGTTGAGGAGGGAGAAGGAGAATGCGAAAAAAAGGCAGATTAGCACAAAAAATGGTTGGCATATTACTTTCTATAGTAGCAGCTTCAGTGGTAATATCCGGTTGTAAAGCATCTTCTGAGAAAAAGGAAGATAAAGCAATATCCAGTGAAAAAAATATGACACTAGAAGAATTCATAGAAAGAGAAAATTCGTTATGTGATGTGGTGTTGGGATTTTATTTTGATAAAAGTATGTTTTCTAACAAGGGCAATGAAAAAAACAATATTTTACTGGATGGGGAAAAAATTGCTACAAATGATATAAGCAAAAATCTTTCCTTTGTCGGATATATGAAAGAGGGAAAACATGAAATTACAATAGAATCAGGAAAATCAGGAAAGTCTTCAGTCGAATTTAATGTAAGCAGGACGGGAGCAAATGTTTATACATATGCACTTAAACATACAAAAACGAAGGTAGATATTACTGCGACAAATTATAATTATTTTTCTTTTCCATCAAACGTTAACGGTTTCATTCAGCTGGGAGATTATCTTCAAACAAGAAATGATTTGATTATTACATCAAATTATACAGATGATGATTTGCAATTGGGAAATTTAAGATTGCATATACCATATTGTCCGGACATGGAAGATGTTGAAAATGGTCTGTATGGAATGTACGATGACTTTTTTGATATAGGAGAGGTCTGGTTTATTATTCGGGACAATATTCCAGATTATTTATCAGAAAAGAATGCAGAAGAGGGCCTGAAAAAGCTTGTGGAAGAAGGACTTCTTGATGAGGGATATGATGAAGTAACAGATGTTAAAACATTTTCCATAGATGGATATCCGGCTGCATCTGGAAATACATAACAAATTGGATTTACGATGCACAGGTTGGAGATTATCTGAAAGAAGTGTGCGGAAAAACCACATCGACAGTATATATTCTTACAGTTTATTGTAAAGGGCAGCTTTATGTTTTGGCCGAAGATATAACAGTAATGTCTCCAATGGCACAGGACTTGATTTTCCAAGAAATCCTCGATTCCTGTGAAATAGTCGAAACGGATGATTATGAAACGAATCAGACAAAAGCGAGTCTGAATCCTACAGAAGAGAGCACGGAAGTTATTTCAGAAATGGAAGAAACCGAAGGAGCATTTGGTGGAGAAGATACAAAGCCAGAAACTATAGAAGAGACTGCATCATCGGATGCTGGAGATCAGACTTTTATATTTCCTGATAGCGATACTGCCTACATAACAGATCATGAAATTATCTGGTCTGAGCCAGGACGAATTGCGATATGCGGTAAATGAAATTTATGCAAGGCATCATAGGAGATTTAAAGATTCTCAGTTGCAGGCATATTTTGATTCTAAGTCCTGGTATACTGGCACGGTAGAGCCGGATGATTTTGATGAAAATACATTGAATGTATATGAAAAGGAAAATGTAAAAGTAATCAGAGCCTATATTGAAAAAATAAAATAATACTATAACTTATTATGCCAGATGTTTGCCTGTATTTATAGCAGGTAAGCATCTGGTTTTCTATTTATATGGTATTTTATTGAGGTATAGTTCATTGGAAGTATGTAGGAAGATTATTCAGAAAGAGAGTGATATATTGGAACTAAAAGGAGATGAGCATATTTGGCAGAGAAGAAACAAGCTGGTTACGGAATGGCTGGAATCTACAGAGAGATTGCTGAAATTGCGGGTGAGGAAATTGCAAGAACGATTCATGCAAATTTTAAAGGCCAGCAAGTCGTTTTCCCTAATAAGCTGTATTCTTCACAATATATAGCAGAAAAAATACAGTTGGAATATGATGGGAAAAATATAAGACAGTTAGCAATGAAATATGGCTATACAGAGCGTTGGTTGAGAAAAATCATAAAAGATGCTGAGGAGAGATAAAGATGTTTTGTCCGCATTGTGGAAAAGAAATAAGTAATATTGGCAAATTTTGTATGTACTGTGGTGGGAAGCTGGATTTTTCTGATGTGCCAGATTTACAGAAGGCATCAGAAAAGAAGATTCCTAAGAAGCAAACGATGGAAGCAACAGGGTGCAATAATGTGTTAGATGAGGAATTAGGTGCGCTGGATATTGAAGATGCTGGGATTTCATTACTCACAAATGAAAAAGTAGCTATGATGGCTCAACGACATTTGCATGGTGACCAGTGGGTTTTTCATTTGGACAAGTATGAGATCAAATATAATAAAGATATTATCCGGTCAATTAATGTCCATCAGTATTTATGGGATGAATATTCCAGGTTGAATGTTGAATTTACCGAGAAGTATAAGGCCGAAGTGAAAGGCGTTGAAACATTTTTCAGCAAGGCGCTTCCTTTATATGATGAGTATGTGGACAAGCTTTGTGAAAGCGTAGTAAAATTGCTGATTGCTTCTGGAATTGTAAATTATGATATTGCTGAAATTAAAGACGATGACAATTCATCCACCATTAGAAGAAAAACTGGAATGTCTTGCTAATGCAAGTGAGAATACTATACAGAGTCTTTCACAGGAGGTAATTGGTAAGGAAATCCGGAAAATGCAAACAGGCGGGAACACTCGTATGCTTGCAGGTGGTTTTGGTTTTGAAGGTGCTTTAGGCGGAATGGCTGCGGCTGGGCTATCTAATATGGCTTCTGGAGCAATAAACTCTATTAAGACAGGAATTTCCCAAGTTGGAAATCAGGTGGAACTCGAAAAAAGATTAAATAAGTTATACAATGATCCATCTGTTCTGGAAACGTTTCTGCGAGATTATAGAAGCGTGACATATGATGCGGAAGATACTTATATAGTAATATATAAAAATGAATTCAAGCAAAAATATGTCGATTATGCTGTCTGGAATAAAGAAGTTTTGGCACTGGCAGAGAATGTACAAAAGTATGTAAAAAATAAAAATGATATTTAAAAAATGTAGTATCTTTGTTGCAAAAAGCATCGCCATTGTTGACGAGCGGTTCAGAACTTGCGTTTGTTGGCAAGGAATTTGTTGATAATAAGCAGCTTACTGATGAAATTTTGGAACTTGCAGATTTCTTTTGTATAAAGGAAAAAATTGGAAATATTGTAGATGAGCAGAAGAAGCAGATGGTAGAAGATGCTTTAAAACTGCCAGAAGGAAATTCTGCAGAAGTAAAAAAGAAAATAGAGATATTATCAAAGAAAAGCGCGGAACTTCATTATGATTTATCTGCAAAACTGCAGGAACTGCAGAAAAAGAAAACGGATTATTTAAAAGTAGAGGCAGAAGAGGCGAATCGAAATGCAGAGGTAAAGAAAAAGGGTGATAAGAATTTAGCAGATGCAAAGCGTGTAGAAACAGCTTTCTCAAATGGTAATCTGGATGCAGTTACAAAAATGATTACAGAAGGCAGTATGGTGGCTGAGGAACGGTATATTCAGTATTATGTCCAGAGAATAAAAAATGAGGATAATAAGCGTTTGTTTGATGCAATTGCTGGTCAGTGCGGAACGAACCGTATATATGATTGTATTATTGGAATCTGTTGTTTAAATGGCTATGGAACGCTGCAGGATTCTGATCTTGCCGGAGAATTGCTTATCAATGCCGCAGAAGAAGGCTGCTCTTATGCCTGGGGATATATTGATCATTTATTAATTCAGGATAATGTAGCATTTTTCAAAAAGGATAAGGATTATTTGCATGAAATTAGTAAAAAGGCTTTAAATGCACTTTCACCATTTGCTTTGTATTGGGAAGGAAAGACGCTGTGCCAGGGAAAAGATGAGGGTGGAAGTAACTCTGTAAAGAATGATTATGACCAGGCTTTAAAATTTATTCAGTATGCCGATGTGTGTGGAATTGATGGGGCAAAAAAGGTTTTAACTTATTTGCAGTCTCATTCTGCAGAAGAAATCAACAATAAGACATACGGAAGCAGTGGAGGATGTTATATAACAACAGCGGTGTGTGATTCTTTCCATAAGGCAGATAATTGCTATGAACTGACGATGTTCAGACAGTTCCGTGATCATTATTTGATGGAATGTGAGGATGGCAAAGAGTTAATTAAAGAGTATTACGTAACAGCTCCTCAAATCGTTGATATTATTAATCAAAAAGAAGATAAGGATCAGATTTATTTGGGTATCTGGAAACAGTATTTGAATCCATGTTTAGGAATGCTTGAAACAAAGGATTATGAGAATTGTAAAGATACCTATGTTGCCATGGTAAAAGCACTGGAGAAAAAGTATTTAAATGAGGGGGAAATTCAGTATGAGCACTAATGATAAAATAATGAGTTTTGAAGATATTCCGGTAGACAAGAAAGAAGAAACACCGGAGAAGCAAGACACACGTAAAGATGTATTAAGTTCTGTGGAAAAACTCAGAACTAAGAATGCTATTGTAGATCAAGTAGAATATTTGATAAAAACGTGCAAAAATGAGAAAGAACTTTTGGAATTGCGGAATAAGGTGATTGCGACAGAATACAGCGGATTAAAGAAAAGTGATTTGCTGGAAGAGTTAGATAAGAGGGTAAGTGAAAGAATATCTTCAACGATTCGTGAAGCATCCTTGTTGGATGAACGTAAAACAGAATTAAACAATATGAAACTGGGAGCAGTTATTTGTGTTGTAATTGGTTTCTTTTTAACGGGCAGATTTCGATTTGCATTTCCAATTGCAATTGTTATAGCAGTTGGTGCGTATATTGCTTCGGATGATAGAAAAAATTATCAGGCAAGTGTGAATGCGAAAAGGGAACTGCAGAAATATCTGGATGCAGGATATCAGTTAAAACTGTAGAAGAATATAAAAACGTGTTACCTATGATTTCAGATATATATTATTTATGTGAATCATAAGAAACAAGGCAAATAGATAGAGGCAGGATTGATAAAAAATGTCAGTCCTGCCTCTATTTTTGTTGCCATGCAGATCAAGAACGTGCATGCAGCACGTTCGGAGAAAGGAGATACAAAATGAGAAAGATGTCACAGAAGGAACGCTTGGATGCAATGTTGGATCGGCCTATTCCGAAAAAGAAGGTTGGTATTGTGCATTTAGAGATGGTAAAGGAGAGCCGACGGTTATATGGAACTAGCCGTTTTCGTACACCAGAAGAGGCTGCGGAAATGGTAATGCCTATGTTTGAACGGGCACACCGGGAGATGGTACTTGTCATGACCATGGATAGCAAGCTGGAAATTCAGGCTGCGGAGATTGCAGCTGTGGGTGGATTGAATTATTGCTACATAGATATGAAGGAAATCTTTAAGCTTGCAATTCTGAATAATTCCGCTTATATCATTTGCGTTCATAATCATCCGTCTGGGGATGTGAGTCCAAGTCTGGATGATGATAAAATTACAAAACGGATGTGGAATGCAGGACAGATTCTGGGAATTGGCCTGATCGACCATATCATTGTGGGAGAATCTGGATACTACAGCTATAAGGAAGAAGGACGCATGCCAGAGGAAGCGGAGCAAAGCAACGAATATAAAGACGGTCTGATGGAAAAAACACCTGTCAGGCCGTCTTTGCTGCAGATGCAGAAGGAGGATAAAAATGATTCGGTTAATGAATGCAGATGAAATTGAATGCAGGGTTGGAACGATTGGAGAACGAGGTCTGAGCCTGCTCTTGTATAAGGATGCCAGAGTCGATCAGCGTATTTTAGATGAAACCTTCACGGAATTTGGGTGGCGTCGGACACATCAGGAAATTGGAGGGAAGCTGTTCTGCACAGTGGATGTTTGGGATGCAGAAAAGCAACAGTGGATTTCCAAGCAGGATATCGGTACAGAAAGCACGGCAGAGAAGGAAAAAGGCCAGGCATCAGACAGTTTTAAACGTGCGTGTTTTAATTGGGGGATTGGCAGAGAACTGTATTCAGCCCCGTTTATCTGGATTCCGGCTGAAAGGGTGGAAATCAGTTATGATGGCAAGCGTTATGTCACAAGAGAACGTTTTCGCGTGGAATCTATTACTTACGATGAGAAACGTGAAATAAGCGGACTGGTGATTTGTAATAGTAAGGGCGTTTCGGTTTATGAAATGCACCAGCAGAAACATGCTGTATCAAATGAAAAAATTACAGGGACACCGGAGCAGGCAAAAGCGCAGTTATCAAAAAAGATGCGTGGGGATTTGGAAAAAGAACTGCAGCGCACTGGAGTTTCTATGGAAACGGTTCTGGCAAGGTACAATCTGAGTGATATCAGTCAGATGCTTCCGGAACATTACCGGGATGCTATGAGTGGGTTGCGGAAGTCAAAACCAGTGGCAGCGTAGAGAAAGGAGATTAGTAATGAATAGAGGAAGAATGGATCAGGTTGTAGAGATGGCAAAGTGGAGTATGGTAGATTTTGACTCTGTGAAAAATCAAATTGTATTTCGTATTATCAATGGCAGGATGAATGAAAAAGAATTGCAGTCATTGGCACATATTCCGGTTATGAATCTGGCTGTTATTTTTGTGGTGCAGTTTGGCCAATCGGATGAGATGGGGGTGAGTATAAGAATTTCAAAGAAACTTTTGGAACATTGGGAAATAAATTTACAGGATTTATGGAGAATGGCTTATGAAAATACATGTCTTAGATGTCCTGCGAAGTCAGATTCTTTGGATCATCTTTTAAGAAGAATCGTAATGTGTGACATTCCGGATCCGAAGGAACAGGAAAAAGTTTTGGAGATGCTGGACAGTACGAAAGATAACGAGTCAGAGGAGCTAATCGTTTTAAGCAACAATGTGAGCGCTTATGGAGCGTCTTGCATGATATATGGAGATGCATTGAAAGAGTATGCAGTATGGAAGCAGAGCGATTTGGTGATTTTGCCTTCCAGTATTCATGAAGTACTGTTAGTCAAATATGATGGAAGCTATGATGTAAGGTGGCTTTCACGCATGGTATCTGATATTAATATCAGTGACGTTGCGGAGAATGAGCGGTTGTCGGATAGCGTGTACATTTATCGTTGGAAACAGGATGTTTTGGAAGATACGGAAACAGGAAAAAGAATTAGACCGGGATATGATGGAATCGCAAAACTTGTGGAAGAAATGCAGCAGGCATCCTGAATTTAAAATACTATGTTATCAGAGGACAGTGTATATGTCATTGAAAGAATTGATTAAAATGTTTTTAACGGAGCGTCTGGATATTGTGATAAAGGACGTATGTACAGAGGACACGAAGAAAATTATAGAACAGGGAGAACGGATTATCAATGATTTGCCAGATCAGGACCGGGAAGCCGTTCAGGCTTATGTGAATGCGTTTTTGGATGGAGAGGCAGAGAAAACGGAACAAGCTTATCTGGGCGGAGTTGGAGATGCACTCTGGGTCATGACAAAATGTATTAAAATGATTATGAAGCGTTCCGAAGAGTAGAAAGACAGGAAAGACCGTCCGGCTGGTAACTTTGCATGGACGGTCAGAAATAAGAATGGAGGATTGGAAGCATATGTGTAAAATCATATCGACTTTAGGAATGGAGCGGGAAGCATGGCTGCAATTACGGAAGGGCGGGATTGGTGGATCAGATGCAGGAGCCGTCTGTGGACTGAATCCTTATAGAAGTCCGATGGCAGTTTATTACGAGAAAACATCAGATACTATCGACGTATCGGACAACGAGGCTATGCGTCAGGGACGGGAACTGGAAGAGTATGTGGCACAGAGATTTATGGAAGAGACGGGATTGAAAGTGCGGAAATCCAATAAGATGTACTGGAGCACAGATTATCCGTTTATGTATGCAGATGTGGATCGGCTGATTGTGGGTGAGGATGCTGGTCTGGAATGTAAGACTGTGAGTCCGTATAGTGCAGATAAGTGGGAGGATGGTGCAGTGCCGCTTCATTATCTGGTTCAATGCTATCATTATATGATCGTGACAGGAAAGCGGTGCTGGTATATTGCAGCTTTGATCTTTGGACAGAAATTTATTTATTCGAAGATAGAGTGGGATGAAACATTTGTAAATCAGATCATTGCGTTGGAAGAGGATTTCTGGAATGGCTGTGTTGTGCCGAAAAGGATACCGCTGCCTGATGGATCGGATTCCAGTAGTGCTGTACTGGAGGCGTACTTTCGTGAATCAGACAACGAAGGTGCAGTAACATTAACGACAGATATGGAGAACAAATTGGATCGAAGGCAGGCGATTGCAGAGAAAATAAAACAGTTGGAACAGGAAAAAACTCAGATTGAGCAGGAAGTCAAGCTGTTTATGGATGGTCATAGTTTTGCTAACAGTGAACGGTATCAGGTTTCCTGGCAGATGGTTGATTCCCAGCGTGTGAACACAAAAAAGCTTAAGGCAGAACAACCAGAAATTTATAAGAAGTATCTGCAGGTGAATCAGAGCAGCAGGTTTACGGTGCAGGTGGCATAAGGGTATGATTGAAATATAATGATTCAGCTGGGGAAAATGTGATATGATATAAAAAATAATATTAAATTCGAATGGGGGAGTGGAAAGTAGATGACGCAAATAAGTAGCATTAGAGAGATTCAACGTTGGTCAATGGATTTTACTAAGATAGCTGAGACATTAAATTTGCAGTTTGAGGAAACTGGTATCAAGCCAGATTTTGCAATTAACTCGAAGAATTTGAGAGATAAATTTACATCATTATTGCAATGGTTATCTGCTGATGATAACAACAAAACTTATGAAAAATTAGTTGAGCTTTATATGACAACAAAGAATGGTCAATTCATTTTTAATACGGCAAAATCTTGTGTAAATATGGTTTATAAGTTGCAAATGCCGGATTTTAACGATGAGAAAAGAGCTGCGTTTGTAATGTATGATATTCTTTTAAAATTTGAAGAGAATAAAAAAATGGTATTTTACAGGAATACGATGATTTAAAAGCAGAATTAATGGACTTAATTCCGTATTCCATCCCAATGATTTATGAGAAAGGAATTGGATGTGAGGAGATAAAGCTATCTGCTTTGAATGGAAAAGATAAAGAATTTTTTGAAAAATTTGAAAATTGTAATGCACTTGAGTTTGTCAAAATATATATATGTACAGAACGGGAGAGAAAGCAGCATATAGTTAAGGATATACTTGAAAGTCACTGTGTCAATTTCTTTGAAAAAAATGTAAAGAAATATTTTGAAAAAAATGTATTGCCTAAAGTGAAATACCAGGGAGGACGATGTTCATCTGAGTTAAAAAAGATAATGTATGAAAATTTGGATATGAAATGCAGTAGATATGCAAACATGATGAACGAATTTTTGCGTTTTCGAATTGCGGAAAGGCATGCATTTTGCATTATCAATGAAGAAGCGTTAGATGGTGAATTTATTAAAACTGGAAAAATAGAAGAAATGGATTATCAGAAATTTGCTGAGACATACTCTTTTGAATATTTACTGAAAATTTTTGATAGTATGGATTTTGAAAAAAGAGATAGAAAACTAGATGGAAGTTATAACATCGCCTGTTTAGATCTTGTATTAGAATGTGTAAAACATCCATTGAAAGACGTTTCTCAAAAGGACTATGAAAAAATTATATATAGGTTATTGGGGGAGTTGGATGAATGGGGGGCATACTTTCAGAAGAAAGTGAATTTTATTTTGATATTAGAAAATTATCAAATGTTGAGAAAGGTCGAGATTGAGAAAAGTGAATCAGTCGATGAGGTTATTAAGAAATTAGAAAAAAGATTGCAGAATTCCAATGGTAAAAACGTAGAAATTGAAAAATTATTAAAAATTTTCGAAGACTCGCAATAAAAAAACGTCGATTTTTCCTTGTATAAAGGACTATTTAGTTCTTATATGGGAAAAATCGACGCTTTTTTATTGTTAAGGAAATGATGCAATTTCGCTATACTACGTTCAGAGGCCTCAATTAAACAAAAGGAGAGAATCGGAGTTGAAAGAAGAAAAATTGGAATTAGGATGGCAGAAAAACGAGAAAGGAGAATGGGAGTTCCATTTTTCCGACTGTGTAGTAAGCGAAAATTCAATAGAATATGGCAAGGAGAATGGAAAGTATGAGGTTGGTTTCAAAAAACATTTCGAGTCCAATTCGGAGGCGATAACAAATGATTTTTTTAGGCTTTCAGTTGTGATTGCAAGTATGCCAAAAGTATTATATCCGGTGCTGATTACGAATGTTGCTGCACTGCTATATCCGATTTGGCAACAGAGCACATCACATGGGCAAGGTATAATTCTTTGGCTTTATGGTACTCCTGGAAGTGGAAAAACAGAAATAGCAATAAACCTGGCTAGTTATGTAAATAAAGAAAAACTTAGGTCAGAATTTGAAAGTCTGGCTTCTGCAAATGCTTCTACAGGAGATCTTGGGGAGATACTGCAGGAACATCAAGGATTGAATTTTATTCTTGATGATGCAAAAAACGAACGAGTTTATTCACAACGAGAGAAGTTAAGAAGGAATCTGGATACGATCATCCGCAGTGTATTTTCTTTCCGGTTAACAGATGCTTTTCGGAGAAAAAGAAAATATCAAGGCCGGGAGGTAAAAGCGGGACTGGTTATAACTGGTGAAGTCATTGATTTGGAAAAATCATCGATTTCACGATGTGTGTTTCTTGACATCGGAAACTTTGTTAATACGAGGATTGGTTCAGAATCTTTGAATGTGTTGCAAGAACATCCGGAATATTTGGTCGGTAGCATGGTGGGATTCATACAATTTCTTGCGCATCAATGGAATAATGGAGGGTTGTCACAGCAAGCTGAAAGTTTTAAGAAACTAGATAAAAGTAAGCTTGCAATGAGCCAAAAACAAGGCGCAGCAAGATTAAAAACTGCAAGAAATATGCTGACACTTTGTCATGGACTTTGGGTACAGTATGCAGCTTATTTGGGAACTAACTGGAAGCTGGATTCAGCTGATTTGATGAAAACGGTAAAGAACACTGAGGATATGTTGATTAGTCCGGACGATATTTTTGAAATAGCAACGGAGAGAGTATTGAAAAAATCTGATTATAAAAAAAGGCTAAATGCTTTTTGACATCGGCGTTGTATAAGCAGGACCGATACCTTGAATATGGATTTTTGATGCCAGAAAAAACGGATGCTTTGTATCTGAATGAGCTTAAAGAACTTCCAGGTTTGGAGAAACTTGAAAATGATGAAGAAGTTCTTTTTGCAAAGAGGGATGTTTTTCTGAAAAAAATTGGAGAAGGAAAATTCAGAGGGAAATAGAAAAGATGAATTTTGCAAATATCAAAATGCTGAATGGGCTTTTGGGAAAACTTCATGCGCACGAAATAATATTAGGGAAAAAAAGGACCCCAAAAGAACCAAAGGCCAGCTGGTTGCCTCTCTGGGCATTACCTTTCTGACGGCCTTTTTGTTGTCTCTGAATTTTGTCTTTTCGGTTGTAACATAGTTTCCTAAAATTCAAATTCGTTTAGCGATTATTTTTCTTTCTTTTGAAGTTCTTTCCGCCGTTGTTTCCACTATTGTTTCCACGACCACTTTCTTTGCTTTGTGTAAAG
>ENA-OQHL01000624-OQHL01000624.1-human-gut-metagenome-genome-assembly--contig:-NODE-624-length-23011-cov-7.549816_pt1 | contig 23011 bp, 24 predicted proteins | sample MGYA00242565_ERZ504723 | MGnify/ENA primary metagenome ERZ504723 (study PRJEB26092, sample SAMD00036211) | human gut metagenome | host: Homo sapiens | study: EMG produced TPA metagenomics assembly of... | reverse complement strand
CTTTCCCGATGAGCAGATTATGAACGCATGCGTTCACAATCTTAACTGGACGCATATTAGGAGTCTTCTTCGTGTTACAGATGAAAAATGCACGCTATTGGTATATGAAAGAGGCGGTTGACGAGAGTTGGAGCTCAAGAACGTTAGACCGTAATATTAGTACGCAATATTAATTACAGACTTCTTCAGACGCCGAAAAAAGAGGCTGTAATTGAAGAAATGAAACAGAAAACTGCGGAATTTCAGAAAAATCAATTTGAATTGATTAAAAGTCCAATGATTGCGGAATTTCTCGGTTTTAAAAATGAAGATACCTATTTAGAGGGAGATTTAGAGTCCTCCATTCTTTCACATATTAGAGATTTTTTGATGGAACTGGGGAGAGGATTTGCCTTTGTGGCTCGTCAACAGCACATTGTAACGGAAACCTCGGATTACTATCTTGATCTCGTTTTTTATAATATTGAACTTAAGTGTTATGTCCTAATCGATTTGAAGATGGGCAAAATTACTCATCAAGACGTAGGACAGATTGATATGTATGTGCGTATGTATGATGATTTAAAGCGAGGGCAGGGAGATAACCCTACCATTGGGATTCTGCTGTGTTCAGAAACAGATGAGGATATTGCCAGATATTCGGTACTTCATGACAACGACCGACTGTTTATGTCAAAATATTTGACTTATCTGCCTACAAAAGAGCAGTTAAAAACAGAAATTGAACGGCAGAAAAAAATCTTTTACATGCAACATCCAACTTTACATGAGAATAAAGAATAGATTTTAGAATAGATAGTCATTTTGAAAAGAGAATATGGTAAAGATTGAATATTAAAAGGAACAGAGGATAAAATGATTAATTTGCAAGAAAAAGAAACTAAAGAAATAATTCAACTGTATAGTATGGCCATAAAAGAATTAAAACACCGTGGGGTTATTAGAACAAATAATGTAGTTGGAGAACTTGGCGAATATTTGGCAATAGAACTATATAATAATACACCTGGTTTGCCTAATCTTTCACCCGCACCAGTAGGAACAGAAAATATTGATGCGATTAGCAGAAAAGGTGATAGATACAGTATAAAATCAACGAGTAGCAATACAACAAGTGTGTTTTATGGATTAGAAGAACCAGAATCAAATATACCAGATAATCAGAAGTTTGAGTATGTTATTGTATGTAAGTTTGATGATAACTATGAGTTACAAACAGTATTAGAAATGGATTGGAATACATTTCTGAAGAATAAACGCTGGCATAGTAGAATGCATGCATGGAATCTGTTACTAACAAAGAAAGTTTGCCAACAGTGTAAAATTGTATATGAAAAGGAAAAGTAATCATAGAGTTTACATTATAATGCTTTCGGTAAATTGTAAAAAATGTAGTTCAGTGTAACATAGCGAAATGAAGTATATAATTTCTCAGAAAAAAACCAACATATAAGGAGAAATGCGAACATGATAAAAGTATTATTCATCTGCCACGGCAGTATCTTGAAAAGTCCCGGAAAAGCCAGTAAAATCAATGGGTTTACGAAACAGAAAGGCGCTTACTACACCACTACTACACCATTTTCGAAAGAGCCTTGATGTGACAAGTTTTTATAGATGATACAATAAAGCGATGATATTCTTAAAAAAAGGAGTATCATCGCTTGTTACTATATCTGATGTGAGAGTATCCAGTCCAGTAAATCAGTGGATTGAAGGGTGCCTGCCGCTAATTGCAGGATGACCTCGGACAGTTCTGTCTGCGTATGCTGTAATTCGATCCCATTTAAGGCGAGGAACACCAGCATAACATGTGCGCCGATACGTTTGTTCCCGTCTACAAAGGGATGATTTTTTACCAGGCCAAAGCAAAGACGGGCTACCTTTTGCTGGAGTGATGGGTAGACATCTTTTCCAGCAAAGGTTTGGAAGGGGGTATTCAGTGCAGAGTCCAGCATTCCTTCATCGCGCAGGCCCGATGACCCTCCGGTTTCTGCAATGAGTTGTTCATGCAGCAAAAGTATCTGTGGCTTGGATAATCGGATCATTTGGCAAGTACCTCGTAAGCCTGCCGGTTCTTTTCAATGAGACGTTTGGAAATAGACATGACATCTTCATCGGCGGCAAGTTGTTCTTCTTCAGCAGAACTGAATTCCATGACTAGATATCGGGGGACGTTGTTTTTTAATATGATAACAGAACCGTTCTCATCTACGAGGCGGGCTACTTTAGAGAAATTTTGATTGGCATCAGTGATGGAAACTAGATTTTTTGTGTTGATATTCATAACGAGACCTCCTTTGCTATTTACTTTTATTATATCCAATAATAGGATAAATTCAACCTATTTTCGAAAAAATATAGAAAGGGGAGTTCAAAATTTTTAGTAAGAAACAGTGAAATGATAAGCATGGGAACAAATGACAAAAATAGAAAATTAAATAGGGATTCCCCTTTTTGTAAAATAATGCGAGAAAACTTTGGCGAATACGGCTACGATTACTTACTTTTAGGCTGTATTTGGTGAACAACTGGAGTTTAAGTATCAGCGGGCGAAGAAACAGCATCATTGACGGATTGGCGCAGATGTTTTGAGTTTGCTGCGGTGGTAGTAGGCGACAACTTCTGATATGTGGCTGGTTATCGAGTCAACGAAAACCAATGCTGGAACCAGGAAGCTGCCGATGTCCGAAGACGTATTCCGGTGTTTCCAGGCCATCATCGAGGACCGGGAAGCACCAAGGTATGAGAGAGTGGTGGACGAATACACAGGATTCCTGTTTACAGATAAAGAGGGGCTTCCCCTGGTGGCAATGCATTGGGAGCATCGGTTTAACCATATGGTAAAACGATACAACGCCATTTACCGGGTTCAGATGCCGAATATTACACCCCATGTCTGCCGCCATACTTACTGCAGTAATATGGCGAAGTCAGGTATGAATCCAAAGACGCTCCAGTATCTGATGGGGCATAGCGATATCGGAGTAACGCTGAACACCTATACCCATCTGGGGCTGGAGGACGCCGTATATGAGTTAAAGCGGGTGGAAGAACTGGAGAATGCCAGGAAGGAAATGTAAAAGATAAATGGAGAAGGGACAGTTTCACAGAAAAATGTTTCGGATAGTATAATATGGAAAGGATGAAGGCGCTCTGCTTAGACAGTGATCCCATAAGGAAGTGAAAAAAAATCGGTGTCGGAACCGGTGTGTTAAGTCACGCCGGTTCCGATTCGTTTAAGGATTCCCTTCCAATCTTCAAAGGGATGCGGATTTGCCCCACATAGGTAAAATACAAATCGATCTGTACATGCTTCCTCCCGTTCTCCCTTACCGGGCTGTGCACCACGATCTTGCTTACAAGCTCATTGAGAATGGCAGCGTCAAGTTCCGGAATATCCAGGTACTTGTCCACCAGCTTCAGAAACTTGTTCACATCGGAAACCTGCCCGGCCTGTGTTTCAATTTCCCGTTCCAATACGGCGGCAAGCTGCTCAATCTCCGCCTGCTCCTTCTCATATTGGCGGGATAATTTTAAGTACCGGCTGTCGGACAGCCTGCCAAGCACATTGTCCTCATAGATGTGCTGGATAATCCTGTCCAAATCCTCCATCCGCTTCTTCGCCCCGGAGAGGGCTTTCTGCTTTTCCGCCAGCTCCGCCTTGCGGCTTTCCTCGTCCTGTGCTAACATTTCCAGTTTAAAGTCCTTTCGGAACATACGGACGTAAACCAATGTCCGCTGGATAGTCTCCAGCACGATCCGGTAAAGCACCTGTTCCCGGATATAATGGATTTTACAGGAGCCGGTGTTGCTCTTGTAATTGGAGCAGACGAAATGGTTCTGGCTGTCGTCCTTGTAAGTGTTGCAGGCGCAGAAATACAGCTTGGCTCCGCAGTCGGCACAGTAGAGAAGGCCGGAGAAAATGCTGGTCCTTCCTGTTTTGTTGGCCTGCGCTTGTTCTTCCGGAGCTCCTGTACCCGTTCCCACTGGACTTTCTCAATGATGGCAGGCTGAGTGTCCTCAAAGACTTTCTGGTTCTCAACCGGGTTTTCCATCCGCTTTTTGAATTTCAAAGACTTGGTATAGGTCTTGAAGTTCACGGTACAGCCGGTATATTCCCGCCGTTCCAATATCCCGGCGACGGATTTAGCGCACCACTGATAGAGGTTGTCTGGCATGGCCCAGCCTTTTTGCCTTGCGTGATAGGCGGTCACGGTCAGCACCTTGTCGGCTGTGAGGATTTTTGCGATCTGCATGGGGCCTTTCCCCGCAATGCAGAGGTTGAAGATACGCTGCACCACCTTTGCCGCTTCTTCATCCACAATCCATTTCTTTTTGTCCTGCGGGTCTTTTATGTACCCATAAGGCGGGTTGCTGGCGAGATGCTCCCCGACTTCGCCCCGCATTTTTACCACCGCCCGGATTTTCTTGCTGGTATCCTTGGCGTAGTAGTCGTTGAATACATTTTTGAACACCGCAAAATCATTTTCCCCCTTGGCGCTGTCTACATCGTCGTTGATAGCGATAAAGCGGACGTCATAGGCAGGAAAGATGAAATCCTGAAGCCGCCCCATATAGGAATACTCCCTGCCCAGCCGGGACAGGTCTTTGACAATCACAGCGGATACGCTGTAATCCTCAACATATCGCATCATCTCCTGAAACCCCGGCCTCTGGAAAGCTGACGTTAGATAACGATACTTTTGAAAACACTGGAAAATCAAGGTTTTTCGAGCGACGGACAAGCAGGGTATTGTACTAAAAACTGAATACGACGCAGAAGCGGCGTTTCTTACTCTCTACATGGGAGAACAGGAACGCCGCTTTTTTATGCCCTTTGTTACGCAGTAGGGGCAGAAAAAGCCTTGCTACAAGCGATTTTGCGGGCGCGTATCTGGCGCGGCAAGGGATTTATACCTTATCCCCCGAAACCGCGCTTCTACTGCGTAACAAATCCACAGCAAAAGGAGTGATTTACTATGGCAGTTTTCAGAGTGGAACGGAACAAGGGCTACACCGTAATGAGCAACCACCACCTACGCAACAAGGAGCTTTCCTTAAAGGCAAAAGGGCTGTTGTCGCAAATGCTGTCACTCCCCGAAGATTGGGACTACACCTTGAAAGGCTTATCCCTTATCAACCGGGAGAAGATAGACGCTATCCGCGAAGCCATTAAGGAGCTTGAACGCGCCGGGTATATCGTTCGGTCAAGGGAGCGCGACGAGAAAGGACGCTTGCGGGGCGCGGACTATGTGATATTCGAGCAGCCGCAGCCGCCTACGCCGGATTTACCTACATTGGAAAATCCAACATTGGATAATCCAACGCAGGAAAAACCAACATTGGAAAAACCTACGTTGGAAAATCCAACGCAATTAAATAAAGATATACAAAGAACTGACTTACCAAAAAAAGAAAAATCAAATACAGATTTATCAAGTACCCATTCCATTCCTATCCTTTCCCCTAACCCCTCTCCTTGCAGAGAAGCGGCTACGCCGCCGGAACGGAAAGGAACGGAAGCGGCAGCACAGAGCGCAGTTGATATATACCGGGAAATCATCAAGGACAATATCGACTACCACATTCTCAAACAGGACATGAAGTTTGACGGGGACAGGCTGGACGAGATTGTAGACCTCATGCTTGAAACCGTATGCACCGCCAGAAAGCGGGTACGGATTGCGGGGGACGACTACCCGGCAGAGCTTGTGAAATCTAAGTTTATGAAACTGGACGGCGAGCATATCCGCTTTGTGCTTGACTGTATGCGGGAGAACACAACGAAAATCCGCAACATCAAGCAATATCTGAAAGCAGCCCTTTTCAACGCCCCGTCCACTATCGGCAATTATTACACTTCCCTTGTCGCCCATGACATGGCAAGCGGCGCACTGTCACCGAAGAAGCCGCAGTACGGCGACCCGGACTATTATTCATTCAAACCGGGCGAAAGCCTGTAAAACAACAAAAGGAGGATTTTATTATGGCACAGAAAATGACAGGAGCATTGGTATTTGACGAGCGCACCGACCGTTACGACATTCGCTTTGACTTAAACAGCTACTACGGGGGCTTGCATTGCGGTGAGTGCTTTGACGTATTCGTGCGGGGCAAGTGGAAGCCGACCCGGATTGAGTACGGCGACAACTGGTATCTTGTGGGTATCAGAGCCGAGGACTTGAACGGGCTGCGGGTGCGTATCTGACCGCCGCCCCATAAAGAAACGCGAAAGGAGGACGCGAGGAATTGCAGGACGAAGTAAACGAAAAGACCATAGCCCTTTACATCAAGACCGGGAAGCTGACCGCCCAGACGCTCCAAAAGGCAATGAAAGCCATACTGTCAAAGGGCAAAAAGCAGCTTGCAAAACCGCCACAGGGAAAGCAGAGCTTAAAGCAGCTTATGAAGCAGAACGCGGGCGTTTCCAACATTGAGATTACCGAGGGCAATATCAAAGCCTTTGAGAGTACGGCGAAAAAGTACGGTATCGACTTTGCGCTGAAAAAGGACGCAACGGAAAGCCCGCCCCGCTATCTGGTTTTTTTCAAGGGGCGGGACGCGGACGTGCTGACCGCAGCCTTTAAGGAGTTTTCCGCAAAGAAGCTGACACAGGAGAAAAAGCCCTCTATCCGAAAGCTGCTCTCTACGCTCAAAGAAGCCGCACAGGGCAAGAACGCGGAACGGGCAAAGGTCAAGAACAAGGACAGGGAGGTATCGCTATGAAGCCGGAAATCAAGAAGCTGCTTATCCTAAATCTCCCGTATCTGCTCTTTGTCTGGCTCTTTGATAAAGTGGGCGCGGCTGTCCGTCTATCCCCCGGCGCGGACGCAAGCGCAAAGCTGCTACATCTTGGGGACGGTTTTACCACCGCCTTTTCCAGTATCGCGCCGAGCTTCCACCCGGCAGACTTACTTATCGGCATTGCGGGGGCGGTCATTGTCCGGCTGATTATCTACACCAAAGGCAAGAACGCGAAGAAATACCGCCGCGGGACAGAATACGGTTCGGCGCGTTGGGGCGGGGCTGACGACATAAAGCCGTACACAGACCCGGTATTTGAGAACAATATCCCCTTAACGCAGACGGAACGGCTCACCATGAACAGCCGCCCGAAGCAGCCGAAATACGCAAGAAACAAAAATATTCTTGTAATCGGCGGTTCCGGCAGCGGCAAGACCCGGTTCTTTGTGAAACCGTCGCTCATGCAATGTACGTCAAAGGATTTTCCAACGTCGTATATCGTCACTGACCCGAAAGGAACACTGATTTTGGAAACCGGGAAAATGTTGCAGCGGTACAAATACCGTATCAAAGTGCTAAATACGATTAACTTCAAAAAATCCATGAAATACAATCCCTTTGCCTATCTGCGGAGCGAAAAGGACATTTTGAAATTAGTCAATACCATTATCGCCAACACCAAAGGCGACGGGGAAAAATCCGGCGAGGATTTCTGGGTGAAAGCGGAAAAGCTCTACTACACCGCACTAATCGGCTATATCTGGTATGAAGCCCCAGAGGACGAGAAGAACTTCACGACGCTGCTTGAAATGATAAATGCGTCGGAAGCCCGCGAGGACGACGAGGATTTCCAGAACCCGGTTGACCTCATGTTTGAACGTCTGGAAGAAAAAGACCCGGAACATTTTGCAGTCAAGCAGTACAAAAAATACAAACTGGCGGCGGGCAAGACCGCAAAAAGCATACTTATCTCATGCGGCGCGAGGTTAGCCCCATTCGACATTAAGGAGCTGCGGGAGCTTATGGAAACCGACGAAATGGAGCTTGACACCATAGGTGACAGAAAGACCGCCCTTTTCGTGATTATCAGCGACACCGACGACACCTTTAACTTTGTCGTGAGTATTCTCTACACACAGCTATTCAACCTCTTGTGCGACAAAGCAGATGATGAATACGGCGGGCGGCTTCCCGTCCATGTACGGTGCTTACTTGATGAATTTGCGAATATCGGGCAAATCCCCAAATTTGAGAAACTAATCGCAACCATACGGAGCCGGGAAATCTCCGCGTCAATCATCTTGCAGAGCCAGTCACAGCTAAAGGCAATCTACAAGGACAACGCCGATACCATAGTCGGCAACTGCGACACCACGCTTTTCTTGGGCGGCAAGGAAAAAACCACGCTCAAAGAAATATCGGAGATTTTAGGCAAGGAAACGATAGACAGCTTCAACACTTCCGAAACAAGGGGGCGGGAGCTTTCGCATGGGCTGAACTATCAGAAATTGGGAAAGCAGCTTATGACGGAAGATGAAATCGCAGTCATGGACGGAGGGAAATGTATCTTGCAGCTACGCGGGGTGCGCCCGTTCTTTTCGGACAAATTCGACATAACGAAACACCCGAAATACAAGTACCTATCCGACGCAGACCCGAAGAACGCCTTTGACATGGAAAAGCACCTTAAACGCCGCCCCGCCATTGTCAAGCCCGACGAGGTTTTTGACTATTACGAGATTGACGCAGCAGACTTACAGGAGGACGCAGACCATGAGGAAACGTAGCGCAGAGGAAAAACAAAAGCAGCTTGAACGGTTTTTAATGAATGTTGCGGAAGCCGCCGACGCTGCATTATGGGAGTATTGGCGGGAAAAGGAAGCGGAACACCGCCGTTTTGCAACGGAGTATGTCACGCGCCGGGGGCTTATCCCTCAACAGTGACAGCATGGCAGACCGCCGGGGAGGGGGGGACAGGGGAAGCTACACTTCCCCTACGCTGCCTTGCGGCAGCTACCCCTTTGTGAACTTGCGGGAAGCGAACACCTTGCTATGCAAGCTATTCACTTCCCGCAAGTCTGAATAATACCCGTCCGGCAGCACAGCGGGACACCGAAAGGAGGAATCGAAGCAATCACATATATCAATATCGGCTACATGATACGCGCCCCTACTTTCCGGCGCAGCACACAGCGGCAGGAGCCGCACCCCCCTACAACTGAATACCGCCGCGCCGCAGAACTTACGCAGCGCGGGGACAGCCGCCTTTACCAGAGGGCGGTTTTTTTATGCGGCGGCATACGCTGACCGCCTTTTGTCCGCTTGCCGGACAGCCGCAGACGCGGCAGAAAGGATTTATTTATGGCATTTTTCAATAGCGCAGTAGACGTTTTGCAGACCCTTGTTGTAGCACTTGGAGCCGGGCTTGGTATCTGGGGCGTTATCAACCTCTTGGAGGGCTACGGCAACGACAATCCGGGCGCGAAAAGCCAGGGCATGAAACAGCTTATGGCGGGCGGCGGCGTTGCCCTTATCGGCATGACCCTTGTACCGCTGCTTTCCGGCTTGTTCGGTTAAGAAGCGCGGGTAAAGGCTTATGCAGAGCATACTTGACGCGATTAACGAATGGATAAAGGAAATCCTCATAGGAGCCATAAACGGTAATCTGTCAACTATGTTCGGGGACGTAAACGAGAAAGTCGGCACTATCGCCGCAGAGGTAGGGCAGACCCCGCAAGGGTGGAACGCAAATATATTCTCCATGATACAGACCCTTAGTGAGAATGTAATCGTACCCATTGCGGGGCTTGTCATTACCTACGTCCTATGCTATGAGCTTATCAGCATGGTAACGGAAAAGAACAATATGCACGACGTTGACACTTCCATGTTCTTCAAGTGGGTGTTCAAGGCGTTTGTGGCAGTCTACCTTGTGACGCACACCTTTGACATCACTATGGCGGTGTTCGATATGGCGCAGCACGTTGTTTCCGGCGCGGCGGGGGTAATCGGCGGCAGCACAGAGATTGATGTTGCCGCCGCCCTTGCTTCCATGCAGGACGGGCTTGACGCTATGGAAATCCCCGAACTGCTCTTACTTGTCATGGAAACAAGCCTTGTGAGCTTGTGCATGAAAATCATGTCCGTACTGATAACCGTTATCCTCTACGGGCGCATGATAGAGATTTACCTTTACTGTTCGGTATCGCCTATCCCGTTTGCAACAATGACGAACCGGGAATGGGGGCAGATAGGAAACAACTACCTCAAATCCCTGTTCGCTATCGGTTTTCAAGGCTTCCTCATTATGATATGCGTCGGCATTTACGCGGTTCTGGTAAACAACATGATAATAGCGGACAATCTGCACAGCGCGATATTCTCCCTTGCAGCCTATACCGTTATCCTCTGTTCTCCCTGTTCAAATCCGGCGCACTGGCGAAGTCGATTTTTTCCGCGCATTAGCGGCGTGTCAAGGGCAGGGTGGAGATTTTCAGAGCGAAGCGGCGAAAATACGACCCGACCTTGACGCGGATAACCCCCATATAATACGGGCGGGCAAAGGGCATAGATTGACCTTTGCCTTGATTACCCTTATGGAAAATTACAGCAACACCAAACCCAGAGAAAGGAGGTTTTCACTTGGCGTATGTACCCGTACCCAAAGACTTATCCAAAGTCAAGACAAAAGTAGCGTTCAACCTTACCAAACGGCAGATTGTATGTTTTGCGGCGGCTCTCCTGTTCGGCTTGCCGCTTTTCTTTCTGCTCAAAGACAGCACAGGCACAAGCCTTGCGTCTATGGCTATGATTGCCGTCATGCTGCCCTGTTTCCTCTTTGCCATGTATGAGAAGCATGGACAGCCCCTTGAAGTGGTGGTGAAGAACATCATTCAGACGAAATTCATAGCCCCCAAAGAACGACCATACAGGACAGACAACTTTTATTCCGTCTTAGAACGGCAGAGAAAACTTGAAAAGGAGGTATCAGCGATTGCAAAAGGAAACACGAAGAAACAGCGCGGCGGGAAGCGCAAAGCCTAACCCGCCCCGCAAGCTCACCCGCGCCGAGAAAAAGCAGATTGCGGAAATCATCAGACAGGCAAAGGGCGACGGGAAAGCGCACACCGCGCAGCAGACAATCCCTTATATCCAGATGTACCCGGACGGTATCTGCAAGGTTACGGGACGGAAATACTCAAAGACCGTCGCCTTTGAAGATATTAACTATCAGCTTGCACAGGCAGACGACAAGACCGCCATTTTTGAGAACTGGTGCGACTTCCTCAACTACTTTGACGCTTCCGTTTCGGTGCAGCTCTCTTTCATCAATCAGGGGACGCAGCGCGGCGAAGCGGAAAAGGCGGTCAATATCCCGGCACAGGACGACGCTTTTAACTCTATCCGCAGCGAATACGGGGATATGCTGCAAAACCAGCTTGCAAAGGGCAACAACGGGCTTGTCAAAGCAAAATACATCACCTTTGCCATTGAAGCCGACAGTCTGGGCGCGGCGAAATCCCGCCTTGCCCGTATCGAAACGGACGTACTTAACAATTTTAAGCTCTTGGGCGTAGCCGCCCGCCCCATGACAGGCTATGAACGGCTCAAAATGCTGCATGGCATTTTCCACCCGGAGTGCGGGCAGTTTGCCTTTGATTTTTCATGGCTTGCCCCGTCCGGGCTTTCCACAAAGGACTTTATCGCCCCGTCCTCTTTCCGTTTTGGCGAGGGGCGTTACTTCCGCATGGGGCGCAAAATCGGCGCGGTTTCATTCCTTGAAATCCTTGCCCCGGAATTAAACGACCGTATCTTATCGGATATTCTGGACTTGGAAACGGGCGTTATCGTCAATCTGCATATCCACAGTATCGACCAGACCGAAGCCATAAAGACAATCAAGCGGAAAATCACCGACCTTGACAAAATGAAAATCGAGGAACAGAAAAAAGCGGTACGCAGCGGCTACGACATGGATATAATCCCGTCCGACCTTGCCACTTTCGGCAGCGAAGCGAAGAACCTCTTACAGGACTTGCAGAGCCGGAATGAAAGAATGTTCCTCTTGACGTTCCTTGTGGTGAACATGGCGGACACGAAGCGGAAACTGGAAAATGACGTATTCGCGGCGGCGGGCATTGCACAGAAGAACAACTGCGCCTTAACCCGCCTTGACTACCAACAGGAAGCGGGGCTTATGTCCTCTGTACCGCTTGGGGAGAACCTTATCCCCATTCAAAGAGGGCTTACCACGTCAAGCACCGCTATCTTTATCCCCTTTATCACACAGGAGCTTTTCCAGACGGGCGCGGCTTTGTATTACGGCTTAAACGCCCTGTCTAACAACATGATACTCTGCGACCGCAAGCAGCTAAAGAACCCCAACGGCTTAATCTTGGGTACGCCGGGAAGCGGGAAATCCTTTGCCGCCAAACGGGAAATGACAAACGCTTTCCTCATTACCGACGACGACATAATTATCTGCGACCCGGAAGCAGAGTATTTTTCCCTTGTGCAGCGGCTTGACGGGCAAGTGATACGGTTATCGCCTACGGGCAAGGGCATTGACGGGAAGCCCCAGTATGTGAACCCTATGGATATTAACCTCAATTACAGCGAGGACGACAGCCCCCTTGCGCTGAAATCCGACTTTATCCTCTCCCTCTGCGAGCTTGTCATAGGCGGCAAGGAGGGCTTGCAGCCCGTCGATAAGACCGTCATTGACCGCGCTGTTAGGAACGTGTACCGCCCTTTCCTTGCAGACCCCGACCCGGAGAAAATGCCTATCTTGGGCGACCTCTACAACGAGCTTTTGAAGCAGCCGGAGCCGGAAGCGGCGCGTATCGCGGCGGCGTTGGAGCTTTATGTTTCCGGGAGCCTTAACGTCTTTAACCACAGGACGAATGTAGAGCTTTCAAACCGCCTTGTCTGCTTTGACATCAAGCAGCTTGGGAAGCAGCTCAAAAAGTTAGGTATGCTCATTGTGCAGGACCAGGTATGGAACCGCGTCACCGTCAACCGGGCAGAAAGGAAATCCACCCGGTATTTTATGGACGAATTTCATCTTCTCTTGAAAGAGGAACAGACCGCCGCCTATTCCGTTGAAATCTGGAAGCGTTTCAGAAAATGGGGCGGCATACCCACAGCAATCACGCAGAACGTCAAAGATTTGCTTGCTTCCCGCGAAGTGGAGAATATCTTTGAAAACTCTGATTTTGTCCTCATGCTCAATCAGGCGGCGGGCGACCGGGCTATCCTTGCAAAGCAGCTCAACATCTCCCCGCAGCAGATGAAGTATGTCACCCACACCGAAGCGGGCGAGGGGCTTATCTTCTACGGGAACGTGGTGCTGCCCTTTGTAGACCGCTTCCCGAAAGACACCGAGCTTTACCGGGTAATGACGACGAAGCCGGAGGAAGTGGGCGAAGCATGAACGGGCTGAAAACTGACACAATCATCAACCGGGACGCGCTCTATGCCTTGCGGGAGCTTCCAGAGGAAAGCGTACACTGTTGCGTCACAAGCCCGCCCTACTATGCGCTTAGGGATTACGGGCTTGATATGCAGATTGGGCGGGAGGACACGCCGGAGCAGTACATTGACAGGCTGACCGAGGTTTTCCGCGAGCTGCGCCGGGTACTGCGTTCTGACGGTACGCTCTGGCTGAATATCGCGGACACCTACTGCGGCACAGGAAATAAAGGCTACCATGCAGACCCGAAGAACCCGAAAGGCAGAAACGGACAGCAGATTGCAAGAAACAACCGCGTTTCCGGCTGCAAACAAAAGGACTTAATCGGTATCCCTTGGCTTTTAGCCTTTGCCCTACGCGCTGACGGGTGGTATTTACGGAGCGACATTATCTGGCAGAAAGAAAACCCCATGCCGGAGAGCGTGAAAGACCGCCCTACCCGCTGCTATGAACATATCTTTCTGCTTACGAAGTCAAAGAAGTATTTTTATGACGCAGCCGCCATAGCCGAGCCGTTAGCCCCCACAACGGCGGCGCGGTACCGCACCGGGCGCAGCGCGGGACAGAAATATGCGGACGAAATACCCGGACAGGGGAAAGTACAGGGGCTTAACCGGGCGCGAAGCGGCAGCTACTACGACGAAGCCCTCATGCCGACCATGCGGAACAGGCGGGACGTGTGGCTTATCAATACCGTTCCCTACAAGGGCGGGCATTTCGCCGCGTTCCCGCCAAAACTTGCCGAAACCTGTATCAAGGCGGGCTGTCCGAAAGGCGGCGTTGTGCTTGACCCCTTTTTCGGCAGCGGCACGACGGGGGCAGCCGCAAGGCAGCTTGACAGGCATTATATAGGCATTGAGATAAACGCCGAGTATTGCGCCCTTGCAAGGGCGCGGATTGGAGGGACAGACACATAAAACAATATAAAGCGCGTGAAAAAGTCACGCAGAAAATGACCCGCGAGGGGGCTGTCGAGGTAAACGCCGCCACCGGGAAAAAGAAACGTATCAGCAAGCGGATAAGGGACGCGGACTTTGCAAAGACCGAAGCACCGCAGCCGCCGGAACAGGCAGCGCAGACCATACCGGGCGGCGCAGCTCCCGCGCCCACAGCCGCCGCGCCGCCGCTTCCCCATGCGCCGGGGGCAGAACGGGAACAGGACACCGCCGCAGCCGAGCGCGTCTTGGAGCGTATCGACGGGGCGCGTACCAGAAAGGCGAGCAAAAAGGCGGCGAGGAAAGCACAGGCAGAAGCCACAGCAAAAGAAAAATCTTCCCGCTTGCAGTTTACCGACGAGGAACGGGCAACGCCGGAGCTTGAAAGGTATATCCGAAAATCGGACAAAGCAGCCGACCGTCTGGACGCGGCAAAGGCGGCTATCCCCAAAGAAAAGAAACTTGTACGGGAGCGCACCTTTGACGAAGCCACCGGGAAAGGCAAGACCCGCCTACATTTTGAGGAACAGGAAAAGCCCATAGGAAAGAATAAGCCCCACAATAACCCGCTATCCCGCCCCGCACAGGAAGCGGGTATTTTCGTCCACAACAAGATACATTCCGTTGAAAAGGACAATTCCGGCGTTGAGGGGGCGCACAAATCCGAAGAACTGGCAGAGCGCGGCGCAAAGTACGGGGCGCGGAAAGTCAAGGAGGGCTACCACAGCCACAAGCTCAAACCCTACCGGGCGGCGGCAAAGGCAGAGAAAGCGGCGTTCAAGGCGAATGTGGATTTCCAGTACCATAAAGCCCTGCATGACAATCCGCAGATTGCGGGCAATCCCCTTTCCCGCTTCATGCAGAAGCAGCAAATCAAGCGGCAGTATGCAAAGTCGGCAAGGAAAGGCGGCGCAAAAACGGCGCAGAAAGCCGCAGAGAACACCCGCAAGGCGGCAAAAAGACCGCCGAGGAAACAAAAAGGCAATCGCTTTTGTAGGGCGGCACCCGGCGGGCGTATGTATCGCCGTTGCCGCGCTGCTCTTATTCATCATGGTATCGGCGGGGCTTTCCTCTTGCGGCTCCATGTTCTCCGGCTTGATGAACGGCATACTTGGGACTTCCTACACGTCGGAGGACAGCGACCTTGTGGCGACGGAGAACAATTACGCCGCAAAGGAAAACGAGCTTCAGCAGCAGATTGACAATATCGAAAGCACCCACCCCGGCTATGACGAATACCGCTATGACCTTGACAGTATCGGGCATAACCCCCATGAGTTAGCGTCCTACCTCACCGCCCTTTTACAGACCTACACCCCGCAGAGCGCACAGGCAGAGCTAAATCGCGTCTTTGCCATGCAGTACACTTTGACGCTGACAGAAGAAACGGAAATCCGCTACCGCACAGAAACAAGCACAGACCCGGAAACAGGGGAAACGACCACCGAGGAAGTACCCTACGAGTACCATATCCTCAACGTGAAGCTGACGAACAAGCCCATTTCCGAGATTGCGGAGGAACTTCTAACGCCACAGCAGCTTGAAATGTACCGCGTCTATCTGGAAACAAGCGGAAACAAACCGCTGATTTTCGGCGGCGGCTCCCCCGATATGGGCGCGTCCGAGGATTTAAGCGGCGTACAGCTTGTAAACGGCACACGCCCCGGCAACACCGCCGTTGTAGACCTTGCGAAGCGGCAAGTCGGCAACGTGGGCGGGCGACCCTTTTGGAGCTGGTACGGATTTAACAGCCGCGTGGAATGGTGCGCCTGTTTCGTTTCATGGTGCTACAATCAAGCCGGAAAGAGCGAGCCGCGCTTTGCCGGGTGCCAGTCACAGGGCGTACCCTGGTTCCAGTCACGCGGGCAATGGGGCGCGAGGGGCTATGAGAATATCGCCCCCGGCGACGCTATCTTTTTCGACTGGGACGGGGACGGGAGCGCAGACCATGTGGGGCTTGTTATCGGAACGGACGGGGAGCGCGTCTATACCGTCGAGGGCAATTCCGGCGACGCCTGCAAGATAAAGAGCTACCCCGTCAATTACTCCTGTATCAAAGGCTATGGGCTGATGAACTGGAATTAACATATTTTTGAGCAAAGAAAGGAGAAATTTATTGATGGCTATGAACAAAATTGAACGTATCGACAAAGAGATTGCAAAGACCCGCGAGAAAATCACCGAGTACCAGAACAGATTAAGGGGGCTTGAAGCGCAGAAAACCGAAGCGGAAAACCTGCAAATCGTACAGCTTGTGCGCTCCATGCGCCTTTCCCCGCATGAGCTTTCCGCTATGCTTTCCGGCGGCGGTATTCCGGGCATGGAAGCCGCGCCGGGCTACCCCGCAGAACCCGCAGACCACGACACCGAAGAAATGGAGGACACCGAGAATGAATAAGAAAATCCTTAGAACCTTGACCGCACTCTGCGCCGCCCTCATGCTGACGGGCGGCTTTTCCGTCACCGCCTTTGCACAGACCCCGGAGGGACAGGACGCGACCGACGACAGCGGCGTTGTCTATGAGGAACCCGAAAAGGAAGAACCCCTTACCCCGGACGGGAACGCGACCCTTGTAGACGATTTCGGCGGCAACAAGCAGCTTATCACAGTGACGACCAAAAACGGCAATTACTTTTATATCCTTATCGACCGGGACGACGAGGGCGAGGACACCGTACATTTCCTTAATCAAGTGGACGAAGCCGACCTTATGGCACTCATGGAGGACGGAAGCACCGAAGCAGCCCCGCCCGCCGTTTGCAGTTGCACCGATAAATGCGAAGCCGGAAAGGTAAATGTGAGCTGCCCTGTCTGCAAGGACAACATGACCGCTTGCAGCGGCAAGGAAGCGGAGCCGGAAACCGAGAAACCAACAGAGCAGCCCAAAGAGAAAGGCAATACAGGCGGGCTTGTGCTTTTCCTTGTCGTGGCACTTCTTGGCGGCGGGGGCGCGTTCTATTATTTTAAGTTTATGAAGCCAAAGCAGAACGTCAAGGGCGACACCGACCTTGAAGATTTCGATTTTGACGATTACGACGAGGACGAGGGGGACGGGCTTTCTGATGAAGAACAGGAGGACGAGGAAGCATGACGCTTTTTACCGAAAACCCTTTAGAAAAAATGATGGTACAAAGACCCACCGGGCGGCGTGACAGTGCGCCGCCCGTTCCAAAATCCCCGGCGTGTATGCGTTGCCCTTATAAGGCGCAATCCCCCTGTATCGGCTATTGTCTGAAACAGGCACAGGAGAAGAAGCACACCGCGCCGGAACGCTGAAAGGAGGATTTTTTCATGGCATTTAGACTTGTGATTGCAGAAAAGCCGAGCGTGGCGCAGACTATCGCCGCCGCGCTTGGCATTAAGGGGAAACAGGACGGGTATATCGAGGGCGGCGGCTACCTCATTTCATGGTGCGTCGGGCATTTGGTACAGCTTGCGGAAGCTGCCGCCTACGGGGAGCAATATAAAAAATGGAGTTTTGACAGCTTACCCATTCTGCCGGAGGAATGGCAGTACGCCGTTGACCCGGACAAGGGGAAGCAATTCAAAACCATTAAAGAGCTTATGCACCGCGCCGACGTTTCCGAAGTGGTAAATGCGTGTGACGCGGGGCGCGAGGGTGAATTGATTTTCCGCTTTGTCTACGAAGTGGCGGGCTGCAAGAAGCCCATGCGCCGCTTGTGGATTTCTTCAATGGAGGACGGGGCGATTAAGGCGGGCTTTGCTTCCCTCAAAGACGGGCGGGACTATGGCGCGCTCTTTGCGTCCGCCCTCTGCCGCGCAAAGGCTGACTGGCTTATCGGCATTAACGCCACCCGGCTTTTCTCCTGCCTGTATGGAAAGACCTTGAACGTGGGGCGCGTCCAGACCCCGACCTTAAAAATGCTCACCGACCGGGACGCGGCTATCTCCCATTTCCAGAAAGAAAAATATTATCATGTTCGCCTTGATTTATCCGGCGCGGACGCGGCAAGCGAAAGGATTTCGGACAAGGCAGAAGCCGACGCGCTGAAAGGGGCTTGCGAAGCGGGAAAGGCGGTATGCGTTTCCCTTACCAGAGAGAAGAAAACCGCAGCCCCGCCAAAGCTCTTTGACCTTACCTCTTTGCAGCGGGAAACGAACCGCATTTTCGGTTACACCGCAAAGCAGACCCTTGACCTTGCACAATCCCTTTATGAAAAGCGGCTCCTTACTTATCCGAGGACGGACAGCAGCTTTCTTACTGACGACATGGGCGGCACCGCAGCGGACATTATCGCGCTGCTTTGCGAAAAGCTCCCCTTTATGGCGGGCGCGGACTTCACGCCGGAGATTGCAAAGGTATTAGACAGCAAGAAAGTATCAGACCACCACGCAATCATTCCCACTATGGAGCTTGCAAAGGCTGACCCGGACGCGCTGCCGGAAAGCGAGAAGAATATCCTTACCCTTGCGGGGGCGCGTCTGCTTTTTGCCACCGCCGAGCCGCATATTTATGAAGCGGTTACGGCGGTTTTCTCATGCGCCGGGACAGACTTCACCGCAAGGGGAAAGACCGTACTTGCGGAGGGTTGGAAAGAGCTTGAACGCAGATACCGGGCGACGCTGAAAGATAAGCCCGAAGCAGAGGACGGGGAAAATGAGGGCGTGACGCTGCCGGAGCTTTCCGAGGGACAGAACTTTCCTAACCCCGCCGCAAAAGTAACGGAGCATACCACAACGCCGCCGAAGCCCCACAGCGAAGCGTCGCTTCTCTCTGCTATGGAGCGAGCCGGGAACGGGGACACCGACCCGGACGCGGAACGCCGGGGGCTTGGCACTCCCGCCACCCGCGCCGCCGTCATTGAAAAACTGGTAAAGGGCGGCTTTGCAGAGCGCAAGGGGAAGCAGCTTATCCCCACGCAGAACGGAGCCGCCCTTATATCAGTCTTGCCGGATATGCTCACTTCCCCGCAGCTTACCGCAGAATGGGAAAACAATCTGACGCAGATAGCAAAGGGAGCCGCAGACCCCGGCGAATTTCTGTCCGGCATTGAAGCTATGGCGCGGGAGCTTGTGCAGACACACGCCGCAGCACTGGACGGGAAAAAGGATTTGTTCCGGGAGGAAAAGCCCTCTGTCGGCAAATGCCCCCGTTGCGGTTCCCCCGTCCATGAGGGGAAGAAAAACTATTATTGCAGCAACAAAGAATGTGCCTTTGTCATGTGGAAGAATGACCGCTTTTTCGAGGAACGCAAGACCGCTTTTTCCGCGAAGATTGCCGCCGCGCTCCTTAAATCCGGCAAAGTGAATGTGAAGAAGCTCTATTCCCCGAAAACAGGCAAGACCTATGACGGAACTATCGTTCTGGCTGACACTGGCGGGAAATACGTCAACTACCGTATCGAAGTACAGAAGAACTAAAAACTTGAATAGCAAGCATAGGAAGCGGGTACCCACTTCCGTAAATCCCTGTCCTGCCGCTGACGCGCCGGACGGGGATTTTGCTTGTTGGGAAGTTTCCCAAACCCTCTAAAAAAATGAAAAAATTGTTGGCATAACGCACAGCCCACCGTAGTACGGGGCGAACCCCAAAAGCGCGGCGGTGCGCCGCCATTTCAGAAAGGAGCGAATGAATGGAAAAGAAAAAAGGTTACTCCATGTTTGAGCGTGACAAGTTAGACCCGGCTGACAGTATGCGGATAGAGCGAAATATTTATTTTGAGGAACAGACCGCTGACCTTTCCGGGCTTACCGCCCTGCCCTTAGAACAGTTACAGGCATTGCGGGAAGAATACGCGGCGGCTGAACAGGCAGCTTTTGAAGCCTTGCAAGAACAGGCGGCGGCATGGGACGAACAGGCGGGAAAGACCCTTGCCATTGACAAAGCCATTGAGTATGTGAGGACACCCGAAGCTACGCATACCGCGAACCAGTGGGAAGCTACGGACTACGGGAAGCACATCAGCAACCGCGTCTACCAAATGCGCTACCACATATCCGAGAATACCCGGTATGACAGGGAAAAAGAGAAATCCATTCCCTATTCGTGGACGCTTTCATGGAGTATTTACACCAACAGCCCCCACAATTACGGACAGGCAAAAATCGCCGGACAGGAAAGGAAAGTCTTTGCAGACAAGGCAGCTATGGAAAAATATCTGAATGGGCGTATCAAAGCCTATCAGCATTTATTCACCGAGGTATCGCCGCCTATCCCGCCAGAGTATGCAGAGCATTTCAAAGTAAACGGGCAGCTTTTACCGGGCTATGCTATCGAGGGCGAGGAACGGGCGCAGCCTACCGCTGAAAAAGCAGCCCCCACCACAGCAGAGCCGCCACAGGACACCGAACAGAGAAAGGAGCGTGAAACCATAAACGAGCAGTTTTCAATTCTTATCGACAGCCGCAGCCGCTTTGAAACAGGCAAACCGGGCGGCGTGTGGCTTCCCATGCCGACCACAACAGAGCAGCTTCATGCGGCTATGGAAAGCGTCGGCATTACCGCAGACAATCCGCAGGATTTTTTCATCAACGGGTATTCTTCTACGGAGGACTGCCCCTTTGACTTGCCGCTTTCCGTTATCCAAAGCGCAAGCATGGACGAGCTGAATTATTTTGGAAAACTTCTGGAAATGCAGAGTGACGGGGACAAGGATAAATTTGCGGCGGCGGTTACACATGGCGAGTATGCCGGAAGCATGAAAGACCTTATCAACCTTGCACAAAACCTTGACTGTTACTGGCTCTATCCCACTGTCCGCAGCGAAGAAGATTACGGTTATTATCTTATCGACGAACTGGACGAGCTGGAGCTTCCCGAAGAAGCAAAGAAATATTTCAAGTATGAAGAATACGGGCGGGACGCAGTTAGCAAGGATAAGGGGCAGTTTACCGAACAGGGCTATATCTATAACAATCAGAACACCTTTACCGAATGGTATCGGGGAACGGAAAACGAGATACCCAAAGAATACCGCGTTATGAGCTTCCCACAGCCGGAACGCGGCGGACAGGACAAGACCTTTATGGACGCAGCCGCCACAGAGCAGACCGCCCGAACCGCCGCAGAGCAGCCACAGGAGCCGCACCCGGTTATCCCTATCGTGCTGACAGCCGGGAAGCCCGCCGAGAAATTAAAAGAGATTACCGACCGTCTGGAACAGGGCATTACGGAACTCTTTGACAGCGAGCGTTACAAGGAATATCTGAAAGTCATGTCAAAATTCCATAATTACAGCTTCCGAAACACCGTCCTTATCGCCATGCAGAAGCCGGACGCTTCCCTTTTGGCGGGCTTTTCCGCTTGGAAGAACAACTTTGAGCGAAATGTGATGAGAGGGCAAAAGGGAATTAAAATCATTGCCCCGTCGCCCTATAAAATCAAACAGGAAATGCAGAAAATCGACCCGCACACGCAGAAGCCCATAATCGGCAAGGACGGAAAGCCCGTCACCGAGGAAAAGGAAATCACCATACCCGCCTACAAGGTGGTATCCGTCTTTGACGTTTCCCAGACCGAGGGAAAGGAACTGCCGGACATTGCCGTTGACGAACTGACAGGCGACGTTGACCGCTATAAGGACTTTTTCGCAGCCCTTGAAAAGACTTCCCCCGTTCCTATCGCCTTTGAGAATATCGAGGGCGGCTCTCATGGCTACTACCACTTGGAGGACAAGCGCATTGCTATCAACGAGGGCATGAGCGAATTACAGACCTTAAAGACCGCCATTCACGAAATCGCCCATGCGAAGCTGCACGACATTGACCTCAACGCGCCAAAGGACGAGCAACCCCGCGTTGACCGCCGCACCCGCGAAGTCGAAGCGGAAAGCGTCGCCTATACCGTCTGCCAACATTACGGGCTTGACACGTCGGACTATTCTTTCGGCTATGTCGCCGGGTGGAGCAGCGGGCGGGAGCTGTCCGAGCTGAAAAGCTCCCTTGAAACGATACGCAGCGCAGCCGCCGAGATTATCAATTCCATAGACGCGAATTTTGCGGAGCTGCAAAAGGCACAGGACAAGGAGCAGACCGCCGGACAGGAGCAGCCCACCAGAGAGGGACAAGAAGCCGCGCCACAGCCGGAAGCCCCGAAAAAAGCAGATACAGCCGGGAAAGAAAAGCCGGAAGCAGCCCCGAAAGAAGCCTTTACCCCGGAAACGATTTACAGAGTGCGCCGGAACCCTTACAGCGACAGCCGGGAAAACAGCCACCTCTTGCAAGCCTATGTGACACAGGAGAACGGGCGGGCGAAAATGGGCGACGTGCTTTATACGGGAACGCCGGAGAAATGCCGCGAGCTTATGGGGCAGCTCAAAAGCGGCGAGCTGACCGAGGGCGACGTAAAGCAGCTTTACGCAAAGGCACAGGAAACGGCGCAGACCACCGGACAGGACAAGGACACCTTTTCCATTTACCAGATAAAAGGCAGGGACGAAACAAGGGATTTCCGCTTTGAGCCTTACGACCGCCTGCAGGCGGCGGGGAATGTGGTTGACAGGGCGAACTATGAGCTTGTCTATTCCGCGCCCCTTGCGCCGGAAACTTCCCTTGAAGATATTTACACCCGTTTCAATATCGACCACCCCAAAGATTTTAAGGGACACAGCCTTTCCGTTTCGGACGTGGTAGTGCTTCATCAGGACGGACAGGACGCGGCGCATTTCGTTGACAGTGTAGGTTTCCGGGAAGTGCCGGAGTTTTTACAGGAGCAGAAGCAGCTTACCCCGGACGACTTGGAAACGGGCGAAACTGTCAAAACACCGAGAGGGACTTTCCATGTAACCGCCATGAGCCGGGAGCAGATAGAAGCCGCCGGATATGGCTTTCACCACCAGTCGGACGACGGAAAGTATCTGATTATGGGGAATGGGACGCGGGCGTTGCGTTGCCGCG
>ENA-OQHL01000620-OQHL01000620.1-human-gut-metagenome-genome-assembly--contig:-NODE-620-length-23074-cov-3.938467_pt1 | contig 23074 bp, 23 predicted proteins | sample MGYA00242565_ERZ504723 | MGnify/ENA primary metagenome ERZ504723 (study PRJEB26092, sample SAMD00036211) | human gut metagenome | host: Homo sapiens | study: EMG produced TPA metagenomics assembly of... | reverse complement strand
ACGGTGCTTCGCAGCCATTTTTTTTCTGTCCGGATCGCTTTAAAATCGCTTTGAATTTATAAAATCTGCCTTGCACCGTCGAAATTACAAGATTATAATGATGTTTGGAAGGTTTTTGAGCTATTACATGTGGTGACCCCGCACGGTGATATAGGGTTGTCGCCAAGCGGTAAGGCACAGGGTTTTGATCCCTGCATTCGCAGGTTCGAATCCTGCCAGCCCTGCTTTTTGGTCTCTCTTATATCATTAATAATTTAATAATGGGCTATCGCCAAGTGGTAAGGCAACGGATTCTGATTCCGTCATCCGCAGGTTCGAATCCTGCTAGCCTAGCTAAGTTGAGAAGGTTTTTACCTTCTCTTTTTTTGTTTATTATATATTTTTATGTAAACCACAAATGAGGATTGTTTATCACAATTTTTATTTGTTACTTCTCATTTGTTTTACGGACTTCCAATTAAACCAAATTACAACCTTAACTTGCAACTTAACAAATTAAGTCGTCCGATTTATCTTTCGGTTCATTGTCAGAACTTTCAACTTCGTTGAAAGCCACACTTCGTGTGTCCGATTTATCTTTCGGTTCATTAAAAAAAGCCCTTGCAAAAACAAGGACTCAATTTTTATCTTTTCACTATTCTATTCACTAAAAATGCTACAACATTTAATACTATAGCAACAATCCCCATAGTCATTACATCAGCTTTTGCAAAGTATGTTACAGTATAAATGTATTGCAAAGGCTCAAGTATTTTTAAATACTTACTTACATCTATAAATATAGGACTAAGAACTACAGAAGTTACTGCCAATACAGGCAATATACCAAACAAAATTTCCTCTTTAGGCAAGGCACTTAATAAATAAGCAAAGCCACTTAATACAAACAAATATATGCCATACCTTAAAACAGCCTCATTTGTCAATTCTCCGGCTATTTTTGATGAAATAATAGAGAACACAGTAAACAGCAAACAGCCTGCAAAAATGCCAAAATAGCCGTTAATTCTAATACCTTTTTTCCTATCTCTCACAGCATTTACAGATAAAAGTACAACACCAAGCATAGTATACAGAGCTACCACATTTGACACACTAAAAAGTTTCTTAGACGCAATCTGTGGAGAGTCTACATATTCCGTATCAACAGTAAATAGCCTATCACTGTCCATATACTTTCCATAATCCTCATCTACTGTAACAGGTATATTTTTATCCTTTAAATAGTTGTTTGCTATTTCAGGAGCTTGTTTTGTTATAATTGAAGAATAGACAACTTCATTTATCATTTTGTGAAGTACAGAGGAATTAGATGTTATACAACCTATAGACCTTGTCAAATCCCCTTTTTTATATCCTTCTTCAAAAGCATCTTCAAAGACATAGCCACACTCTATTGTCTTAAATTCTACATCTTCTTTCATTTTTTCTATGCTGTCATATTTTTCAAATTTAACAACATAGTCCTTCCCCAACAAATCTTCACAAACGGCCTTTCCAACTTCTCCTGTAGCATAAATGCCTACTGTTATACCCTTATTTTCAAGAGTAGTAAAGTTCTTTATTCCGTAAGCTATTACTGGCATCAACAAAAGAGCAATAACAAAGGCTGGCATTTTACACAGTCTTTTTATATAAATCAGTATTCGCCAAAAAACACTCATCTTTTTATCGCCCCTTTCAATGCTGTAACAACATAGAGAAATACAGCAAATACAATTCCGTATTTTAAGGAAGTATAGTCATAGGCAGAAAACATACCCATAATTTGGCTACCTACAATATTTACGGGAGAATATGGGCTTATTGCCTTTATGGTATCGGGAAGAAGTGAAACCGGTACAAAAGCACCACCTAAAAAGCCAAAGACCATACTAAAAGCAAATATTAAAAGTCCTCCATAACTTCTGTCACCACACAATGTATAAACAGCAGTTGTAAAAATAGAGCCAATAAAACAAGGCATAACAAAGGATAAAATATTAAACTGTATATCCAATCTCAAAATCCAAAACAGCCCTAAAATTATTAAATATATAATTGCATATATCAAAAATACTATTATATTTACTACAAGAGAATTAAGTAAAAAGCCAACACCTGACATTTTTAACTTGTTGTAAAAAGCCATATTGTGTCCACTTACAACCGGTGCCATTGCCATACCGGCAAGAAGTATAACCATAGCCAAAGCCATTGCTAAATAGTATTCCTTTACTGTTAAATCACTTTCACTATTTACCATATTTGTATCAAAATAGGTTGCTCTTGGCAAAACTGTGTCTACATATTCCATATCCAATTCAGCTAATTTAAGTACAGAAACCTCTTTGCCAGTTTTAGCTAACAAGGCATCTTGTACAGAATATACCCCTGCCTGAACAGCTGCAAAAATACCACAGCCACCCTCTGCTAGATTTTCAAAAAGTTTATTGTTTAAGTCTGTACCCTTTGGCAATATAAGTATTGGGTGGAGATTTTCTCCCTTTAAAATGCTGTGAATGTAGTCACTAGGCAAAATGACTCCGCCTAAAGCAGAGCCATTTTCAACCATATTTTTCACTTTATCTTTACTGTCAACTACTTCAAATTTACACAATGTGCCTACACTTTCCATATTTTCCACAATAGAAAGTGCCATATCTTCTGTTGCTCCACCGTCAGGAATGTACATAGCTACAACTGACTTTTTTATTTCAGCTGAACTTTTATCCATAGCAGAAATTCCAACAAAAGACACTACACCCATAGCCAAAACAAGAATTTCTGCACCTATTAAAATTTTAGGCAAAAGGTACAATGACCTTTTTAATTCCATAAATAAATATCGTAAAAACATTTTTATTTTAATCCTTTAAATTTTGACATTATCTCTGTAAATTTATCTTTTGCAGAGTTCATTGCATTTTCAACAGTTTCCTTGTCAACCTTAAATACTTCCATAGCCTCACTGTCAGGAGCTGCTATATCTTCACTTAAAGGTCTAACATCTAAAAGACCATTACCTGAACAAGTTACACCCATCATATCTACATTAAATTCGCTTATATCAGCATTTAATGTGTCCTTAGCCGGAACAACCTTAGCCTTAAGGCTTATACCCTGTGTATCTCTACCGGAATTACTCTTGTCAATGCTTGCCAAAAGCTGATTATTCTTTGTATCGTATCTGCCATTTGCCACAAGTTTGATATTGTTTCCAAGAGCATCATCAACATTTAATTCCTTTGAAACATCTATAGAATTTTCCTTATTTTCTGCTCTGTCACTAAGAGAGAATTTAAGTACACTACCGTCACTATTAAAAGCAACTTCGCTATTTATTAAATCTATAGGATTTTCACTTCCGTTAAGTGCCATATTAGCATTAATGTCCATTACAGAATTGTCTACTGTTACATTCATACTGCTTTCGCACTTTATGAGCATACCACCATTTATGTAGAAATTAATAGCTAAATCGCCAAACTTCGCATTTTTCTCTATATTTGAAATTGACTCTTGTACACTATCCTTTATATATTTTTCTAAATCTGCTTCATTTTCGAAGAAATACTGATACATAGGCTGTGAAGTGTACATATATGTAGCATATTCAGTTAAGAAATTGTCGAAACCTGAACCCTTGCTTGTATCTCTCACAACCCCTATTATAAACTTGTTTACATCTTCATAAGGCACTGTAAGTGTGTAACTTTTACACTTTAATTCCTTTTCACCAACAGTAATATCCTTATTTTCATTTTTCTTCAAAGTAGCATTCTTAGTAGCTTCATTCCAATGAAGATTAGTATAATACTGTAACTGGCTTGTAAAATCACTATAAATGTTAAAATATTTGTCAGCCTTTTCTGTTACCTTGTTGTCGTCAAAAAGTTTAACTGAAAAGTCCTTGTCCTTATTGTATTCAGCACTTGAGCCTGCCATTAAAGGAGAATCAAAATACTGTTTCAAAATATTGTCACAGCTAAATTTAATAGCCTTTTCATAAAGAGCAGGAGCATAAACTACAATATCCTTATTGTCTGTGTAAGAATATAAGTCCATAAGGGCAGTATTTTTATACAAAGCTGAAATCTTGCTTTGTGCAAGTTTCTTGTCTACATCTTTGTCAAAACTAAAGCTGATACCACCACCATTTATGCTAGGCATATATGAATTGTCATTTACATTTAATTCAGCATCAACAGAAACTGACTTTGTATCTATCATATTTACTATATCTTTTAAGCCTATAGTATTTGTTATAGATGTTCTGTTTACATACTGGTTAAGAGTCTTTGTAGTAGCTCTTTTTATAATATTCACTGGGTTTAAAACTGCATAAGCTGTAGTTGCAACCATTGCTACAGCAACAACAGAAATAACTATTTTACCAAGATTTTTTATTGGCTTTCTTTCCTTAGTATCAAATTCAGATTCTGTATTTTTTGTTTCTTCCAAAGAAATTTCACTATTTTCTGTTACCTCATCAGCATTTTCCTCTGAAGTATCTTCATTTGCAATATCTTCTGTTGTTTCCTCTATATTTTCATCAGATATATTTTCAACATTTTCTGTTACTTCATTATTAACTTCCTCTACACTATTTTCAGGGTTTTGCCCCGAAGGCTTATTTTCCATACCCTCCATATTTTTAATATTATCGTCCACTTTTTATCCCTCACATTCCTTTAAAATTCCGTCTTCTATTTTGTATAGTTTAGTACATAAATCTATTTCATCTCTGTCGTGGGTACTCATTACTACAGTCCCACCATTTTTGACATAGTTTAAAATATAAGAATTTACTTCCTGTTTGCCATAAATATCTAAAGCTGAACCCGGTTCGTCTAGTAGCATTATTGGTGCATTGTTTGAAAGTGAAATACCTATACTTAACCTTCTTTTCATACCACCTGAAAGCTCATTAACTTGCTTGTTCAAAAATTCGTCAATACCCAAATCCTTTAAAACGCCATTTTCAAATCCGTCTTTTATTTTCTTGTTACTTCCAAGCCACAAAAGTAAATTGTCTTTTGTAGTAAGCTCGTCAATAAGAGGATTTTCCTGTGGTACATAGGCAATATACTTTTTGAAAACACTTTTCTTGTCTGCAAGCTCATTGTTGTAATATATTTTTCCAGACTGTGCCTTGTTTACACCAGCCATAATAGAAAGCAATGTGGTTTTTCCACAGCCATTTGCTCCTATTATGCCCACACATTGACCTTTTTCAGCAGTAAAACTTATATCGTCCAAAACAGTATTCCTATATCTTTTGGAAATATTTTTTACTTCTATCATAGAATATTTCTCCTATAATTTATTCGCTTCTTCCTTGCCTTCTTTTATAGCTCTTGCTTCTTCTTCCTTAGCCTGTTTCTTAGCTAAAGCTCTAGCCTCTCTTGCCTCTTTTTCTTCAGCAAGTTGTTCACAATAAGCATATTCATCAAACTCTACACTATTGTCATAAGGCTTTAAATTTCTGTATAACATAGCACAAACAAAGCAAGTGAAAGGTATTGTAAACAATATACCTATACTACCTACAAGTGCCTGTAAAATTTCAACAACTATTCTTTCCTTGTTAAGAAGTTCTGTCATTGAACTATTGTAAATTACAATAAGTACAGTAACTGTAAGGCTACTACCAATATATGCAAGTACAAGTGTATTAGCCATTGTACCCATCATATCTCTACCAATAACCATACCACTTTTGAAAAGCTCTTTAGGAGATATACTCATAACCTTTAACTTTAATTCGTGAAGTGATGAAGAAAGTGACATAGCAACATCCATTACTGCACCCATAGCACCGATTATAATAGCTGCAAATATAATAGCAAGCAAATCAATAGGGTGGTCTGGATTTACTGTTGTAAGGGAATATGATGACTCATCTACAACACCAGTAAGAGCAAGTACCTTTGTCATAATAAATGTGAGAATACCGGCTAAAACAACACCACCAAAACAACCTATACAAGATGTAAGAGTTTTTGTATTAGGACCATTTACAATAAGCAATGTCATAATTATTGTATATGCACATATGCCTACTGACCATAAATAAATATTCTGCCCACTTATAACAGCAGGAATAAATACAGCAAAAATTGCAATACAAGTAAAACCTAATGAAATAATTGTATTAAGACCTTTAGTTCTGCCGAAGAATAAAAGTGCAATTAAGAATATAGCACCTAATACTATAAGAGCGTCAGTTCTTATATATTCTGTAAACTGCCATCCATTGGTGTCATCATAGTCCAAAAGTATTTTATCCCCTTTTGTAACCTTTCTGTAAGGAACAGGGTCATAGTCATCAACAACCTGTGTACCTTCTATTTCCTCTCCCGTATCTTTCAACGTACACTTAAAGGAAATTTTACTGCCACCAAGACCATTTTGGTAAGTGTAGTCCTGTTCATTAGTTATTTCCGTAATAACCCCAGGGTGAGTAGCATCTACACCTTGATTATTTAATAACTTATAATTTGCCATAGTGTACTTGTTGCCAAAATAACAAAATAATATACTGAATATAACAACAGCAATATACACTATAATATTTTTTGTTTTATAACTCAAAACAAACACCTCTTTCTTATTCCTAGTTATTGTATCACAAATGCCGAAAATTGTCATAAAAACTTTGATTTGTAATATTTTTATAATAATACTATAAATTATTCAGACAATAAAAAAAGCCCCTTTCGGAGCTTTTTCTATATTTTATTATTTCATTTTAAGCATACTTTCGTTTGCTTCTTTGCCTGATTTATTTACACTCTTACCTAAAGCAAGTTCCCAATAGTTAGAATCGCTAATAAGTGGAGTCTGGCTATTTATTCTTGTATTCCTTATTGTAATTTTTCAGTAGGAATTCTATCAACCGCACCACCATTGTATGAAACAGCACCAGTTACAGTATAGTTGTACTGGTCAGCCTTATCTGTAAAGAAGTTAAAGTTGCTTTCAGCATTGTTGTATGCCTTAACATCAATAAGAGTAAGACTAGGGTTGAAGTTAGTTGTAACACCACAAGCTAAGTTATCGTAAGCAACACAATTTTTAAGAACATGGTTTACAGCAATATTTTCGCCACCCATTTTGAAACCGTTGTGACCACCAGCACCGTAAGGAGTTTCTGTACCGTCTTCATTTAATCTAAGACCCATTTTGTAAGCCTGACAATTTTCAAGAGTTACAGCACCAATAGCACCAGTATTTACCTTTGTATAGCAATCCCAACCGTCATCAAGGTTATGGTGTGATTTACAATTTCTGTAAACATTACCGTCGCCAGAAGTAAGTTTAGTACCAAAACCGTCAGCATTAATCATAGCTGGGTCACAGTTGTTGAAAGATTCACAATTTTCAATAAGGTTATAACCTGGCCAAAATTCTCTAGTCTGGTCATCATCAATTCTACTAATCTGGAAACCTGTATCTCTGTTATCATAGAAACGGCAATTTCTAACTACACAATGAGAACCACCTAAATTAAACGCCTTTAAGTTATTACCAGAATTTCTGACATCCATATTTTCGAATACCCAGTAATTACCGCCTGTATAGAAACCTGCACAAGTAGCACCTAGGTCAATGATGGCTCTATCATTTTCGTCAGCTCTAATTGTCTTTGGCTTTTCTGCTGTACCGTCATCGCCTATAGAAATATCAATTCTTGATGTTCTGTTGTATACACCACCGGCAAGCTGAATTGTCTGACCAGCCTTGCAAAGACCGATTGCTGTATCAATATCAAAAGGATTTTCCTTTGTACCATCGCCATTGAAACTACCCTGTGGAGAAACATAAAGTGTAGTAGCATTTGCTGGAGTTTCCTTGCAATAAACAGTCTTTCTAACAACAATAGGTTCATAGCTACTGAGGTTGAGAGATTTATCCGGAGTATAAACTGCTACAATCTTGTTTGCTGTATTATTCTTAAGTTTAGCTGTAAAGTGCTGAGTATCAGCCATATCTACATTCTGAGCAACAACAGCATCGTTTACCTTGATTGTTACTTTACCCTTGCTGTCAGATGCAGCTAAATCAAAGCCATAGTTTTCGCTTGTTGAATAGCCCTTTGTCTTAAAGCTAAGACCTGCTGTAGCCGGTTCTTCTTCCTTTTCTGCAACCTTCTGGTCTGTACTTCTGTCAGAAGTTCTGAATTCTACATTAGATACATCAATGTCAGCCCATCTTGAAGTGAAGAAACCAACATAAACCTTGTCACTCTGAACTGTAAGGAAACTATCATCATTGTAAACTGTACTCTGAGTTTTGCCTGTCTGATAGTCATAGCACTTAGCATAAAGACCACCATTCATTCTTTCAAGAGTAACTCTGTATGTATTACCTTCCTTAGGGAATTCACTATTAATAGCATAAGGTCCAATTCTCTTACCACCACCGTCAGTAGCAGTAACACCTTCTCTGACAATAAGGTTAATTCTGTTCATATTAATAATATTGTCGTAATTACTAATACTTTTATCTGCTGGATAGCCTGTACCAGAATAACCACCACAGATTACCATATTAGATGCAAAAACAGCACCGTTATCAAGAGGCTGTGAAATACCTTCGCTATCTTTCTTTGCACTGTTTTCATCAGTAACAATCTTACCGTCTTCGCCAGTCAAAGGAATAACATCTCTAGCCATAATACCAAAGGCTTCCTGACCACTTCTCTTAGTATCGTTGTTATCGTGTTCAAGGTACTTGTTTACCTTAATATCGGCAGTAACTCTGAAATCTTCATTACCGTCTACAGTTGTATAGTAGTAGCTGATACCGTCGTGGTCCTGAGTAATCTTACCAGAGCCGTTCCAAGACCTTACATTAATCTTGCCATTAGCTGTACCATAGTCATCAGCTGTAACACCACTAATGCCTTCGTCCTGCTTGTCGTAATTAGAACTCTGACCGAATACAACTTTTCTCCACTTAGCATCCTTAGCTTCAACTACTGTACAAGGTAATTCTACGCTACCTTCCTTACTGCTAACAGTAACAGAAGTCTTGCCAACTTTAGAAGTATCAAATTTATCTGTATTTACAGTATAATCCGTTAATTCGTCTTCATCGCCGTTATCATACTTAACAACAACAGCCATATCTTCCTTATCGAAACTTTCGCCTACATTGTATGTAGTCTTAGGATATTTTGTAAGTTCAATACCTGTAACCTGCTTTTCCTTTACAGTAACAGTATTAGAAACTTCTAAACCACCGGCTGAAATCTTAACTTCCTTTTCGCCTGCTGTTTTAGAATCAAAACCTGTTAAAGTATAAGAACCTGCTGGAACAATTTCAGAAACAACCTTGCCACTATCATTTGTATAGCTTGCAGTTACTTCTATAGTGTTTGTATCAAACTGGTCATTTAAGTAATAAGCTGTATCAAAGCCACTACCCTTAGCTTCAAGAGAAGAATAAGCATTTTTATTTATGTAAATGTTGTAACTACCTACAGCTGTAGTGTTGATACCCTTCTGTGGCTTTACATTTACTTTAACAATCTGATGGCCTACTCCTGTTACAGCATCACCGTCTTTAATTGTCTTTCCATTGAGAGAGAATGTATACTGGTCGCTATCAAGTTTCTTTGTAGTGCCGTCTGAGTAAACAGCCTCTACTGAAATACCTGTACTACTGAAAGGACCATTTAAGCTATAATCTGTCTTTACCGGAGTAAAACCAATCTTAACATCAGTTAATGCAACATTTGCAACACTAACATCAATGTTTGCCTTTGCATCGCCATAAGAAAGTGTAATTGTCTGCTTACCTGTCTTAGTTGCATCATAACCAGAAGCAAGGAAACCTGTTACATCTTCCTTTGTACCGTCATCATATGTAACAGTACCGGTAAGACCTGATAAATCAAGCTTTTCACCATATGAATAAGCTGTCTTGCACTTACCCTTTAAAGTAAGAGAAGTAGCCTTTCTTGTTTCAGTTGTAAGTGAAACATTTGTAAATGTAGCCTTTGCATTTCTTGCAATATAAAGGCAAGGATAAATTTCATCTTCCAATGCAGTCATTTCAACAGTTGTTGACTTGTCCCCACAAGTAAGAGTATAAGCATCACCTACTTTTTTAATAGATAAATCAAATGTACCTAAATTTTCACCTGTATTTGCAAAAGTATCTGATAAAGCATCACCAACAGTTTTCTTACTGCTGTTTGCTCTCACAAGAGAATGGATTGCCATAGGGCTATCCTTCTGAGATGCGTAAGAACCTAAGAAAACACCGTCATCATATGTCTTATCATCAGTTTTGTTATAAAGAGAGTCAAGCACACCAATACCAACAGAACCCTGCTGAGGATTGCTACCGTCTTTTGCTGTATTATAAGAATCAATGTTTACTGTAGCCTTTAATTCAAAGTTTTCATCAGCTTTTAATTCATTAGCATAGTAAACAATACTATCTTCGCCGTCTGTAAATTTACCATTATTAACATTATCATTTGACATTGTAACAGTTGAGCCGTTTGCATTTACTGTATATGCAGCAGCATCAGCTTTACCAGTCCAGCCTTTTTTCCAAGAGCCTTCTGCAAATGAAATTGCACTAAAACTACTTAAAGAAAATGCTAAGGCAAGACCAAAACATACTAATCTCTTTTTCATATATTAGAGAACCTCCTATAAAAAGTGCATAAATTTAACACCAAATCATACAGTATAATTATACAAGTCTTATGGTTAAAATGCAATTCTTTTTTTCATTGATTTATGTAAAATTTTATCTTCTATGTAAAACTCTCCATATTCTTCAAAACCTAGAGAGCCATAAAAGCCTAAGGCGTGAGTTTGTGCGTGTACAATAATTTCCTTGTATCCACACTCTTTAGCCTTTTCCAGAAGAGAATTCATAAGTAATTTTACCGGTTCCAGTACCTCTGTACTCCTTTAAAACTGCTACTCTGCCTATTCTCATTTCATTTTCCACTTTTATAAGCCTGCCAGTAGCAACCGGGCTGTTGTTATCATAAACAACAGCCTGTATTACACCTATATCACTACCGTCAAATTCATCACATTCAGGAATATTCTGTTCTTCCACAAATACCTTTCTTCTTACGTAAAAGGCATCTGCATTTTCGTCTTTATAAAACTTTACTTCCATAAATATACTCCTATAAAGGACTTGAAGAAATTTTCTTTGCTCGTCTTGGGTATTTTTCGTCAGTTGATTTTATCTTTGTAATTTCAACTATTGTGTGTGTAATATCAGTTTGTGGAAGTGTAACTTCCTTTACAGAAGTTATTTCGCCACCTAATATTTCAACAGCCTTTTCCCCTTCTTTTATTTCATCATAAGCTGTAGGTCCTTTAAGGGCTATAAACTTTCCACCCACCTTAACATAAGGTAAGTCATATTCACTTAAAACATTAAGAGAAGCAACAGCTCTTGAAACAGCTATGTCATACTGTTCCCTATGCTCAGGCATACAACTGCCTTCCTCTGCTCTTGCGTGAATGTAGTGAACATTTTCAAGTTCCAAATTCTGACCAACAGTTTCAAGAAAGCCAATTCTCTTTTGCAAAGCATCTAAAAGAGTAAGTTCAATAGTTGGTTCAGCAATTTTTAAAGGTAATCCGGGAAAACCTGCACCGGTACCTACGTCAATGACACTTTTCCTCTTAAAATCAAAGTACATAAGAGGAGTTAAACTGTCGGCAAAATGCTTTATGAAAACCTGTTCCCTTTCTGTAATAGCAGTAAGGTTCATTTTTTCATTCCATTCCACCAACAAATTCATATATTGAACAAACTGTTCTTCTTGTCTGTCATTAATTTCTATATTTAACTTTTCTAAATATTCTTTTAAGCTATTCATAAGCACCTCACATATTTAAGTGAACTAAAAGCATATTTACGTCAGCTGGTGATACACCACTTATTCTGCTTGCCTGTCCAATATTTACAGGGCGAACAGCCTCTAACTTCTGTCTAGCCTCAAGTCTAAGACCCATTACCTGTTCGTAGTCAATATTGTCAGGTATTTTTCTAGCCTCTAACTTCTTAAACTGCTGTACCTGATGTTGCTGTCTTGTAATATAACCTTCGTACTTAATCTGTATATTTACCTGTTCTCTAACATCGTCTGGCAATTCAGGTCTGTTAAGTCTATTGGAGCAAGTTTGTCATAATCCATTTCAGGACGTTTAATAACATCAGCCATTTTAATACCATTGTTTAAAGGTGTTGAGCCATAGCTTTCCAAAAGTGAATTTACTTCTTCTGTAGGTCCTAAATTAATTTTCATTACTCTTGCAATTTCGTCTTCAATAGCCTTTTTCTTTTCACAGAACTTAGCATATCTTTCATCAGTAATAAGACCGTATTCGTGACCCTTTTCAGTTAATCTTAAATCTGCATTATCCTGTCTTAAAAGCAATCTGTATTCAGCTCTTGAAGTCATCATTCTATATGGCTCGTGGCTTTCCTTAGTTATAATATCGTCTATCAATACGCCAATATAGCCCTCTGACCTGTCAAGTATTAAAGGTTCTAAGCCCTTACAGTATGCACCGGCATTTATACCACCCATAATACCCTGTGCTGCTGCTTCTTCGTAACCACTTGTACCATTAAACTGACCAGCACTAAAAAGACCGGCAATATTTTTAAATTCAAGAGAAAGTTTAAGCTGATTTGCGTCAATGCAATCGTACTCAATGGCATAAGCTGTTCTCATAAAACGTACATCTTCAAGACCTGGGAGAGTTCTGTACATAGCAATCTGAACATCTTCAGGAAGTGATGAACTCATACCCTGAACATACATTTCGTTAGTGTCTTCGCCCTCTGGCTCAATAAATATCTGATGTCTGTCCTTATCAGCAAAACGAACTACTTTGTCCTCAATAGATGGGCAATATCTAGGACCGGTACCAGTTATTACACCTGAGTAAAGAGGAGAACGGTCTAAATTCTGTCTAATAATTTCGTGAGTCTTTTCGTTTGTGTATGTCAAATAACAGCTAATCTGTTCTCTGGCAATATCCTCTGGCTTATTTTCAAAAGAGAAAGGAACAATCTTTTCATCACCTGGCTGTTCTTTCATTTTTGAAAAATCAATAGTTCTCTTATCAACTCTGGCAGGTGTACCTGTCTTGTATCTTCTTAATTCAACACCTAACTTTTTAAGACTGTCACTAAGGTGATTAGCACGTCTTAAACCATTAGGACCACTTTCAATAATTGTATCACCATAAAGACAGCGAGCCTTTAAGTAAGTACCGGTACAAATTACTGCTGCCTTACACTTGTAAAGAGCATTACTTTCAGTAATAACACCCGTTACTTTGCCGTCTTCAACAACAATTTCGTTTACTTCCCCTTGACGCACAAGTAAATTTTCTGTGTTTCAAGAGTCTTTTTCATTTCATTGTGGTACTTAGCCTTGTCAGCCTGTGCTCTTAAAAGAGTAAACAGCTGGACCTTTACCTGTGTTTAACATTCTAGTCTGAATATAGGTTTTATCAATGTTTTTACCCATTTCGCCACCTAAGGCATCAATTTCTCTTACCAAGTGACCCTTAGAGCTACCACCTACATTTGGATTACAAGGCATCATTGCAATACTATCCAAATTAATGGCAAACATTATAGTGTTAAGTCCCATACGAGCAGATGCAAGAGCAGCCTCACAACCAGCATGACCACCACCAATAACTATTACATCAACTTCATCAGCAATATATGGCTTTTCCATTTGTTTTTCACCTCAAATAATTTAAAATACTTTATTTACCTAAACAGAATTCGCTGAATATTCTGTCAATAATATCTTCTTCAAGTGTTTCGCCAGAAATTTCGCCTAACGCCTCATAGGCATCTGTTAAATCCATAATCATAAAATCTTCTGGCATACCGTTAGCTATGGTTTCAATAACATTTTCAAGGGAGTTTTTAGCCTTTACCAAACTAGCCTTGTTTCTTTCTCCTGAAATAAGAACTTGGTTATCCACATTTATATCGCCTTTTATAAACATAGACTTTATGGCATCATACAATTTTTCAACGCCCTTGTCAGCTTTTACTGAAATGTTAATAAATCCACCGGTAAGTTTTTCAAGCTCGTCAGTATCTATTTTCTGTTCCAAATCCAACTTATTAACAAGTACAATAGACTTTTTGTTTTCTGTCAACTTTATAAGTTCTCTGTCCTCGTCTGTTAATTCCCTTGAGCCGTCAAACATAAGAAGTACCAAGTCAGCCTCCATAGCAAGAGTTTTTGACTTCTCAACACCTATCTGTTCAATAACATTGTCTGTATCTCTTATACCGGCTGTATCAATAATGTTAAGAGGAATACCCCCTACATTTATCATTTCTTCAAGTACATCTCTTGTAGTGCCGGCAATATCTGTTACAATGGCTCTGTCTTCATCTAAAAGGGTATTTAAAAGTGATGACTTACCTACATTCGGTCTGCCTAAAATTACAGTCTTAATACCCTCTTTGTATATTTTTCCAGTATCTGCTGTAGCAATAAGTTTATTTACTTCCACTAACATTTCGTTAGCACCCTTATCTACAGCCTCATAATTCATTGTTTCTTCTTCGTGTTCAGGATAGTCAATAGACACATCAATATTTGCTATCATTGTAAGAAGTCTATCTCTAAGACCCTTTATCTTTTCTGAAAGTTTACCTTCAAGTCTTAAAACTGCTGCATCTTTTGCCTTGTCTGTCTTAGCATTAATAATATCAATAACAGCCTCTGCCTGTGTCAAATCTATTCTGCCATTTAAGAATGCTCTTTTTGTAAATTCTCCAGGCTCTGCCATTCTACAGCCAGCCTTTATTGTTGCATTTAAAACAGCTGTTACTGCTCTATATCCACCGTGGGTATTTATTTCTACTACATCTTCTCTTGTGTAAGTATTTGGAGCTTTCATAACTGACACAAGGACTTCATCAACTACTTTTCCGTCTACTTCTATTGTGCCAAAATGTATAGTATGGCTTTTTTGTTCACTTAACTTTTTGCCCTTAGGGGATACAAAGAGTTTGTCAGCTATTTCAATAGCTTCTTTTCCACTCATACGCACAATACCTATACCACCGTTGCCGGTAGCCGTAGAAATAGCTGAAATTGTATCCTCAAGATTAACCTTTAACATTCTTCACACCTCCTGTAAAATTTTCCTATATATAAAAATATAGGCATAGGCTAAAAGCAAGCCTACGCCTATTAAATCTTATTCCTCAGTTGTTTCTGTTGTATTATTGCGTTCCTGTGGTCTGTTGTTATATCTCTTTCTGCTAGAATAGTTATTCTTTAAAGCAATAACAACATATCTGAAAGGTTCAACACCCTCACTGTAAGTAGTAACATATCTGTCGTTCTGGAGTGTTGCGTGTATAATACGTCTTTCGTAAGGATTCATAGGCTCTAAAGTAACATTTCTTCTGTTATGTTTAGCCTTTTTAGCAAGGTTAAATGCTAAATGTTCAAGTGTTTCCTTACGTCTCACTCTGTAGTTTTCAGTATCTATTGTTACATTCATATAAGCATATTCGCCCTTATTTACTACAAGGTTAGTAAGATACTGAAGTGAATCAAGAGTTTGTCCTCTCTTACCAATAATAGCACCCATTTCTTCACCTTCAAGGTTAATGAGTATCTGCTTATTATCTTCAAAAGAAGTATTAATTTTAACTTCCATACCCATAGTATCGAAAATGCTCTTTAAAAAGTCAGTAGCTGTACCAAGGATAATCTTCTTGTCTTCTTCTGTAAGGCTTGCTCTTGAACTTTCAACCGGAGCTTCAACCTTTTCAGTTTCAACAGTTTCCTTTACAACAACTTCTGTAACTTCTTCTGTTGCCTTTTCTACAACTGTTGTTTCTTTCTTGAAGAATTTGCGAGGCTCTTTTATTTCCTCTGCTACTTCTTCAATCTTTACTTCTTCAAGAATTTCCTCTGCCTCATCTTCACCAGTAACAGTAACAAGTACCTTAGCCGGTTTAGCACCAAGACCTAAGAAACCTCTTGAGCCTTCACTAAGAACCTTGTATTCTATATCACTAAGCTCAACACCAAGTTTTTTAACAGCAGCCTCAACAGCTTCGCTGATAGTTTTGCCTGTCTGTTCAATCTGTCTTGCCATATTATTTTCCTCCCTTAGCCTTTGAACCCTTTGCATTAACTGTTACAATAGGGTGCTTTGAAAGTCTTTTGTTAATAAAGAACTGCTGAATAATCATACATAAGTTAGATGTAATCCAGTATACACCAATACCACCTGGAAGACTTGTAGTAATCCAAGCCATCATAAGAGGCATTGTAATGCTCATAATTCTCTGCTGAGTTACCATAGCTGGGTCAGTAGGCTTGTTCTTTCTTGACATAAGCCAGCTAGAAAGCCAAGTAGTACCACCAGAAAGAATAGGAATAATAAGTCTAGGACTAAGTGAAAGACCTACAGTTTCTGTAAGGTTAAGACCCATAAAGTATTCAATAGCATTCTTCTTGTCGTAAAGAGAAGTAAAGTCAGCTGATGAAATAGCTGTACCAAGACTCTTCATCTGGTCCGGACCAAGAATATTCATAATTCTGCTGAATACATTAGCATCAATCTGTGTACCGGCTGGAATATTACCTAATTTACCAAATTCAACTACAAGGTTCATAACTGTGTCATTAGACTGAGCAGCATTAAGAACGATGTCTGAAATCTGGCTATAAACAGTGTTTATAATATCTATATACTTAAACGGATTCTGCATTACGTGGTAAAGACCAAGGAAAATAGGAAGCTGAATAAGCATTGGTAAACAACCTGCAAGCTGGTTGTAGTTGTTATCTGCATATAACTTCTGCATTTCCATATTCATTTTTCTCTGAAGTTCAGGGTCAGACATAGCACCCTTGTACTTTTCCTGAATTTTCTTCATTTCAGGCTGAAGTGCCTGCATTTTAAACATAGACTTCTGCTGATGATAAGCAATAGGTGTCATAAGAAGTCTAACGAAAACAGTTAAAATGATGATTGAAATACCCAAAGAATTTGTATGTATTCCAAGTACATTATAAACCAAGTTGAAAATCACGTTAATTATCGCACCTAAAATAAAGGCAATAGGTCCTACAATAATACCTGGGTCCTTTAATACATTACGACCGGCAAGCATAGTAACGCCTTTGAACAAAATAAAATCCCCCTTTACGGAACAGGGTCATACCCACCCTTGTGGAATGGATGACACTTTAAAATTCTTCTAATACTTAAATACAAACCCTTACAAAAGCCATACTTTTCAAATGCCTCATAGGCATAGGCTGAACAAGTTGGCACAAACCTACAGCAGGCCGGTTTGTAGGGTGAAATACAATTTCTGTACACCCTTATTAAAAATAATGCTGCTTTTTTCAGCATAAAACTCAGTCCTCTATTCTGACTTAATAAGTTTCTGTTTGTTTAACAAGTGCATCAAAGCACTTTCTACTTCCCTGTATGTAGCCTCTTTAGCAGAAGCTCTGGCAATAACAACAATGTCATAGCCTGCCAAAAACTTACTTTCTGACAAACGGTAGCTTTCTCTCAATAATCTTGTAATACGGCTACGAACAACGCTGTTGCCTACTTTTTTACTAACTGAAATACCAAAACGATTGCCATCTGTGCCATTACGCACCACATACATAACCAACAATCTGTTGGCAATAGACTTGCCACGATTGTAGACAAATCTAAACTGATAATTCTTTTTAAGGGACTCTGTAAATTCCATATTCTTTCCCTTTCCTAAAACAAATAATGCCGTATACCAATTAAAGCCCACTTAAAACTAAGCGGGCTTTAATTGATTTGGACCTAAAGTCCAAACCGAAACAAATTTAGCATAAGCCTTTGTAGTAAAAGCAAATTAAGCAGTTAATGCCTTTCTGCCCTTTCTACGTCTTGCAAGGAGTACCTTTCTGCCGTTGGCAGTACTCATTCTCTTTCTGAAACCGTGAACCTTAGCTCTCTGTCTCTTCTTAGGCTGGAATGTCATCTTCATTGTAAACGCACCTCCTTCTCATATACATATATTTACTTAAAGTCAAATCAAGCACTTCCCCTATTATATTAGATATATTGCTTTTAGTCAAGAATTATTTGAAATTTTTCATTAAAATTTTTTTAAATGTATTATTTTTGTAACATTACAAAAACTAAAGGAAAAAAGTAGGTGAAACTATGAAAAAATACATTTATATTACACTGGGTTCTTTGCTCCTTTCCATAGGCATAAACGGCTTTTTATCTCCCTTTAATATGGTCATAGGTGGAGCCGGTGGTATAGGCATTATTTTGCAAAAACTTTTTTCTGTTCCTCTGTGGGCCAGTAACCTAGCTTTGAACATTCCTCTCTTGTTTTTTGCCACATTTCAAAAAGGCGTAAAATATACAAAAGACATAATGGTTGCAACATTTATTTACTCCCTTTCTCTCGGCTTTACAGAAGATTTTGTATTTGTAGACAATGACATTTTTCTTGCCACAGTTTTTGGTGGTATATTAACAGGTGCCGGTTTGGGACTTGTGTTAAAAGCCGATACTACAACTGGAGGTAGCGAGCTTTTGGCTGTTTTGTTGCACGACAAATTTAAGCACGTTACAATTTCAAGACTTTTGCTGTACATTGATGCCATTATAATAATGGGTGGTATGTTGATACTAGGTTTTGAGCCTACAATGTACGCAATTATAACCCTCTATATTTCCATAAAAGTCATAGACCTGATTGTGGAAGAAATAGATTTTGCCAAAGCAGCCTTTATAATTTGCAAAGACCCTGAACCGGTATTAAATGCTATTTTTAAAAATCTCCAAAGAGGTGCAACAATAATAAACACAATAGGCTCTTACACTCAAAATCCTAACTACATTGTACTTGCCGTAGTTTCCAAAAGAGAAATTGGCATATTAAAAACCTCAATTTCAGAAAGTGACAAAAATGCTTTCGTCATAATTACTGACGTAAGAGAAATTATGGGTGAATTTAACAGGAGATAGTTGCAAAAATTTTATACTGTAGTATATATTTTCCTTTTATTTTTCCTAAAAGTATGTTATAATCATTTGTAAAATCTTAAGGAAGAGGGATTATATAAATGAAGAAATTTTTATCTATAATTACGTCAGCTGTACTTGTTGCCTCTCTTGCCGGCTGTGGTGGAGCAACAAATTCAGCAGACGGAAGTAATACTGCAAGCAAAGATAACATTACTATTGGTATTGCTCAGTTTGCAGAGCATCCATCTCTTGAAAACTGTCGTGAAGGCTTTATTCAGGGTCTCGCTGAAGCAGGCTATAAGGAAGGCGAAAACCTTACTATTGACTACAAAAATGCTGAAGCCGATATGAGTATTGCAAATCAGATTGCACAGTCTATGGCTAGTGGCAAAAATGATTTAATTTGTGCTATTGCTACACCTATGGCTCAGGCAGCATACAACGCAGCACAGCCAAAGAATATTCCTGTTGTATACACAGCTGTTACTGACCCAGTAGCTGCTCAGCTTGCAAAGGAAGACGGTACAGGCGTAGGCAAAATTACCGGTACAAGTGATAAACTTGCTGTTGATGCACAGCTCAAGATGATAAGAGAATTCTTACCAGATGCTAAGAAAATCGGTATTTTATATTCTACAAGCGAAACTAATTCAGTAAGTGCTATTGCTGAATACAAGGAACTTGCTCCAAATTATAATTTCGAAATTGTAGATAAGGGCATCAGCCAGCCATCTGATATTCCTATGGCAGCTAGTGATTTAGCATCAAAGGTAGACTGTATAAGCAACTTAACAGACAATACTGTTGTTTCAAGTCTTCCTACTTTGTTGGATGCAGCTAAAAAGGCAGGTATCCCTGTTTTCGGTAGCGAAATTGAACAGGTTAAGAACGGTTGTGTAGCTACTGAAGGTCTTGACTATGTTGCTTTAGGTAAGCAGACTGGTGAAATGGCAGCAAAGGTACTTGCTGGCGAAGACCCACAGAACATACCTTTCGAAACTATTTCTGAATACAGCCTTTATATTAACTCTGCTGCTCTTAAAGACCTTAATATGGAGTGTCCAGCAGACCTTGCTTCTTCAGCTGTTGAAGCAAAATAATCAAAAGAAAAAATTGTTAGGAGAGTTTTTATGTCATTAATTTTAAGTATTTTAGAACAGGGTCTTATATACGCTGTTCTCTCTTTAGGCATATACATTACATACAAAATACTTGACTTTCCCGACTTGACAGTTGACAGCAGTTTCCCATTGGGAGCTGCTGTATCTGCTATTATGATTTCCAGTGGAATAAATCCTTTTGTTACTTTGCCTGTTTCTTTTATATGTGGTGCTTTAGCCGGTTTGGTTACAGGCTTAATACACGTTAAGTGCAAAGTAAGGGACCTTCTTTCAGGTATTATCACTATGACAATACTCTATTCTATTAACCTTCATATAGCAGACGGAAAAGCAAATATTCCTTTATTTAATAACGACAGTATTTTCCATTATCCCCAATAAAGGATATTGCAGGTCAGTTTAATACTGTAATTGTTGTTCTTGTAATTTCACTTATTGCAAAATTCCTTTTAGACCTTTATATGAAAACTAAATCCGGTTATCTTTTAAGAGCCGTAGGCGATAACCCTACTCTTGTTACTTCTCTTGCTAAAGATAGTGGCACAGTAAAGATTCTTGGTCTTATGGTTTCTAATGCTCTTGTTTCCCTTGCCGGTTGTATTATGTGTCAGCAACAGAGATTTTTCGATATTTCTATGGGTACAGGTACAATGGTAATCGGTCTTGCATCTGTTATAATCGGTACAAACCTTTTCAAAAAGGTAACAATTATAAAGGCTACAACAGCCGTTTTCGTAGGCTCTATTATTTATAAGGCTTGTGTAGGTACTGCTATTAGTCTTGGTCTCAGTGCCATTGATATGAAACTTATTACAGGTTTACTTTTCCTTGTTATTCTTATCTGTGGTAATTTCAAAAGGAGGGGAAAATTATGATAAAACTTATAGATATTTGTAAAACATATAACCCTCATACAGTAAACGAAACAAAACTTTTTAGAAAACTTTAATTTAAACATAAACCCATGGTGACTTTTGTAAGTGTTATAGGTAGTAACGGTTCTGGTAAAACAACTATGCTTAACCTTATCTGTGGCTCTATTCCTCTTGATAAGGGTACAATACTTATAAACAATCAGAAAATAAACACTTTAAAAGAATTTGAGCGTTATAAAACTATTGGTCGAGTTTATCAGGACCCTTCAAAGGGTACTTGCCCTACAATGACAATACTTGAAAATATGTCATTGGCTGATAACAAAAACAGAAGTTTTAACCTCAGTTGGGGTACAAACAAAAAGAGAATTGACTACTACAAAGAACTCTTAAGTCAATTAAACTTAGGTCTTGAAGATAAATTAGGTGTAAAGGTTGGTCTGCTTTCAGGTGGTCAGCGTCAGGCTATGGCACTTTTGATGACTACTATGTCACCTATTGAAATTCTTATATTAGACGAACATACAGCTGCTCTTGACCCTAAGACAGCAGAAATTATTATGGAACTTACAAATAATATTGTTAAGAAGAAAAAGATTACAACTCTTATGGTAACTCATAATCTTATGCACGCCCTTCACTATGGCAACAGACTTATTATGATGCACGAAGGCAATGCTATTATGGACTTAAATGAACAGGATAAGAAATCTACTTCTGTTGATAATATTTTAAATGTATTCAATAAGATAAGCCTTGAAAGAGGTAACTAAATACAATAAAAGCCCGCATGACAACAGGGCGTTTTATTGTTGATGTGCCATTAATTTTAGGTGAGGAAAGGATATAGACGACACACTCCCGTCTATTCCATGAAAAATACGGAACGGTAAATAGAAAAATCATTCACTCCCTGTAAACCGGTTTTTAACGTAGCCGTTCTTCCTTTTTTTACTTAACATCGTACCGATTTTTGAATTTTCCCTATTTCCGTCAACACAGTCATTATAATCTATGACATTAGTTGAGGGTCAATAGTTTTTTCCAAAAAATTGAAAAAAAATTTTTCTTTGTGATATAATGTTGAAAATGAATTTTACCATACGAAAAGAGATGTTTATGTATAAAATAAATGAATTAAGCTCCCTTTTCGATGTATCTACAAACACCATAAGAAGATATGAAGATTATGGATATATCAATCCTAGTAGAGGTGACGAAAATAACTATCGTCACTATAGCGAAGAAGATATAGACAAACTTGTAAATGTAAGTAAAAGCCGAGGTTTTGGCTTTTCTCATATTGATATATCCGATATAACAAAAGCAAGTATATACGACCTTGTAGATATATATGAAAAGAGAAATTTGGAATTTGACGAAGAAATAAAACTCCTTCAAGAAAAGAAAACCCGTCTTAAAAACGATTTAAAATTGCTTATTAATTGTCGTGATAATGTTGGTCGCTTTATTGTATATCCCAATGTAGATTATACCTTTATGGTCTATAAAAAAGACGGCAAAACTTTTATGGATAAAAAACACGTTGCTTTGCTGAAAAAATTTATACAGCACCAGCCCTTTGTTCAGCAAATTTACTACTATGATGAAACTTGTCCCGACTCTATTTTTCTGGGTCTTGGCATAAAAACTATGTACATAAAAGACGAAAGCATTTTTTCAAATCCTTATACAAAAAGATTTTTGCGAAATAAAAAATCCCTTTTTTACTATGGAAAATGCCCTTATGATGCCAATTACTTCATTGATGAGAAAAAACCTCTCAAGGAAACTAAACTTTACAAGACAATTTTTGACTATATGCAAGAATATAACTATAAGCAAAATGGCGAAATATATATGTTTACAACAGCCTCATCAATAGAAGACGGTAAGCTTTATAGATATTTCATAACAGTAGTACCAATAGAATAATCTCAAAACCTTGACCCTATGTCAGGGTTTTATTTTATTATGCTAAAACTTTTTTATCCCCAACTTCTGTCTATATAGTGTAAACCAAAAAGAAAAGCTTTTACAAAAAAATAAA
>ENA-OQHL01000617-OQHL01000617.1-human-gut-metagenome-genome-assembly--contig:-NODE-617-length-23217-cov-2.857731_pt1 | contig 23217 bp, 25 predicted proteins | sample MGYA00242565_ERZ504723 | MGnify/ENA primary metagenome ERZ504723 (study PRJEB26092, sample SAMD00036211) | human gut metagenome | host: Homo sapiens | study: EMG produced TPA metagenomics assembly of... | reverse complement strand
GACCCCCAGTGAGTAATTTGTAATGTATGTACCAGGGACGACGATAGGTAGCGCTTGTATTGTGAACGATTCACAGGTACAAGCGCTTCTTGTGTTGTACCTGTGTGGAAAAAAGAAGAGCAGAATCACACAGGATGTGGAGAGAGTCTTGTGTGGTTCTGATTTTTTTGTTTCCCGGAAACAAAAGAGTTCCTGACAGATAGAGAAAGGTTGTGATCAAATGGGACATAAAGACGATGCCCACATGGATGGCAGGCGGATCGAAGAAAGGTTCAAAAAGTGGGAAAGAGAAAAACAGAAATCAAAAACGAGAAAGAAGGAAAATCAGGAATGAATGAAATGTATAGAATCACAGGAAGCTCCGTACCGGTGACAGAAACGAATCTTTTGGAGCATATAGGAGAAGTGATCCGAATCCACGGAAGTGTCTATAAAATCAGAAAGATGAGAGGATTTGCGTTTGTGCTGCTCCGTTGCGCCAAGCACATTTACCAGTGTGTTTATTCAGAAGAAAAGGCGAAATTTCCACTGGAAGTGCTTGTTGAGGAAAGCTGTGTGATCTTCCAGGCAGAAGTCGTCGGGGAAGAGCGGTCCCGTATGGGGGCAGAACTTCATCTCATTGATGTGGAAATCCTCTCAAAACCTTATGAAATAAGCCAGGTTGTGATCAATCAAAAAGAGGTGGACACTTCTCTCGCGACACTTTTGGACTACCGTCCGGTGACACTGCGGAATGAAAAGGAACGGGCTGTTTTCCGCATCCAGAACGGAATTACGGATGGATTTCGCATCTTTTCCGAAAGTACGGATTTACGGAAATCCATACTCCGAAGATCGGTTCCGCCGGAGCGGAGGGCGGAGCAAATATCTTTCGTATGGACTACTTTGGAAAAGAAGCCTATCTTGCCCAGAGTCCGCAGTTTTATAAGCAGATGATGGTCGGAGTTCATGAAAGGGTCTTTGAAATTGCCCCGGTGTTCCGGGCGGAGAAACACGATACCTCCCGGCATCTCAACGAATACACCAGTGTAGACGTGGAGATGGGCTATGTAACGAGTGTGGAAACACTGATGGAGACGGAGACTTACATGCTGAAATCGATGTTTTCTTATCTGAAGGAGGAATATGAAGAGGAACTTGCGCTTCTCAAGGTCAGTCTGCCGGATTTACAGGAGATTCCGGTCATTCCTTTTGCGAAAGTCAAGGAGATTGTGGCGCGGATTCGCCACAGTGAGGTGACAGACCCTGAAGATCTGGAGCCGGAGGAAGAAAAAAGGATCTGCCAATGGGTCAAAGAAAAGACCGGCAGCGAGTTTGTGTTTGTGACGGAATACCCGGAGAAAAAGCGGCCGTTCTACACCATGGAAAGTAAAGAACATCCGGAACTGACAAGAAGCTTTGACCTTCTCTATCAAGGTTTGGAAATTACTACCGGAGGCCTCAGAATTCATAACTACGAAGAGCAGGTGGCAAAGTTACAACGCAGGGGGATGCGCCCGGAATCATTTGCAAGCTATCTCATGGCACACCGGGCAGGGCTGCCGCCTCACGGAGGTATGGGGATCGGTCTGGAACGCCTTACAAGCCAGCTCTTAGGATACAGCAATGTCAGAAGAGCATCTCTGTTCCCGAGAGACATGCACAGACTGGAGCCATAACCGATCTTCAAAATCTGTTTAAGAAAAATATAAGGAAAAGTATCTGGATTTCACAAGATACCTTCTGGACATTTCGTCGTAAACCGTGTATCATATTCTTATGTATGTAAACAAAATCTGAGACGAAAGAAGAGGTACAAATATGAAATTGATGAAACGATTGGCAGGCATACTGCTTGCAGTGTGTCTGGTAGTACCGTTTACCCGGCTGTATGTCAATGCGGCAGATGGAGTGATTTTCTTTACAGACCTTGACGGGATTCAGGTCGGAGAGACGTTCACCATACAGGGAAGCGTAGTGAATCGTGACGGAAACCTTGGCCAGGTTGAGCTGACGATGAATTACGATACGACGGCCATGAGATATGTTGACGGTGATGCAAACGTCACAGATCAGGGAGATGGAACTTTAGTTTATTCCGGGACTGTAAATGGTCAGGAGCGTCTGGATTTCAATATGGAGTTTGAGGCGCTCGTCCAGGGAGAAACGAGGCTTGAGCAGAAAGGCGCGGAAGTAACGGATGCCAATGGCGAGACACTAAATCTTTTGGATCCTCCGGGATACTCCGATGTAAAGATTGAGGCAGGAGACGGGACGCAGTCATCTTCTGGCACGGCAACAGGCAGCAAAGTCACACTGAATGTAAATGATACCGAATACACGGTAGCAAGCAGTTTCCCAAGTAATGAGCTTCCTGCGGGATTTTCCGCGGCAGATATTACGGTAAATGGCGAGACGGTAAAGGGAGCGGTAAAAGAGAATGGTAACGTACAGCTTTTATACCTGTTGGATTCCGGCAATGTAGGCGCGTTTTTCCTTTATCATGCAGAGGATGGAAGCGTTTCCCCGATTCAGATTGTGAATCTTGCCTCTGGCGGTTCTTTGATTCTTCTGGGCGACAGAGGGGATGTGACGCTTCCTGCAAGATACCAGGAAGTAGAGCTGGAGCTTTCCGATACTCAGACTCTTCCTGCATGGCAGGACAGCAAGAACAGCAGATATTATCTTATGAATGGTTTGAATGCTGATGGAGATCAGGCGATTTACCGCTATGATTCTAAGGATCAGACATACCAGTATTATGGAGATGATGTGACGGCAACGACATCCGGAAAGGATTCTGACAGCGGCGTCTTTGGGAAGGTGACCACTTTTGTACAGGATCATGTGGAAGTCGTACTGATTGGAGCAGGATTTGTGTTCCTCGTTCTTCTTCTTCTCATTCTAATCCTTGCAGTGAAGCTGCACCGCAGAAATCTGGAGTTGGACGATGTGTACGATGAGCTGGATGACCTCACCCAAAAGCGCTCTTCATCAGGTACACAGGGGCCGGAGACGAAGTCTTCGATGAAGAAGGAGTCTGATGATCTGCCAAAGATCCAGATGCCGGAAGAAGGATTTGATGAGTTCGAGCAGTTTGACAGCGATGACTATGGGGACTACGATTCCTCCGCAGACGACGAGTTTGAAGATTATGAAGATGACTACGAGGACTTTGAGGATGATTATGAGGATGACTACACAGAAGAATCCTCCGACGATGACAGCGATTTTGATTCCGACTATGACGATGACTATGATGACGATTACGACGACTTTGAAGAGAATTATGAGGAATCCAGACCGTCCAAGAAGTTCGGGCGTGGTAAAAAGAAAAAGACGCAAAAAGATGATGATGACGACTTTTCTATCGATTTCATTGATCTGTAGAAAGGAAACGATAAGAAACAGCAGGGTACATGCCCTGCTGTTTTGCACTTTACGGATATTTCGGACAAGTTTTGCAATCTTGTCTTTCAGAAAATAATACTTTACAACCGGCAGGGAAGGTGCTAAAATAATGGCCGTGATGCTAAAAGTATAAAAAAAACGGCTGATTGTACAAAATGGAGGAGAAATATGTGCGGAATAGTTGGATACATTGGAAAAGAAGAAGCAGCACCGATTTTGCTGGATGGTCTGTCAAAGCTGGAGTACAGAGGCTATGATTCTGCCGGGATTGCGGTTTTTGACGGAGAGAAGATCAATGTGGCAAAGACGAAAGGGCGTCTGAAGGCACTTAGCGAGCTCACACACGATGGCATCCTGTTGCCGGGTACAACTTGGAATCGGGCATACCCGGTGGGCGACACATGGTTCCCCATCTGATACGAACGCCCATCCTCATCTGAACACCGAAGAGACGATTGTAGTCGTCCACAATGGAATTATCGAGAACTACATCAAGCTGAAAAAGAAGTTGGAGGGCAGAGGATACCAGTTTGTATCTGAGACAGATACGGAGGTGATCGCACACCTTCTGGATTATTATTACAAGGGAAATCCACTGGAAGCAGTGACGAAGATCATGCACCGGATGGAAGGTTCTTATGCTCTCGGTATCATTTTTAAGGAGCATCCCAATGAGCTCTACGCTGTCCGGAAGGACAGCCCGCTGATCGTAGGACATACGGATGGGGGTAGTATTATCGCCTCAGATGTACCAGCAGTGCTGAAATATACAAGAGATGTCTACTTTATAGAGAATGAAGAGATTGTAAGGCTCACCGAACAAGATATGGAGTTTTTCACAGTGGATGAGGAGCCTCTTCAGAAAAAGCCGGTTCATATTGACTGGGATGCCGATGCTGCGGAGAAGGGTGGATACGAGCACTTCATGTTAAAGGAGATGTACGAACAGCCGAAGGCGATTGCGGATACATTTTCACCTCGGATCAAAGACGGACAGATCGTAATCGAGGAACTGGGCATGAATGATGAGGAGATCCGGGCGGTCAGTAAGATCGTGATTGTAGCCTGCGGTTCTGCCTACCACGCCGGTATGACAGGAAAATATGTGTTGGAAGGCATGGCGAGAATCCCGGTAGAGGTGGATCTAGCGTCCGAATTCCGATACCGGGATCCGATTCTGGCAGAAGGGACCCTTGTAATTGTCGTCAGCCAGTCCGGTGAGACGGCGGATTCTCTGGCGGCTTTAAGAGAAGCCAAAAAGAAAGGATGCAAGGTGCTTGGAATCGTCAATGTTGTAGGAAGCTCTATTGCCAGAGAAGCTGACAATGTACTATACACCTGGGCGGGACCAGAGATTGCGGTAGCGACTACGAAGGCTTACTCCTGTCAGTTGACTGCATTATACCTTCTGGCTATGCGCTTTGCATACGCAAGAGGAGCGATCAGCGAGAGTGAATTAGCGGAGATGATCGAAGATCTGAAAAAGCTTCCGGCACAGGTGGAGATGTTGCTCAGCCATAAGGATCGGATCCAGAAGTTTGCCAACCGGTATCTGGCAGCCAGAAGCATTTTTTTTATCGGACGGGGAATTGACTATGCGATTTCTTTGGAAGGTTCCCTGAAGCTGAAAGAAGTCTCTTATATTCACTCAGAGGCCTACGCTGCCGGGGAGTTAAAGCACGGAACGATTTCTTTGATTGAGGAGGGAACGCTTGTTACGGCGGTACTGACCCAGGAGGATCTCTATAAAAAAATGCTCAGCAACATGGAAGAGGTCAAGACGCGAGGTGCCTTTGTCATGGCAGTCACCAATGAGGGAAATCTGGATGTGGAGAAGGCGGCGGATTATGTAGTCTATATTCCGGAGACAAATCGGTTTTTCACGAATTCTCTTGCCATTGTACCGCTTCAGTTATTTGGATATTATGTGGCAGTAGGACGTGGCTGCGATGTGGATAAGCCGAGAAATCTTGCCAAATCTGTGACTGTAGAATAGAGAAAAGAGCTGGATTTCCGGGAAGGGAATTCAGCTTTTGTTTATGATTTCATCACAAAAAATACACATTTATTCGATAGACTGTGTATCGAGTAGAAAAGGGATAACTGTCAGAAAGGGGATAAATGTTATGAATCAAGAATACGAATATTATCGTCCGGGAGAAGAGCAAACCGGGAATGGATCCGAATACGGATCTCCAGAATACGAACATCCGAAGCCGCCGAAGAAAAGGGGCAAAGGATCCATGGCGGCAAAGGTCGCGGGACTTGCTGTATTATTCGGTGTAGTCGGAGGGCTGAGTTTTCAGGGGGTAAATTATATATCCGGAAAAGTCCTGGGGACAGGAAATAGTTCCCAGAATTCTTCCCAGGTACAGCCGGTGCAGACGACAGATTCTGCCGATGGGGAGATGAAAGGATCTGATATCACGCAGATTGCGGCTAATTCCATGCCGTTTGTTGTCTCTATCCAGAATATGAGTGTCAAGCAGGTACAGGATTTCTTCGGCGGGATCCGGGAGCAGGAGCAGACGAGTGCAGGATCCGGAATCATTGTAGGACAGAATGATTCAGAGCTGATGATTGTGACAAACAATCATGTGATCGAGAAGAGTCAGACATTGACGGTCACGTTCCATGATGAAACGAGTGTGGAAGCGGTGGTTAAGGGGACCGATGCCACCAAGGATCTGGCGGTGGTTGCTGTTCCGCTGAAACAGATCAGCAGCGATACAAAGGACAGCATCAAAGTTGCGGTACTTGGTGATTCGGAGAATCTTCTCGTTGGAGAAGAGGTGATTGCGATCGGCAATGCGCTTGGCTATGGGCAGTCTGTGACAAACGGGATTGTCAGTGCCAAAGACCGGGAGATTGAAATGGAAGGATTTGACAGCAAGCTGATTCAGACGAATGCAGCCATCAATCCGGGAAACAGCGGCGGAGCGCTTTTAAACAGCCGGGGGGAGGTCATCGGAATCAATACAGTAAAAGTAAACGATTCTGCAGTGGAGGGAATGGGATATGCGATCCCGATTTCTGATGTGACTGATATCATTACTAACCTGATGAATAAAGAGACGAGGACACAGGTGCCGGAAACACGGAGAGGATATATCGGTATTGAAGGAACGAATGTAGATTCTCAGAGCTCAGAGCAATTCGGGATGCCGGAAGGCGTCTATGTTTCCAGAGTGATGAAAGGCGGCGGCGCGGCTGAGGCGGGTATCACAAAGGGATGTGTCATTACCGGAATCGAAGGATCCGGAGTGAATAATATGGAAAGCTTACAGGAGCAGCTCAGTTACTACCGGATCGGTGAGAAAGTGACCCTGACCGTACAGTTCCCACAGGGACAGGGAGAGTACAAGGAGAAAGACGTGGAAGTTACCCTGACAAAGCAATTAAGTTAAGGCCTTTTGGGAAAATCGGGAAAGCCACTTGACAAACACTTGTTGTCATTGTAGTATGAATATATACCGGGACAGGGTATGGATACTCTAACTTCGGCAGTAACGGGATGACGATGAGTAGAAAGCAAGGGAAAGAGGATGCAAGAAGAAAAGACAAAGCACAGGGAAGGTAAGGAATACCGGGATCTGGTTAATCGGCTGAGCCGCATCGAAGGTCAGGTTCGCGGTGTGAAGAAGATGGTGGAAGAGGATCGCTACTGTATCGATATCCTTGTTCAGGTACAGGCGATTCAGGCGGCTTTGAACGGGTTTAATAAGACACTGCTTTCCGAGCATATTCATTCCTGCGTGGTAAAGGATATCCAGGAAGGAAATGTTGAATGTGTGGATGAATTGTGTGAGACGATTAAAAAACTGATGAAATAACGAGATACCATCAGTTATAGAGACGGGGGTGTGCGAAGAACACCCCCGTTTGTTTTAACTGTCTGTGCCTTCTCAGACCGAAGCAGTCCCGTCTTTTCTTTAAGAACGGCAGGCCGGATTGTCGAATTCCGGGTTGAAAAGCATAGAAGTTTTTGCTGTCGAGCCGGTCGGTCACGATTCTTAAAGATTCTCCGAATCTTTGGTAATGAACAATTTCACGTTCTCTGAGGAAACGGATTGGAGCAATGATATCCGGGTCGCTGATAAGCCGGAGGATGTTGTCGTATGTTGTGCGCGCTTTTTTGTTCTGCGGCGAGATCCTCATGGAGATCTGTGATGGGATCTCCCTTAGACTGGAAGACCGTAGCGGTCCACGGCATACCACTTGCGGCTTGAGGCCAGAGCGCCAGTGTGTGATCCACATAGTAGGTGCCAAATCCTGAGCGCTCAATTTCCTCTGGTGTCAGATTTCTCGTCAGTTGATGGACAATCGCACAAATCATTTCCATATGGGCGAGTTCTTCTGCCCCGAATCCGGATGAAGGAGGCGCTGTGCCAGAAAGAAACATTCCTCAGAGATCAGGGCGGGGTGGAGTCCCTGGACGAGAAGGTACTCACTTTGACGGGGACGGTGCCGGGTGAGGACGCCATCTTTTAGTTGTGGAGTTGTCTTGCGGTAATTCCAGCGAAGCTTTCCGATATAGACCGGATTTTCAAGAATGTCGTGAATGGAAGAATAGGTGAAGGAAGCGGCTTTACGTGGGCGATACTCTTTCTGATCGTTTATCAGGGAGACAATCTCCCTGATCGTACATCCACGCTGACAGAACAGAGAAAAAATCAGGCGGACGGCATTCGCTTCTTTGTTTGGTTCCAGGGTAAAGCCTTTTTGGTCCGGGAGCCGGACACGGTCATAGCCAAATGGGGCGATGTTGCCGACGTATTTCCCCTCACGGACACTGGCAAGGCGGCCAGACTGCATTCTGCGGTTGATGGTTTTGTATTCCCGGCGGGACATGAAGAGACTAAATTCAAAGTATTCCAGGTCAAAGTCATTTCCGGGTTCATAGATTTTATAGGGTGTGATGATCCGTGTGCGACTGTACTGAAACGTTCGGGTGACAATTCCCTGGTCGATGGAATCGCCCCGTGCCAGCCGTTCTATTTCCATCACGAGAACGCCCTCCCAGAGGCCCTTTTCCACTTCCGTAAGAAGCTGCTGCATCACCGGGCGGTCCTGAATCGTGTCGCCGGACCCTACTTCACGGTAGATAGACTGAACAGAAATTGTCAAGGATTTGGCCAAAGAACAGAGGATGGATTCATGGCGTGCTAAGGTACTTCCAGGCTGGAGACGCTCCAGTTCCAGATCCTTTCTGGATTTTCTAAGATACATACAATAGGACAAAAACAAAACCCTCTTTGTCGGTTTTGTAGCAATCTTATGTAAAAATACAGGAGAATATGAAAAGCTCCCAAAATGAGGAGTGCCGGTACAGATACTGTACCGGCAGAATTATGAAAAAGAAAATTGTTTGCTTAGAAAGGTATTTGCTTTCTATGGTTTTTACTATACAGGAAGAATATGAAAAAACTATGTTTCTGATTTGAAAAAAGCATGAACAATATGTAACCAGATCATTCGCTGATTTGATGCTCCCGGCAATATGCAACGAGAATATCGATGAATTCCCCGGCGGATGGCCTGAAAGTCAGGGGATAGGATGCGATTTCAGTCAGAAATTCCCGGTTTCCCCGCTCCCAGCAGATGGTGATGACAGTCCGCAGATTCCGTTCTACATTACTGACCGGGATGCCATAGTAGGCTGCGATATCCAGATACATCTTCTTTGTGATGGAAAGCAGATAGTCTTCGTCGGAGAGGGCCAGAAGGACTGCTCTGTAAAGATAATGATATCCCCGGTATGTCGCGTTGATTCCGAGCCTGTGAATCAGCTGTGACAGGTTTTCCATGCTTCTCCTTTCTCTTACATCTGAGAAAAACCCACAATGCCATATTATAATATAGAAAAATAGAAAATCAGAAAAGCGACATATTTAGACGGAAATAGACAAAGAAAGACAAAAAGAGGAAGGAGGGATTCGGTACGGATTCTTCGGTTCCGATATCGGTCAGAATTCCGGTGACTTCCTTGTAAGGCATGGTGTACCGTTGGGACAGATAACGCATAGACGCCGCAAGCTCACCGTCCGGTCCGCCGAACTGTGTAATGATAATCTGGGCAGCCTTTGGATCCGGTTTGGAAATTTTTACCGGAAACTGAAGTCTTTTTTCATAATTCCACATAAATCAGCACCCTCCTTCCTGCCATGGCCACGGTTCATTGATCCAGGTCCATCTGTCGCCGCAGGATTCGTCCAACGTGTCGATTGTCAGTGGACCATAACATGCGGCATACTCCTTGAGTGCTTTGACACGCTGTTCTTTATATTTGTGAAAATAAGCAAGCGCCTCTTCATCGTCCGGGTGGGTATCAAGATAGAGCTGAATGTCATCTACCGCAAAGCTGACGGTATTAATATGATTTAAAAGCTCTTTTCTGGAAGGGAAGTTTTTCATAAGCGGCATCCCCCTTTGCCAAGAAATGGTTTGTCAAGTTCTTCAAAAATGGTTCCTCTGATAAAACCTTTGCAGACCGGATAAGGTTCCAGGTAGCGCTGCCAAGGAACGTAGGCCATGGCGACAGGGAATTCTTTTCTCAGTTTGTCTTTCACGTCGCAAGGTTTCTGCCGGTTGATTTCGCGAGTAGCTTCACGGCTGTTCTCGCGGTTTTGATAAGGCTGGCGAAACGCGGGACGCTGATAATAATTCTGCATACCGAAACTCCTTTCAATCTTTTTTCTAAGATTATCATATGGAAAAAGAAAGCGAAAGTTACAATTCATTTTGGCAAGAAGGTTGTTTTTCCTTTCTGTTGCGGATATAATAAGGAATCATCGGGGAAGTATAAAGAAAAATATGGAGTGATTTTGATATGGATCAACGGCAAAGACTGAAACGAAAAAGAATGATACGTCAGAAGAAAATGGCGGGAAACGCCGAGTACGCTTATTTTGATTACGGACTTGTAGCTGTGTTGATTTTTCTGATCTGTTTTGGACTGATCATGCTTTACAGCACGAGCTATTATTCTGCTCAGATTGACTATAAGGGGGACGGTGCCTTTTATTTCAGACGACAGCTTCTGTTTAGTGGGGGGAGCCTTTTGGTCATGTATGTAGTGACGAAGGTGGATTATCATCGTTACACACGGTATGCAACGATCCTTTATGTCGTTTCCTTCATCCTGATGGCTCTGGTGCAGACGCCGTTGGGGGTTGAGGTCAATGGGGCGAGGAGATGGCTTCGATTTCCTGTTATTCAGCGATTTCAGCCGTCCGAAATCACAAAGATTGCAATGATACTTTTTATTCCTTACTTGATTTGTAAGTTTGGGAAAAAAGCGTATACAAAAAAGGGGGCGCTTCAGATTCTCCTGTTTGGAATACTTGCGGCGGCAGGTGTATTCGTGCTGACGGAAAACTTAAGTACAGCGATCATTGTATTTGGAATTTCGGCTGTTATTTTTTTTGTGGCTTACCCACGGACAAGAAAGATCGGAATTGTTTTTGTCTGCCTTGTGGTTGGCGGACTGATTGCGGGACAGATTCTGGGAAGGCTTTTGGAGTCCAGCGGGAACTTCCGTTTACAGAGAATCCTCTCCTGGGTGGACCCGGAAAAATACGCCAAAAGCGGAGCTTTCCAGACAATGCAGGGACTTCTGGCAATCGGAAGCGGCGGATTTTTCGGAAAGGGACTGGGGGGCAGCGCTCAGAAGATGGTGATCCCGGAGCCGCAGAATGATATGATTCTTTCTATCATTTGTGAGGAGCTGGGGGTCTTCGGACTGATCGTTGTCCTGGTACTGTTTGGAATGTTGCTTTACCGTCTGATGTTTATCGCACAGAATGCGCCGGATCTCTATGGATCGCTGATCGTGACCGGAGTCTTCGCCCACATCGCCATCCAGGTTCTTTTGAACGTAGCGGTTGTGCTGAATGTGATTCCGACGACAGGAATTACACTGCCGTTTATCAGTTACGGAGGTACTTCAGCGGTCTTTCTGATGATTGAGATGGGGATTGTGTTGAACGTCTCAGGAAAAATCAAAATCCGCAGATAAAATTCCTTTTCTTTCCTCCTGGTTTGTGTTATGATAAGGAAGTAGTATTGAAAACTACATATTATAGATGTAAAAATCATACAATGGTATGTAGGAGGAATAGAGATGAGTTATAAAGTCATTGTAGATAGCTGCGGAGAACTTACGCCTGATATGAAAAAAGCCGGGAATATTTTTACGGCTTCTCTCACATTGAATGTAGGCGGACATCTGGTTGTTGATGACGAGACATTTGACCAGGCGGACTTTTTGGTCCGTGTGGCAAGATGCAGTGAATGTCCTAAGTCATCCTGTCCGTCTCCGGAGGCTTATATGAAAGCATTTGAGGGCGAGGAAGAGAGAGTCTATGTGGTGACGCTTTCAGCAGAGCTGAGCGGTTCGTACAACAGCGCCGTCCTTGGGAAAAATCTGTTCCTTGAGGAGCACGGACAGAAAGATATCTACATTTTCAATTCCCGGTCCGCTTCTGTGGGTGAGACGCTGATCACGAAGAAGATCATGGAGTGTGAAGAGCGGGGGCTCGGCTTTCAGGAAGTGGTCAATGCGGTGGAGACATATATCGACGGACAAAATACGTATTTTGTTCTGGAATCACTGGAGACCTTGCGTAAGAACGGAAGACTCACCGGACTGAAAGCCTTGGCGGCGTCTGTTTTGAATATTAAGCCGGTGATGGGAGCCACAAAGCAGGGCGTCATCATCCAGCACGGGCAGGCAAGGGGAATCAACAAGGCTCTGGCGAAGATGGTGGATCGTGTGTCGGAGGAGATTGTTTCCCCGGAGAAGAAGACACTTGGTATCGCTCACTGCAACTGTCCGGCGCGGGCAGAGATGGTCAGAGAGATGCTTTTAAAGAAGCTGCCGCTTGGAGATATCATTGTTCTTGATACAAGAGGGGTCAGCAGCATGTATGCAAATGACGGAGGGATTATCATTGCGGTATAAGATAATGCCGTTTTGTGTGGGAAATGTGAAATCCGGATTCCAAACTTGTATTTGTCCGGTGAATGTGATATCATATATACTAGTTGAGTGCAAAAGGAGTAACAGTTATGAGCCTGACAAATGCAGATTCTTATAAAAATAACAGGGAAAAGAGAAAAAAAGAAGCAAAGAAAAAGAAGCTGCTCTTCCGTCTAAAGACAGCACTAGCAGCAGTCATTGTTGTGTTGATCTGTGTTTGGATCGGATATTCCGGATATCAGAAAATTGAGGAGAATAAACCGAGAGCGAGCGTGACAGCAGATTACACCGCTTTCGATGATTATCTTTCAGGACTTAGTAATGCAGAGGCAGCAGAATAGAATAGGATGAAGAAAGAAGACAGTATGGTTTCGGCCATACTGTTTTTTTGTATAGGAAACTGTGTATCATCCCAGGGTATGGCTTTCAGAGCTTCCGGTAATTGTGTGAAATGAGTGTCGAAAAGGGTCAAAGGAGGTAAGAAATTATTAAGAATCATTTTGGAAAAAGTACTTGAAAAAGGTAGTTGTGTGGTTTACAATGGTTTCAAGTGGTAGAAAGTGGAGAGTAGTGGTACAAAATGGGGAAGACATCCCCGTTTTGGAAGAAGGTGAGTTGCATGTTGAACGGAGAATTCAATCATAGCAATTGACACAAAAGGCCGCCTCATCATCCCTTCTAGTCCGCGAAAGTCTGGGAGAACATTTCGTGATAACAAAAGGGAATGGACGGCTGTTTATTTGTGTATCCGGACAATGAATGGAGCGCCTTTGAAGATAAGCTCCGGGAATTACCACTTACCAACAAAAAAGCCAGAGACTTCAAACGGTTCTTTCTTGGAAGCGCTGTCGATGGCGAACTTGACAAGCAAGGTCGAGTACTTATCTCTTCTGCCCTGAGAGCTTATGCCGGACTGGAAAAGGAAGTGGTACTGGCAGGTGTCCTTGATAAGATTGAAATCTGGGACAAGAAAGCTTGGGATGCACACAATGAGGAAGTGGAGGCGGATATCGATGATATCGCCGGCGACATGGAAGATCTGGGCCTTCGCATTTAGGTGTAGCAGGTGAAGGAGGAAACCATGGCATTTGAACACAAATCAGTATTATTAGAAGAGGTCGTAAATGGTCTGAACATCAAGCCAGACGGCATTTACGTAGATGGAACGCTTGGTGGAGGCGGACATGCTTTTGAAGTATGTAAGCAGTTAAGTGACAAGGGGAGTTTTATCGGAATAGACCAGGACGCCGCCGCGATTGAAGCGGCAGGAATCCGGCTTCGCAGTTTCGGGGAGAAAGTCACAATCGTAAGGAGCAACTATTGTGATATGAAGCTGCGGCTAAAAGAATTAGGCATTGACAAAGTGGATGGGATTGTCCTCGATCTGGGCGTATCGTCTTATCAGTTGGATACGGCAGAGCGTGGATTCTCATACACAAAGGATGCGCCGCTTGATATGCGGATGGACACCCGGCAGGCAAAGACAGCCGCTGATATTGTCAATGGATACAGTGAGATGGACCTTTTTCGCATCATTCGTGATTACGGAGAAGATAGATTTGCGAAGAACATCGCAAAGCACATTGTAATGGAACGGGAAAAAGGTCCTATTACAACCACTTTAGAACTTACAGAGATTATAAAAGCATCGATCCCAATGAAATTTCAGAAAATGTCGGGTCATCCGGCCAAGAGGACGTTTCAGGCGATCCGGATTGAGCTGAATCAGGAACTGACAGTTTTAAGGGAATCTTTGGATGAGATGATTGACTTACTTAATAAAGGTGGAAGGATCTGCATTATTACATTCCATTCACTGGAAGATCGGATTGTAAAGGAAGCGTTTCGCAGAAACGAGAATCCGTGCACCTGTCCGAGCCATTTTCCAGTGTGTGTATGTGGGAAGAAGTCAAAAGGAAAGGTGATCACGAGAAAGCCAATTCTTCCGGGGGAAACAGAGACAGTGGAAAACAGCAGATCAAAGAGCGCGAAGCTTCGTATTTTCGAGCATATCTGATACGAAACATCGTGTGAAGTACCAGACACAGAAAAGAGGGAACGTGTATGGCATCAGGAAAGAAACGAAGAACACATAACGAAGCATATATGTACGATAATCTTGTCCGGGTCAGACGACCGCAGATACATCAGGAGGCAGGATACTACGAAGAGGAGGCCAGGACTGTGAGTCCGCAGACGAAAAAGAACCAGCGCAGGGCAATGAAGCTCGGCTTTGGTTATGTGACATTTTTTGCCGGGGCGGTGGCGGTCGCACTATTTGTCTGCTTTCATTATCTTGGAGCCCAGGCGGATTTGGAACAGAAGACAAGAAAAATTGAAAGTCTGCGGACAGAGATCACCAGCCTGAAAGAGAAAAATACATCAGAATACAATCATATCGCAAATTCCGTCAATCTGGACGAGGTTCAGCAAAGGGCAGCGGAGCTTGGTATGGTATATGCGGAGGATTCCCAGATTGTGAAATACCAAAGCGCAGGAGATCATAAAATCAGACAGTACGAAAGCATTCCGGAAGATGGAGAAGCAACGGATAAATAACAGCATAGTGAAAAGGGGAATTCCATGGAAAGAAAGAGAACTCAAAAGAATCCCAGAATTTTCATAAAAATTTCCGAAAGAATGAAATAAGCTGGTAGGAGTGTTTACGGCAATCGTACTGGCTTTTGTTTTTTTTGGCAGGAAAGGCAGTTGCCTTAAATCTTGTCAAAGGGGAGGAGTACCAGAAGCAGGTTATGAGCCAGATGCGAAGCGGGAGTCAGATCATCCACTTTAAACGTGGCGATATTCTGGATACAAATGATACAGTTCTGGCTACAAGCGAGCGTTCCTACAACGTGATCCTCGATGTGGCGGGACTTCTGGAGACGAAGACGTCCTATCAGAATAAGAAGATCAATGCCACAGTGGAAGCGCTTGTCAAAGGGTTTGACCTGGATGAGTCAGATCTCAGGGAGATTTTGCAGGACGAGTCGGACAGTCGCTATGTGATCTTGAAAAAAGATGTGGATTATGAGACCGGAAAAGATTTTCAGACGAAGATGGATAAGAGCAAAAATATTGTCAGTGTGACACTGGAAGATTCCTATACGAGAACCTACCCTTACGGAACCATGGCAAGTGATGTGATCGGATTTACTTCCTCAGGAAACAGCGGAACGATCGGTCTGGAGGCATATTATAATAACGAACTGAATGGAACAGATGGAAAAAAAACAGGGTATCTCTCGTCTGGATCCAGCTCAGAGAACGTAGTGAAAAGCCCGACGGACGGCAATTCCATTGTCACAACGATTGACACGAATCTGCAGGCGATCGTGGAGAAGCATATTCTGGAATTAAATGAAAGGCTGCGGGATAACTACCGTGAGGGCGAGGGTACGAAAAACACAGCCGTGATCATGATGGATCCAAACACTGGAGCTATTCTGGCTGAGGCAAGTTACCCGAATTTTGATCTGAATCAGCCAAGGGATCTGTCGAAATATTATACGACAGAGGAGCAGGAGGCCATGACTGAGGAGGAGCGTCTGGAGACACTTAATGCGCTGTGGAGAAACTTCTGCGTCAGCGATACGTTTGAACCGGGATCCACGATGAAGCCGTTTACGATGGCGGCCGGATTTGAGACCGGCAAACTGACTGGAGATGAGACATATGTATGCGGCGGTTCCTATTCCTATGAAGGAGTTGCCAAGCCGGTTTCCTGTATCGCCACAGACGGACATGGGACAGAAACATTAAAACAAGTGCTGGAAAATTCCTGCAACGTCGGAATGATGCATATTGCAGATACACTCGGCGCGGAGGACTTCTGCCGGTATCAGCATATCTTTGGTTTTGGAGAGTACACAGGCATTGATCTGCCTGGAGAGGGGGATACATCCAATCTTCTGTACACGGCTGATAACATGCAGCCCATCGATCTGGGAACCAACGCTTTTGGACAGAATTTTAATGTGTCGATGACACAGCTTGCGGCGGGTTTTTGCTCCCTGATCAATGGGGGAAATTACTATGAACCGTATCTGGTGAAAGAGATCCGCAATGCTCAGGGGGACGTTGTGGAGACGAAGACTCCGGTGCTGGCAAGAAAAACCGTATCCCAGGAAACGTGCGAGATTCTGAAAGACTATATGCTTGGAGTCGTAGAAGAGGGAAGTGGAAAATCAGCCCAGGTAGAGGGGTATGCTATTGGCGGAAAGACCGGTACTGCGGAGAAACTGCCTCGAAGCCAAGGAAAGAACTTAAATTCTTTCATTGGATATGCCCCGCAGGAAAATCCGGAAGTTATGATATACGTTGTTGTGGACGAGCCGAATCTGGCACAGCAGGCGGCAAGTTATCTGGCGACAAGACTTTCTGCGGACATTATGAAAGAAGCATTTCCATATTTGAATATTACAAAATCGGAATAAATAGAATAACCTCACAGAAGGATTAATAAGCTATATCAATCACTTCTGTGAGGTTTTTTATGAAGAATAAAACCTATAATAAAAGGAAGATTCTCATTGTGTTTATCGGGGCGTCGCTAATGATACTGGGGCTGATTGCAAGACTTTGTTATCTGATGATTTTTGACGCGGAATATTATCAAAAGAAGGCCGAGGCTCTCCACGAACGGGAGCGGGAGATCAAGGCGGCAAGAGGAGAGATTATCGACCGGAACGGTAAAGTACTTGCTACCAATAAGACGGTCTGTACCGTTTCGGTGATTCACAGTCAGATCGAGGATGCGGACGCAGTGACGAAAGCTCTTGCCGGGACACTGGAGATGGAGGAAGAAACCGTACGGAAAAAGGTGGAGAAAGTTTCCTCTATGGAACGAATCAAAACCAACGTGGAAAAAGAAGTTGGAGACCGGATCCGGGAGATGAATCTGGCAGGCGTCAAGGTGGATGAAGATTTCAAACGGTATTATCCGTACGAAGAGCTTGCCAGCAAGGTGCTTGGCTTCACAGGGGGTGATAATCAGGGGATTATCGGACTGGAGGTCAAGTACGAAGATTATCTGAAAGGAGAAAATGGAATGATTCTCTCCACTACGGACGCAAGAGGCGTGGAGCTGGAGGGGATCGCAGAGGACCGGGCAGAGCCGACTGCCGGCAATACCTTGCGGATCAGCATCGATTATAACATTCAGAAGTACGCCCAGCAGATGGCGCAGAAGGTAATGGAGGAAAAGCAGGCGGAGAAGGTGGCGATCATCCTGATGAATCCGCAGAACGGAGAGATCTATGCTATGGTGAACTGGCCGGAGTTTAATCTGAACGAACCATTTGAACTTCCGGAGGGAACGACATATGATTCGGAGGATGAAAAGCAGGAACTTTTAAACCAGATGTGGAGAAACGGGTGTATCAACGACACCTATGAGCCGGGTTCTACCTTTAAAATCATCACCTCCAGCGCCTGTCTGGAGGAGGGGGTCGTTGATCTGGATGATACGTTTGTCTGTCCGGGATACAAGATCGTGGAGGATCGGAGGATCCGGTGCCACAAGGTAGGCGGGCACGGTGCCGAGACGTTTGTGGAGGGCGTCCAGAATTCCTGTAACCCGGTTTTCATGGAAATTGGACTACGCCTTGGAGCGGAACGGTTCTGTGACTATTTCGAACAGTTCGGGCTGATGGAAAAGACCGGGGTGGATCTTCCGGGGGAGGCTTCTACTATCATGCACCGGCTGGAAGATATCGGGGAGGTAGAGCTTGCTACCATGACATTCGGTCAGTCGTTCCAGGTGACGCCGGTACAGATGGCCGCCACAGTCAGTTCCTTGATCAATGGAGGAAAGAGGGTAACGCCTCATTTTGGGGTAGAAGTGCTGGACAGTGAGAGCGGGAAGACGCTTAAGACATTTTCGGATAAACAGGGCAGAAGGGTCATATCTGAGAAAACGTCAGAGACGATGCGGAAAATCCTGGAGAGCGTGGTTTCAGTCGGATCCGGGAAAAACGCCTATATCGAGGGATACAGTATCGGAGGAAAGACGGCCACGTCCCAGACTCTGCCAAGAAGCGCCAACAAATATATTTCTTCCTTTATTGGCTTTGCTCCGGCCGAAAATCCGCAGATTCTGGGAATGTGTGTTATCTACGACCCTAAGGGAATCTATTATGGCGGAACGATCGCAGCCCCGGTTGTGCGGGAGATTTTTGATGACGTACTGCCGTACCTTGGCATCGAAAAACAAGAGAACGCAAAGTCTGAAAAGGAAGAGTGACCGTGACAGAAAAGAAGAGCAGCCTGCGGCAGAAAGAAAGAGCGAGCCATGGCGGTCGACTTGCATTGATGGTACAAATACGTTATAATGGTACGCAGGCATATAGGCCTGTTTAGAAACCAAAGGATGAAGAGGTGCAGATATGGATTTTACATTCGTAGTACCGGTTCTGATCTCATTTGTACTGAGTGTGATTATGGGGCCGATCGTGATTCCGATGTTACGGAAAATGAAAATGAAACAGACAGAACGTGTGGAGGGGGTGGAGTCTCATCTACAGAAGGCGGGGACGCCGACCATGGGAGGCGTGATGATTCTGGCTTCTATTGTAGTTACCTCCCTCTTTTATGTAAAGGATTATCCGAAGATTATTCCGATCTTGTTCGTAACGCTTGGGTTTGGACTGATCGGATTTCTGGATGATTATCTCAAGGTTGTGATGAAGCGCTCGGACGGACTCTTTCCAAAGCAGAAGTTCGCCCTTCAGATTGTGATAACTGCGGTATTTGCCTATTATCTGATCCATGTTACTCATACACCGTTGACCCTTCTGATTCCATTTTCTGGTGGAAGATACTGGAATATAGGATGGCTTGCCATTCCGCTGTTATTTATAGCAGTGATCGGTACGGTCAACGGCGTCAATTTTACAGATGGACTCGATGGGCTTGCCTCCAGTGTGACCGTGCTTGTTGCTACATTCTTTACGGTGGTGGCAGTAGGAACAAAGAGTGGGATTGAGCCGGTCACCTGTGCGGTGGTAGGTGCGCTTATGGGATTCCTTCTGTTTAATGTCTATCCGGCCAGTGTGTTTATGGGAGACACCGGATCTCTGGCTCTTGGAGGATTCGTGGCGTCCACGGCATATATGCTTCAGATGCCCATTTTCATCATCATTGTCGGAATGATTTATCTGATAGAGGTGGCGTCGGTGATGATTCAGGTTACTTATTTTAAGAAGACAGATGGAAAACGGATTTTTAAGATGGCTCCGATTCATCATCATTTTGAGCTCTGTGGATGGTCTGAGACGAGGATCGTGGCAGTCTTTTCCATTATCACGGCGATTCTGTGTCTGATTGCGCTGTTGGCACTATAAGAAGAAAGGACGGAAGAGTAATGTTAAAAAACGGGAAAAAGGTACTCGTGTTCGGCTCTGGAAAGAGTGGGATTGGTGCGGTGATGCTTCTGGAGCACGAGGGCGTTGATACGATCTTATATGATGGAAATGAAAAACTCGATCCGGAAGAAATCCGGAGACGTCTGCCAAAGGACAGTAAGGCGGAAATAATATTCGGACCGTTTCCGGAGGATCAGATGGAAAAAATCGGTCTTGCGGTTTTAAGTCCGGGTGTTCCAGTGGATCTTCCGGTTGTGGAGAAGATGAAGGCGGACGGGATCCTGATCTGGGGAGAAATCGAGCTTGCATATCACTATGGCAGGGGAGATGTACTGGCTATTACGGGGACGAATGGAAAGACGACCACCACGACACTTCTTGGTGAGATTATGAAGGCTCATCAAAGTGAGGTGTTTGTAGTTGGAAATATCGGTAATCCGTACACCATGGAGGCTATGAAGATGACAGAGCAAAGTGTAACTGTTGCGGAGATTAGCAGTTTCCAGCTGGAGACGATTCATGGGTTTGCGCCGAAGATCAGCGCGATCTTAAATATTACGCCGGATCATCTGAACAGACACCACACCATGGAGAACTATATCAGCGCCAAAGAGGCCATTACAAGAAACCAGACGAAGGATGACTACTGTGTGCTGAATTATGAAGATGACGTGCTCCGGGTGTTCGGGGAAGAGACAGAAGCGACACCATTTTATTTTAGTAGTAAAAGGGAACTTCCGGTGGGGATTTACTTAAAAGACGGGGAGATTATCTACCGGAATCAGGAAGTAGTTCCGGTTTGCCGTGTGGAGGAGCTCATGCTGCTTGGAACCCATAATTATGAAAATGTGATGGCGGCGGTGGCGATAGCAGCGCTCTATGGCGTACCGATGGAGACAATCCGGAAAGTCATAAAGGGGTTTTCAGGAGTGGAACACAGGATCGAATTCGTGATGGAAAAAGATGGAGTGGCATACTATAACGATTCGAAAGGGACGAATCCGGACGCGGCAATCCGTGGTATTACCGCAATGAATCGTCCAACCATTCTGATCGGAGGGGCTATGATAAGCAGTCTGAATACAATGAATGGATCGAAAGCTTTCAGGAAAGTAAAGAAACTCATCCTGCTCGGGGAGACGAAGGAGAAAATTGCAATGACTGCGGAGAAATATGGATTTACCGACTACGCCTTTGTGGATAGTTTGGAGGATGCAGTGCGGTGTGCGAAAGAAGAAGCCAAAGCGGGGGATGCTGTATTGCTTTCGCCGGCGTGTGCAAGCTGGGATATGTTTCGAAGCTACGAAGAACGGGGAGAGAAGTTTAAAGACTTGGTAAAATCGCTGTAAGGAGAGGGATAGATTGAAGCAGGCGGAAAAACCGGAATCCAGAGGGACGGATAAGGTGCTTCTGGTGATTGTTTTTTTACTTGTGATAATAGGACTGATAATCCTTTACAGTACCAGTTCCTATAATGGACAGATAAAGTTCGGAGATCCTTTTTACTATTTGAAAAAACAGATCTTCGCTACATCCCTTGGATTGGCCGGGATGTATGCGGTCGCCAGAACCGATTATCATATCTGGGAAAAGCTGGCGGTGCCGGGGTATCTGATGGCAATTGTACTTTGCATTGCCGTCATGTTGTTCGGCGATGAATATAATGGCTCCAAAAGATGGCTGTCTTTGGGGCCATTTTCTTTTCAACCGTCAGAATACGTGAAAGTTGCGTTGATTGTATTTCTCGCATGGCTGGTGACAAAAAACGTCAAAAAAATCGGAAAGCTTACCACATTATTCAGGATCATGCTGTTTGCCCTTCCTGTTGTAGGACTTGTGGGGGCCAGCAACTTAAGCACGGCGGTGATTATTCTTGGCATTGCCGTGATCCTGATCTTTACCGCCAGTCCGAAATATGCCCAGTTCATATGGATGGCGGTGACAGGGATTGGATTCATGGCTATCTTTCTTGGACTGGAGAGTTACCGTTTGGAGCGTATCGCCATCTGGCAGAATCCGGAGAAATATGAGAAAGGGTACCAGACGCTCCAGGGACTCTTTGCCATTGGCTCCGGCGGCCTGTTCGGGAAAGGGCTTGGCAGTAGTATCCAGAAGCTCGGCTTCGTGCCGGAGGCACAAAACGACATGATTTTTTCCATCATCTGTGAGGAGCTCGGACTTGTGGGGGCTATCCTTGTGATTTTGTTGTTTTTCCTTTTGATCTGGCGTTTTTTCGTGATTGCCTCCCATGCGTCGGATTTGTTCGGCGCGCTGATTGCGGCAGGAGCCATGGCGCACATGATGATACAGGTAATCTTAAATATCGCGGTCGTGACCAATACGATTCCGAATACTGGTATCACGCTCCCCTTTATCAGCTATGGAGGGACGTCGGTTGTCTTTCTTCTTGTGGAAATGGGGCTTGTATTCAGCGTGGCCAGTTGGTAAAATAGAAACGTTAATGATGGAACATACAGGAGGCACATCGATGAATGAACAGGTCGTGCAAAGGGATGAGAAGAGAAAAGAATTAAAACGTACCAGGCGCAGGCAGATCATCAAAAGACTGGGAAGCGGGGCGGCGGTTCTTGCTGCCATCATTTTGTTTCTCCTCTTATTTCAGCTCAGAGAAATTCGGGTGGAGGGGTCTGATTTTCTCACGGAGGGTGAGATCAGACAGTATATCCTTGAGCAGGGAGGGGATGGCAATTCTCTTGTCCTGCTACTTAGTACAAAGTTTGGGGATTTCCCGGAGCCGGCGACTGTTCAGAGTATGAAGTTCCACATGGTCAATCCGTGGACGATCCGTGTAGTCGTCAAGGAAAAATCCCCTGCCGGATATGTACAGAACCAAGAGAGCTATATTTATTTTGACAATGAGGGGACGGTACTTGGCATTACGGACGCTCCAAGGGATGGTGTGAGCCTGGTTGAAGGACTGGACGTCTCAAAGGTGGAGCAGGGAGAGAAACTTCCGGTGGAGGATTCCTCTATTTTTGAATATATTGTCCAGATTCAGGAGATTCTTACCAGATACAAGGTAAGTCCGGACCGGATTGTCACAGACGGAGAGAATATCACCCTTTATTTTGGGAAGATCTGCGCCAAACTTGGAAGTGGAGATCCGAAAGAAAAGGCTGAGCAGCTTCCGTCGATTCTGGAAAAGCTGGAGGGCCAGAACGGTACATTGTACTTGGAGCATTACGGGCAGTTGACAGAGACGATCCGCTTTGAAAAAAGTGAAGCGGCCAAGGAATAAATGCTTCCGAACTGCGGGAAGAAGGAGCTTTTGGGGTTTGTGGCGAAAATCCCGCTTAGATAAACCACATATACAAAGTACAATAAAAAATTTATGATTTTCAATCAAGTTTGACTTGATTTTGCTGGACTTTGTATATGGTTGAACTGTTAACTAAAAAAATCGAAAATAGAAAAAAGTTCTAATTGAAATTTGCCCGGAAAGCTATATTATAATAGTATATA
>ENA-OQHL01000615-OQHL01000615.1-human-gut-metagenome-genome-assembly--contig:-NODE-615-length-23274-cov-3.332786_pt1 | contig 23274 bp, 26 predicted proteins | sample MGYA00242565_ERZ504723 | MGnify/ENA primary metagenome ERZ504723 (study PRJEB26092, sample SAMD00036211) | human gut metagenome | host: Homo sapiens | study: EMG produced TPA metagenomics assembly of... | reverse complement strand
CAGGGAAATATTGACGATAACTTTCGCAGGGGAAAGAGAACGTCAGGGAAGAAGAGGAGGATGAAATATGTTTTGGTTGAGGTAATATGAACGATTGGAACCGGATAAAGGAATGTCTGAAAGACGAAAGTGGAATTGGTGTGGTGGAGATTATTTTGATTCTCGTTGTATTGATCGGGCTGGTCATCATTTTTAAGGCACAGCTCACAGAGCTCGTCCAGACAATTTTCAGTAAGATTACAAGTGAAAGTGGAAAAATATAGTAGAAGCTTCCCAGCCGGGGTAGAAACCTGGCAGGCCCAGATGACTGTGATGACAAGTCTTATGATTCTCATTTTGATGACGTTTGCCGCAGCCATACTGGAGAGCGCTTCCCTTCAGACGTCCAAAAATATCCGGCGGGCTGATGTGGAGCGTTCAGTAGAGTCGGTATTTGCGGAGTATCAGAAGGAACTTCTGGAGGAGTATGATATATTTGGCCTCGATGGCTCCTATGAGACCGGATCTTATACCGAAGACCGGGTGTTGGATCGGATGACGGTATTCGGGGCAATCGCGGGGGAGAACCAGATCGAGGCAATCCGCTTCCTCAGTGATAATGAGGGGCAGGAATTTGCGGATCAGGTCTGCCGCTATCTGGAGAACCTATATGGAATTGATATGATTCAGGATCTGATCGGAAGAGAGGATGAGGCAAAAGAACAGGAAGAAAAAGCGATTGATTTCCAGAAGCGGGAAGAGGAAAATGAAAAGAAGATGGATGAAGTGCTGGCATCCGGGGGCTCTTTGGAGGAGTCTGGAGAGGGAAGCGAAGGGGAGATAGAAAATCCGCTGGGAGTGTTGCAAAAGTTGAAGCATAGAGTGCTGACGGAAATAGTACTTCCACGGGACCGTGTTATTTCCCAGAAAAGTGTGGAAGGAATGGCGGGGGTATCCGGACGGACGAGACAGGAAGGAAAGGGGAATCTGCCGTCAGTGGAGGCAAATGCAAGTGAAAAGCTGTATATGATTGCTTATATCCCAGACCATTTTAAAAGTTATACGAAAGCGGAAGATGACCGTCCGCTGGAGTATGAACAGGAGTATCTGATCGGAGGAAAACAAAATGACATGGAGAATCTGCAGATCGTCCTCAATAAGATTCGTAGATTTCGGATGGCTTCGAACTTCCTTTACCTTCAGACAGATGAAACAAAAAAGGCAGAGGCCAAAGTGCTGGCTGGAATTGTCAGCGCCCTGCTTGGAAACCCAGGACTTACAGAGGTGGTCGCCCAGGGTGTCCTGATGGCTTGGGCTTATGGGGAGAGTATTATGGATCTGCGGGTACTGACTGCGGGCGGAAAAGTTCCGTCAGTCAAGACGAAGGAGACTTGGAAGCTGAGTCTGTCCGGACTGCTGAAGCTAGGAACGACGCAGGATTCCGGCAGCAGCAGTGCGGGAGAAAGCGGCCTTTCCTATGAAGATTATCTGAAGATGCTCTCCTTACTGGAAACCAAAGAGACATTGAGGATGCGGATGCTTGATCTGATCGAGTGGAATCTAAAAATGCGTCTGAACTGTCCGTTTTTTCAGGCGGATGCCTGCATTACCCGGATGCGGATTCAAAGTATCTGTCAGCTCAGAAGAGGGATTACATATCAGTTTTCAACGTATTATGCATATCAATAATTCAAATCAAAAAGTAACAGCAGAAAGGAGGTAAAGCAAGGTGCCTTTTTGTGACAACTCAGGTGATTTAATCCAATTACAAACCAAAATCAACGAAATTTCAGATCGAGAAATATCATATAGAAAGGAGACAAATTCTGATTCGCTTCATAGATGGAAGCAGCTTTCCCTACGAAAACAGCAGTGTACCTTAAAGGCGCCTGTCTTTACCTCCTTTCTAAGTGGCAGTATGACAGTGGAGGCAGCCTTTGTGATCCCTATGTTTCTCTTTGCGATGCTGGCCTTTTTGTATCTGTTTGAGATCATGGCAGTACAGACCAATATCCGGGCAGGGATGCAGTATGCCGGAAAGATGTACGCAAAAGATGCATATCTGAGTCCGTTTGTAAATACTGGAAAGCTACAATCCGATATTCAGGAGGAAATCGGAACAGAACGGCTGGACAGAAGTCTTATTCTGGGAGGAGCTTCCGGTATTGACTGCGGGAACTCCTATGTGGATCTTTTGAATCAGATCCTGTATCTGAACATATCGTACAAGATGGAAATTCCCATCCCAGTATTTGGCAGATTTCAGGTGGAGAAGGAAGAAACGATGCGGGTGAAAGGGTGGTGCGGTTATGAATCTTCTATACCGATATCGGCGGAACAGACCATCGTCTATGTGACTGAAACCGGGACAGTGTACCACAAGGATTATCACTGTACATATTTGGATCTGTCAATCCATATGGTTCCGGTTTCCGGCCTGGAAGATCTGAGGAATGAGTCGGGCGGTAAGTATTATCCCTGTGAGCTTTGCGGAAAGAAAGTGAGCGGCATGGGAGTTTACATTACCAATTACGGAAGCAAATATCATATGTCCATGTCCTGCGGCGGACTGAAGCGAAAGATCTATGCAGTTCCGATTTCGGAGACAGCAGGGAAAGGAGCGTGTTCGAAGTGTGGGAAATAAAGATCTGGAATACAATCTTTTTCTTGTTTCAGGCGGCATGTTCAGTCTACGATATCCGGATCCGAGCCGTGCCCCGGTGGCTCCTGCTTCTGGGGAGCGCCCTGACAGCAGCGGCAAGAATAGCTGGAATCGGGGAAGGCACTTGGGTCTACATCTGGGGAGCGTTTGTAGGTATTGGGTTTCTCATTGTGAGCAGGTGTACGAAGGAGGCATTGGGGTATGCGGACAGTTGGATGATTTTCCTGCTGGGAATGTACCTGGGGATCTGGAAACTGGTATCGGCATTGAGTTTTTCCTTTTTGGCGGCCGGAATCTGGAGTCTGGGGAAGGTCGTATTGAAGAAGAAAGGGCGCAAGGAAGTGATTCCGTTTCTCCCTTTTCTGACAGCCGGATATCTGGGAGGAATTGTATGGTAGAGAAAAAATTGGAAGGGGAACTTTACTGTGGAGGCGGCTATTCTGGCATCGGCACTGCTGTTTATCGTTTATGGCATCATCATGGCACTGTTTTATTACCATGATAAAAATATTTTGATCCGGAACGACATATGAGACAGCGGTGATAGCCGGAAGAAAACAGAAACGGGAGTCCCCTTTCTCGGAAGAAGAAGTCAAACAATTATGGAGAGAAAGGATTTCCGGAAAGATGATCCTGTTCCGGAAAGCAGAGGTAGAGATAAGATGTCACAAGGAGTATGTGTCGATTTTAGCACAAGCATCGAGGAAAAAACTGAGAATTACAGCGTCGGCAAAGGCGGCGCTTACCGAGCCGGAGGACCGGATCCGGAGCATCCGGAAACAAAAGGATGCAGTGATACCAGAAAACTGAAAATCGGCTACCGGAGAGATCTGAATACATCATATTTCATTATTGAATCTGACCGCTTTTACCAGGCGGATTATCAGATGAAAATGCTGACAAACAATCAGATCCCCGGGCTTTTACTGGTAAAGGGGAGGGGCGTCAACGGAAGAAGCCGGTATGAATACGAGATACAGGGAAAACATTCTTTGGAATTTCTTACACAGAAAGGCCCTGTCACCTATGAAATGATTATTGCTATCATTGAGGATCTGCTTGCTGTTATGGAGGAGATGCGGGATTATCTCCTCAGTCCTAATCAGTTGCTCTTGGATCCGAGAAGTATTTTTATGGAGGGAGGACGGTATTATTTTTGCTATTACCCGTCTAATGTAAAAGGGATTTCAGAGAGTTTCCATGAGCTGGCTGAATTCTTCGTGCGGGAGACAGATTACCAGGATCGTTCCGGGATCTATATTTCCTATGCCCTCCACAAGATGACAATTCAGGAAAATTATCAGATCTGTCAGGTGATTGAGGAGATCCTGGCTCATCAGAAGGAGGGTAGTAATCTGGAAGATCAGGATGAGGGGGAATACCAGGAAGAATATTATGAATATGGGGAAGAAGATGAACAGGAAGAATCTGAGGAGGATTCTTGTGAGAATCATTACGACGACTGGGGACTGGAGGATCGGCCGATCGGGGATGTGATAAGGGAAAAAGTCGGTGGATGGGGACTCATAAAAAATCTGTTTAGTCATGGTTTTAAGGGAACAAAAGAGAAACTGATGAACGGGCAACGGAATGTGGAATACAGAAAAAAGTATTGAAAGAGTTGCCTTGTTGCGATAGACTAAAAACGTAGAAAAAGAAGAAACCTGATGAGAAAAGATAGCTTGGATATAGGGTTTAGACACTTTCAATACGGGACACCGGCGGTTGCCGTGTCCCGTATCTCCACCCTTTACAGGGGATGATCAGGCGACTCCCAATGTACCGGAAGCAGGACTTCAAAAGTAGTTCCGTGATTGGGTATGGAGGTTACAGAGACTGTTCCGTGATGGGCATGGATAATATTTTGCACAACAGGAAGTCCAAGCCCTGTTCCGGAAGATTTGGTTGTGACAAATGGTGTGAAAATTTCTTCCATCTGTCCTTTGGTAATGCCGCAGCCGGTGTCTTCGATTCGGATGTGGAGCTCATCGCATTTGGACCATACGTCAAGGCGGACGGAACCGGGACCATGGATGGATTCTCTGGCATTTTTAAGAAGATTCAGTATGGCCTGCCGGAGTTTCACAGGATCTCCAGTGATGACGGGGAGATTTTCCTGGAGCCGGGAAGTAAACTCTATGTCAGAGGCGGTACAGGACGCAGCAAAAGAGAGGACCAGTCTTTCCATAAAATTACGGAAAGAAAAGGTTTCCGGCCGCAGGTCATTGCTGTTATTGTAAAGCGAAAATTCCTGCAAAAGCTCCATCATGTAGTCCAGATCTTCGCGCAAAGAATTCCAGTAGTCAAAAGAGCGGATCTCAGGGTGCTGGGATTCTATGAGCTGAATGGTACTGGAAAGCAGAGTCAGCGGATTTCGGATTTCGTGGCAGATTTTATGCCGCTCCATTTCGTAGGACAGGAGCAGTTTTTCAAACAGTGCAGACGCTTCGGCATTTTGCCTGACATAGGATTGAAGGCGCTGCATCTCATCGGATGTAAGAGACATAGGAATATCCCACCTTTCTAAACGGATGATGATTTCTAGTTTAGCACCGGTGGCTTAAATATTCAAATATCAATGTAAAGGAGTTCAAGAGATGAGAGACGATAATTGTATTTTCTGCAAACTTGCAAACGGAGAGATCCCGACCGCAACGCTTTATGAGGATGAAGATTTTCGTGTAATTCTGGATGCAAGCCCTGCGTCAAAGGGACATGCACTCATCCTGCCGAAAGAACACTATGCAGATCTGTATGAGCTGGACGACGAAGTTGCGGCAAAGACACTCGTGCTTGCGAAGAAGATGGTGAAGAAGCTCACACCGATTCTCGGATGCGACGGGTATAACATCGTACAGAATAACAAAGAGACAGCGGGGCAGACCGTATTTCATTTCCATATGCACTTGATTCCAAGATACAAAGGCGACAAGGTGGGACTTGGCTGGAAGATGGGACAGCTTGATAATGCTCAGAAGGAAGAGATTTTAGCAAAGATCAGGGAAGAGTAATGCAAAAAGAATAACAAGAAGATAAGGGCATGTAAAACTCATATGGATGAAATAGTATTTAATGATATCTACGACAAATATGTGAATCCCGTCTGGAGGACGGCACTGTATTACTCTGGAAATCAGACGGATGCTGAGGAGATTACCCAACTTACATTCATACAATTACTTATCAGTTATGAAACTATTCAGAATAAAGATGCCATAGAGGCGTGGTTGCTGACCACCGCCCGCAGACTTGTGTACAGCAGAAAGAGAAAGGCAAAATTGGAGACACCGATGTGTGATGTCGAACTGGCGGGACGTCTGGAAAAAGAAACACCTGGTTCAGATGAATTGATTTTCATGCAGGAACATCGAAGAAAAGACATTGAGTTTACCAATACCATGTTGGAAGAGCTGTACCGCCATAATTCCAAGTGGTATGATGCGGTGGTTCGTGCTTACGCACTGGAAATTCCGCAGAAACAGATTGCGGAGGAGATGGGAATTCGCCTGGAAGCATTCCAGTCGATGCTGTTCAGAGCAAAAAAGTGGATAAAAACAAAATATGAGGCAGATTACAGAGAAATGAAATAATATAAAAAAACAGGTGCCAATTTGACACCTATTTTTAATTTAAGAGTTTTAAAGGAACATTATTTCTGTGAAGCCTGGACGATCAAGTTGATAATGGTCTCGATGGAATTCTGCATACCGGAATCGGACATTGCTTTTTTATATGTATCCCGATTCTTATACAGGCGGTGGATGCCATCAAGAAGTGTCTCATTAGTGATAGACTCTTCTTCCAGGACGATGCTGAACCCCTGGCGTTCAAAAGAGCGTGCATTGAGGATCTGATCCCCCCGGCTTGCACTTGCCGGAAGTGGAATCAGAATATTTGGCTTGCGGAGCGCCAGAAGTTCGCAAATTGCATTGGCTCCGGCACGGGAAATTACGATGTCGGACAGTGCAAACAGATCTTTTAGCTCTTTTTGGATATATTCAAACTGGGCGTAGCCCTCGATATTAATCAGAGACTCGTCAAGTTTCCCTTTTCCACAGAGATGGATGATCTGAAAACTTTCCAAAAGTTCCGGAAGAATATTCCGCACAGCCTGATTGACCGCAGCAGCCCCAAGACTTCCGCCAATCACAAGGATGACGGGCTTATCGGAAGTAAAATGGCAGAACTTCTTTGCCATTTCCCGGTCGCCGGTCAAAAGCTCCTGGCGGATTGGAGAACCTGTGAGAACCGCTTTGTCAGCCGGAAGATTTTTCAAAGTTTCCGGAAAATTGCAGCAGATCTTCGTGGCTGATGGCATAGAGAGCTTGTTCGCAAGTCCCGGTGTGATGTCGGACTCGTGAATGATTGTTGGGACGTGATTCCGTTTTCCGGCCATGACCACAGGAACGCTGACAAAACCTCCCTTAGAAAAGATCACATCAGGCTTTAAAGCCTTAATCAACTGATTTGCCTCATGGAAACCTTTTAATACACGGAAAGGATCTGTGAAATTTTTCATACTAAAATAGCGGCGCAGCTTGCCAGAAGAAATTCCGTGGTATGGGATATGGAAAGGTTCGATCAGATCCTTTTCAATTCCATTATAAGAGCCAATATAATGAATATCATATTGTAGTTCTTTCAGGCGGGGCAGTAAAGCAATATTTGGCGTGACATGACCTGCCGTACCGCCGCCGGTTAAAATAATACGTTTCATAGTGTGCCTCCGAAAATGCTTTATAATTATTTATATTAAACAGAATTGAAATAAAGGTCAAGTCGGAGGGAAGAAAACACGAAAAAAGGGGGAAGAAATGAAAACAGAGAATGATATGATTAAGAAGCTTGTGCAGGACGAGCTGGAGAAGGAAGCAGAGCAAATTAAAAGGGAGATGGAGCAGGAGCCGAAATTGTCTGAGGGCGTTCCTTCCCCGGAGATGAAAAGTACGATTTGGAGAAGGGCCGAAGAGATCCGGAGGCAAAAAGAGGCCTACGATAATCTGTCCGAGGCAGACAAGGAAGCATTACGCCTTGGAAGGGAATTCCAACTACGTCGGGAAGAAAAAGAGAAAGAGGAGATATCCGAAGAGCTGGTCCCGGAATCCCTGGAGCTTGCTGCAGGAGCAGAACAACGCAAGCACAGTAACCAAGCCGAAACAGGGAAAACAACAAGAAAAGTCCATGTTGGCAAACGCCGGAAAAAGGCGATGGTTGCTCTGGTCGCGGCACTTGTTGCGGTATTGGGACTTGGAATTACAAGTTTCGGCGACAGAGGGTATGTAGCGGAGACAGTGAATCGCATATTGGGTGGTAGAAAATCAACCAATATAACTGCTCAGAGTGATGATGCGGATGTAACACAACAAGAAGAGATTGCTGAAGAAAAAGTATTTCAACAAATTAAAGATGAATTGGGTTTTGATCCAGTACGATTGTATTATAAACCTTTTGATATGGAAATGGTTGATTCTTCGATTGACACAACATTATTAACCGCAAACATTTATTACATGCTAAATGATAATATGATCACATATACTGTTATTCCAGTTTATCGGGATGCTTCATCAGGATTTGATATAGAAGACAAGGAAGTAGAGCAGTATGAGAAACAGGTTGAAAATGTTGAGATTACAGTTACAGAGTACGTGATAGAGGATTCGGGTCAGCATGAGTTTTCTGCAGAATTCCAGCATCAGGATGTCGCATATTTTTTAACCGGGGTAATTGAGAAAGACGAATTTGAAAAAATTTTGGAAAATCTTCACTTTTTTTGAAAAAAAGCGAAAGATTTTGTCGCCTCGTGCGTCTATATAATAGAGGAGTAAAAAACTATGAAAAGAAAAACTTTTTTATCAAAAGTGACGGCAATGATGGTAGCCGTGCTATTGGTATTCGGTGTATCCGGACAGAGGGCCAATGCAGCAGAGGGAGACGATGCTGAGATCGGGTACATCACTGTGCAGCCGAGAGGGGTATACCTCCAGAGTGGATATTCTCAGATCAGCAAAGTAGGAGATGGAAAGATCGCTGCTGGGGGAACAACTTCGGCGCAGAAAGTGGTTTCGGAGGTCAGCATTAATGTAAATGTGGAAAGAAAAGTAAATGGTACATGGAAACATTATACTTCCTGGACTGCCACAAAAAATAATGCTGTTTCAATTACATCATCGAAAACGCTGACTGTGCCTAAAGGCTACTACTATCGTGTCAAATGCGTTCATTACGCAAACTCAGATGTAAGTAGTTCATCAACAGGTGGTCTTTACATCTAACAGGAAGAAAAACTGAATATGGACTGATTTGTTTACAAGTTGAAAAGATTGAGGGGACATCGGGAGAGTTATTGAGGTTACTGCTCCATAACCTTAAAATGTAATTCAGAAAGCCCAAAAGGCTTTACTATCTTTTAGTCCTTACATTGAGAAAACCCAGACCCTTGCCCGAAAGGGTGAGACCCCATGGAGCAGTAGCCCCAATAGCTCTTCCGTATCACTTCATAACCGTGTTCTTCGGTTAGTGCATAGGATATAGGAAACAGTCTGTTTCCTATATCGCAGATCTTTTCAAAAGAGAGGGACAATATGTAAGCAAACAAAAAAAGATTCCGCAGGACAGGTTATCCCTGAAATGCGGAATCTTTTTTTCGATGAAAGCCATACGGTGTTCCTTTGGCAATATGCATGGTAATAATTGATAAAAATAGAAATAATTATGCAAATTCTCTACTCTAACTTGACAAAAACATACGGGGGGGGGGTAAAATATAGTTATCTGGCCAGAAGTTGAGACAAGAAAAAGAAACAAGTAAGGTAGGGAGGCTATATGAGAAAACGATGGAAAAAATTAGGCGCGGTATGTGTTGCGACAGCAATGTGCGCAGGTCTGCTCGCAGGATGTGGAAGCTCTGAATCTTCTTCGGATAGCGGAAAAAAGACAATTTCAATCTGGTTTCCGGCCTATGCAGGGACGGATGCGGAAGTATCAGATCAGGAATTCTGGGAGGAGCAACTGGAACCACTGGAGAAAGAAGAAAATTGTAACTTTGATGTTCAGATTCTTCCTTGGTCCAATTACGAGGAGAAATATCTGTCTGGAGTAACATCCGGAAATGGTCCGGACATCGGCTATATGTCTATGGAAATGATGGGGGATTATATTGCAAAAGATCTTCTTGCGGATATGGGCTCCTATTTTAATGATGAGGAAAAGGACAACTATATCTATTATGACTACGGAACAATCGATGGCAAACAATATGCGCTTCCATTTATTGCCGGTAATGCGCGGATTTTGATCGGAAACAAAGCGATCCTGGAAAAAGCAGGGGTGACCCAGATGCCGACAACATGGGACGAGCTTGTCAGTGCGTGTCAGGCTATCCAGAAGACAAGTCCGGATGTGAAGCCTTTTGATATGGCCCTTGGTGGAGCTTGGGGAAATGTAGATGAAAACTTCCTTCCATTCTTCTGGAGTGCCGGTGGAGAACTGCTGGACGAGGACGGTAATGTCAATATTGATACGGAAGAAGGCCGGGAGGCAATGCAATTTCTATACGACCTCGGTTACACATAACTTTATTGACGAGTCAGCAACTTCCAATGATGACGCACGTATCGACTTTGAAGCAGGAAAGACAGGATTTATGATCCTTGCGACAAGCAACTGTCTGAATCTGGAAGGTGTGGAGTTGGGATTGGACAACAGCGCTTGCGGGTCCGGACGGGGAGGCGAAGTACATTTTTTGCTGCCGATTCCCTTGTTTTGTTTGACAAGTGTGAGGATAAAGACCTGGCAATGAAAGCAATTAAACATTTGTCAAGTGCAGACGTGATGTCTGAGTTCCACAAGCAGATCACAGAACAGCCTCCGATCACAAAGGACGAGGAGTACTCTGGTGACGAGCGGTTTAAGGAATTGTATACTACGGAGAATGACAACTTCAAGACCCTTACACCATTTAACAGTGCGGTTTCTCTGTTGACAAAAGTCAATGAAAATCTTCAGTCCATGATGATGGGAGAGATGAAACCGGAGGAAGTTCTGAAAAATGCCCAGGATTACTATAACGAAAATCTGGCTTCAGAATAAAGCAACAACATAATATAGTATGTAATATGGGCCGGTGGGAGTATTCCTGCCGGTCCGTATAGAATAATTGAGGTGAGACATTTGAAAAGAAGAAGAAGGGAAATGGTTCAGGGATACATCTATATTCTTCCAAGTCTTTTTTTTATGGTGTGCTTTTGTCTGCTCCCGATTTTTATGTCAACGTATTTTAGTTTTACGGATTACGATATTATGACAAAAGCGGATTTTGTCGGAGTAGATAATTATAGTAAAATCTTTTCTGACAAGTATATCATTGACGCACTGAAGAATACCTTTGTATATGTAATTGTGACCGTGCCGATCCAGACATTTTTAGCTCTGGTTTTCGCGGCGTTTCTGGCAGACCGGATGCAGAATATTGTCGGAAACTTTTTAAGAAGCGCTATGTTTATTCCGGTTATTGCATCGTCGGTTACGGCAGGTGCGATCTGGAGAACCATTTTCGGAACTGATGGAGGGATCGTCAATTCCATTCTTGGCATTTTTGGGATTGATGGGCTGAACTGGCTCGGAAGTTCCAAGACGGCGTTAATTTGCGTGTGTGTTGTGGCGATCTGGAAGAATGTAGGGTATTTTCTTGTCATTTATTATGCGGGAATTATGGGGCTGTCCCCGGAGCTTTACGAGGCAGCCCGTGTAGATGGGGCGACATCGATTCAACAGTTTTTTAAGATTACAATGCCGATGCTCAAGCCGATCAATTATCTGGTCATCACGTTGGGCATTATCTGGTCCTTCCAGGTGTTTGATCTGTCGTACACAATGACGAACGGAGGACCGGGGCGTTCTACAGTAACACTCGTAATGGGAATTTACAATGCGGCCTTTAAAGAGTATCGTATGGGTTATGCCTGTGCAATGGCAATTCTGCTCCTGATCATTATTTTGATTATCAATGTGGTGGAAAATGTATTCTTTAAAGAAAAAGAAGAGACAGCGAGGTGACAGGCACATGAAGAAAAGTAAAGGAAAAAAAATCGAGCACTGGACGCCACTTGGAATTTTTGGGCTGTTTTGTACCATCCTGATTACAGTCATTGCGGTGTTCCCATTTATCTATATGTTTTTAATGTCCTTCACGGAATCAAGGACGTTAAAGCTCCATCTAAACGAGGTGGACTTTACCAATCTGGAAAACTTTGCCTACATTTTTAAGAACAGTGGATTTTTACAGGCATTTATAAACAGCGTGGTTGTAGTCATTGCTTCCTGTGCGCTGAATGTGGTAATATCCTGTATGGCGGCATATGGATTTGAGAAAAAGCTTTTTTCCAGGCCGGAAATTCATTTTCCAGATTTATATGATCTCGTTGATGATTCCAGGGCAGGTTACGATGATTCCGCTGTTTGTCATTATGAAAAACGTGGGACTTCTCAATACGAGAACCGCACTTGTTATCACGATGATCGGGGCATTTTCAGTATTTTTGGTAAAGCAGTTTATGAATGGCATCCCGGACGAGCTGATTGAATCGGCGCAGGTGGATGGTTGTCCAGAATACCGGATTTTCATTCAGATTGTGATGCCGCTGTTGAAACCGGTTGTCATAACATTGATTGTGTTCACCTTTATTTCTGCATGGAACGATTTTCTGTGGCCTTTGATTGCGGCCACAGAGACGGAGAAATATACATTGACTGTCGCACTTTCCGTATTGAAGACCCAGTATTCGGTAAATTACGGACTGATCATGGCGGGATCACTGATTACATTTATTTTTCCGTTTATTTTGTACATTTTCCTCCAGAAGCAGTTCGTACAGGGAATTGCTCTTGGAGGAGTGAAAGGATAACAGGAGGATTACATGAAACTGATCGTAAAGGATACAAAATTGCAGGAAACCTCGGAGATTCTGCTAAGACACTTTGAGAATTTGCCGGAAACGGAAATCGTGATTTATCCGGAATATTCAGAAACTCCGGGTATCCAGATCTTAAAATACGGCAATAACGTAAAGATTTGTTATCACGAGGAAGTTCAGTATTACCGGGCGCTCGGTTTCGTACTTGGGCGGAAAGGGGACTTCTCCTGTTCGCAGACCGCATATACAGACCGCCTGGGGGTCATGTTTGACTGTTCCCGGAACGGCGTGCTTAAAATGGAGACTGTAAAACGCTATATTGAGTACCTGGCTCTTCTGGGAATGAACGATTTGTTGCTTTATACAGAAGATACCTATGAAATTCCGGAGTATCCGCATTTTGGGGCTCTTCGAGGCAGGTATACGAAAGAAGAAATTCATGCGATGGAACAGTATGCGGAAAAAATTTGGAATCGAAATGGTACCGTGTATTCAGACGCTGGCGCATCTTCGGACGTACCTGCGGTGGCCGGTCACAGAAAAGATGAGGGACAATTCTGATATTCTTCTGGTGGGAGAGCCGGAGGTATATGAGTTTCTGGATGCCATGATTCGTTCTGTGCGGACGTTATTTACCGGAAAACGGATCCATATCGGGATGGATGAGGCATTCCAGCTTGGTCTTGGGAACTATCTGAGCCGAAACGGATATCAGGATCGTACCGGAATTATGAAGCGGCATCTGGACAGAGTTTGTGAGATCTGCAGGAAATATGAGTTTGAACCAATGATCTGGAGCGACATGTATTTTATGCTGGCCGCTGAGGACGGACGGTACTATCATGTGCCGAAAGATTATGAGTGGAAAGAAGAGGACAAGCCGGACCCGGGACTGACACTTGTCTATTGGGATTGATTATAACGCATCTGGGGATGTGATACCGAAACATATGGTACAACTCCATAAAAAGTTGTCCGGTCAGATGTATTTTGCAGGCGGTGGATGGACGTGGAACGGGATTGCTCCCAATTATGCGAGAGCTTTGAAGACGACAAAAGAAGGAACAAAAGTTATGAAAGAAGAAGGAGTGCGGGACTGGTTCTGTACGCTCTGGCAGGATGACGGAGCTGAAACTCCGATGGAGACATGCCTTCTTTCTCTGACATATTTTGCGGAGTGTGCCTACGAAAACGAAGTAACGCAAGAAATGCTGAAAGGTCGGATGAAAGAGCTGTTTGGAATTGACAGCGAGGATCTGATGCTTCTGGATGAATTTGACAATTTACAGCCGCAGGATCCTTACAATCTGAAATCAGCGAATCCTTCCAAACTGGCGCTTTACCAGGATCCGATGCTTGGTATTTTTGATGGGCAGTTTCGGGGGAAGGGGATTCGCAGGCACTATGAGGAGCTTGCGAAGAAGCTGGAGAAGAGCCTGGAGAGACCGCAGCCGGAACGGACCAGGCATCTGTTGACCTATTACCAGAGGCTGGCGGTATTCCTTGCTGAGAAAGCGGAAATGGGGCTTGATCTTAAAGCTGACTATGATCAACACAATCAGGAGAAGATGCGTGAGTGGACCAAGAGACGAATTCCGCAGTGTCTGCATGTGCTGGAAGAGTTGTGGGAGATGCGGGAAACGATCTGGATGTCGGAATGTAAGCCGCAGGGGTATGAGGTCATTGATATTCGTCTGGGAGGTGTAAAAAGTCGCCTGAAATCGGCCGCAAGGAGGATTGAGACATGGCTTTCCCATCCGGAAAAGCAGTTGGAGGAACTGGAAGAGCAAAGAGTCTGCTTCTGGCCGGATGAAGACCGGATTTACTCCTTCAATCGTTGGGAACAGATTGTAAGTGCGTCCAATATCAATGAGTTATAAAAAGAAGCCGGCTTTGCTGCATGATACAGCAAAGCCGGCTCCTTGCCTTAAGAGGGTTGTTATGGCCTTTTATATAATCAGATTGCATAAAGATTTTTGGAGTGGTCTTCGCCGTAAAGTCCCCATTTTTCGAGAGATACCTCCAGCTCTTTACATTCTTTTGCTTTTTCACGAAGAGAGACGTCGTTCATGCAGGCGTCGATTGCGGCACGGAAAGCCTTTGCGCCTGCCTGAGGTCCCATAGGATGAGCATGGATACCTGCGCCGACGCCGAGCAAAACGTCAATTCCGGCATCATCAAGGAATTTCGGAACCAGGCCTGGTACTACACCGCCTCCTACAAACGGAAGCATTGGTTTGATATCGTACATTTTGGCCTTGGATGTAATCAGGTTGATAATATAGTTGTCAAATGTATTGTCAAATTTACCATAAGGTGGCTGTGTCAGATAGATATCACATCCGGCAAGACGGGCAAGTTTGGCAACAACCTTTGAGCTCATGCCCTGGTAAGGGGATGAGGTAAACGCCCCGTTGAAACAGGAATGGCCCAGGATTGGAACGGTGATTTCCGGATCTTCTGCCAGTGCTCTGACTGCGGAGTAACCTACACCGTGAACATCGACCATGATACAGTTCCCGCCGTTGTTGATGACTTTCATGGCATTTTCTTTCAGTTTTGTCACATCATCGGTAATATTACATGCGTACAGAGTCGGTTCGCCCTTGATTTCTTCCGCACGTTTTGCTGCCGCCATGTTTGCTTTGACACGATCTTCGATTTTGTTAAATACGCGATCTCCACCGATCAGCTCATCATCCTTTATGATGTCGACACCGCCCGCAGACGCTTCGTAGAAGAGCTTTTCTCCTACATCCGGAGTATAGCCGGTACATGGCTTAATCATATTGTTGAGAAGCGGACGGTTGTAAGCGTGCAGGATGTCACGGATACCATTGATTCCGAATTTCGGCCCCTGGAAATCTTTCACAAAAGACTCTGGAAAGTCAATGTCCAGAAGTTTCAGATACGGCATGGACATAATATTTCCTGTAATAGAAGCAATGAGAAGCGGGATATTATTCCGAATATTATCTACCGGATAACCGATCCGGATCACATAGAACCGCAGATCATCCTTACCTACTGCAAGATTGACGTTTGTCTGATTTTCATAAGCAGGAACTTCATAGATGCCGATTACTTTAGAGCAATATTTTGACCGCACCTCATCCGTTTCAGCCGGCACATCCACCCAGGAGCCGGTTGTCTGCTCAATACCGATGCTCTGTGCTTTGATGACGATTCCTTCGTCTTTTTCTGCCCCCACAAGATAAGTGGCTACACATAAATTTTCAAGATCACATCCCTCGTATAACGGATTCAGCAGGTCGCTGAACATTCTGTTTTGTTTCATTATCGTTTTCCTCCTTACACTGAAATGACCGTGTACACTGTTTCTGAGTTCAATGTATCTGAATGAGAGAATAATTTCAATAGCGAAAATATTTTCAATCCATTTTGTATTGTTAAAAGCAAAGAACACGATTTATCTGATAAATTTCTGGAAAAACCTCCCATGTTTGAAAATGATTGCAATATTAAAGAAGAGAACGTATAATAGAGAGAACATACAAAAGGGTTGGGTCGTCAGAAAGGAGACAAAAGATGAAACTAGATAAATATGATCAATCCGTGTTTTTGGTTTTAAAGGCGGCATATCAGTATTATATCCTTGACAGGTCCCAGAACCAGATCGCAAAAGACCTGGACGTGTCGGTGACAACAGTGTCCAGACTTCTGAAACGGGCAAGGGATGAGAAGATCATCGAATTTGTGATTCGGAATCCTTATGTGGAGTGTCTGAATCTGGGACAGGAAATCAGCAATGCCTTTGGACTGAAAGAAGTGATTATCAGTCCGGTAATTGATATGGGAGAGGACGAAGACGATTCCGCTATGGAGCCGGAGATGGTAAAAAAACTTGTCGCACTGGAGGGGGCAAGATATCTGCAAAGAGTCATCAAAGAAAATGATGTACTTGGAGTCACATGGGGGAGTACAGTCTATCAGATGATTAACTATCTCAATCCAGCACAAAAAGCGAATACTACTTTCGTCACTTTACATGGAAGTTTAAGCAACTGCGTGACAGAATGGGATGTCCGGACACTCGTATCCCGTATGGCAAAAGCTTTTTCCGGCAGAAAGTATATTTTGCTGACAGATACGCTGATGAACTCAGCAGAGACGGTTAAGATGCTCAAAAAAGAGAAAAGTATCTCTCAGGTCATGGATATGTTTGATAAGGTGGATATTGCGATCAACGGAATAGGCGCGTTTTACCCCAAAGTCACTTCCATCCTTGCCAAACCCTATTATCTCTCTCCGGATGAAGTTGCTATGCTCAAAGAACACCATGTGATTGGAGACGTCGCGCTTAGGTTTCTGGACAAGGAAGGCAATGAATGTGATACCGAGCTTAAAGAAAGAACGATTTCCATCAGCCTGGAACAATTCCGGAAGATTCCGATAAAAGTTACACTTGCATCTGGCGAAGAAAAGGCACACGCAGTACTTGCCGCTTTGAAAGGTGGTCTTATTGATGTGCTGATTGTGGATTATAGACTTGGTGGAACTGTACTCAAACTCTATAAAGAAGGGCACTGATTGTTTTTGGTTTTCGGGGATGTGTTCCGATGCGCCGGGATACGTCCCCTGATGAAGAGGTCTGACAATTTGGTTTTGTTTTATGCGGCTTTATGCCGCTTTTTTACTTTAAGTTATATACCTGTAAGGAAGGACACCTCTCCCTAAAATATATTAAAAAATTTTTCCCCATGTTCCTGTCTGAAAGTTTTTTCGATCTATGTAAGAGTCAAATATTTTTCATTCTTAGCAAATCCTATTATCGGATATACAATGTGAATATAAAGACAGCGTTTTGAAAAAAATAATTGTACATTTTCACAATGCAGAAGGAGGGATTGTAGGGACTTTCTCATCCAAGTGGCCATCAGGAAAGGAAGTCCCGAAAGGAGAAAAGAAGAGAGAAACGAAAAACAGAAGAAAAAAATGGAATGTAGAGACAGTACATGAAAGATAGAGACAGGAGGTTGGTGTACATATGATTATGAATTTTTTGAGAAGAGTGCCGGCGGGTATGATGGTTGTTCCCCTGTTTTTGGGATGCCTTGTCAACACCTTTGTCCCGGATGCTCTGCAGATCGGTGGAATTACGACAGCGACATTTTCCAGTGCAGGCGGTAACTGTGCCCTTGGAATTCTGCTATTTTGTATGGGTACGAAACTGAGGCTCAAAGAGATGCCCGCGGTTTTAAAGCGGGGCGGGCTGCTCCTGGTGGCGAAGTTTGCGATCGGTGCGATTTTAGGTATTCTGGTTGGCCGTATCTTTGGCCCTGCAGGTATTCTTGGCATCTCAAGTATGGCAATCATCTGTGCGGTCACAAACAGTAACGGCAGTGTTTATTATGCACTGATGCAGACATACGGGGACGATATTGACTGTGCATGTATGCCGATTCTGGCAATCAATGACGGTCCATTCCTGACACTGGTAGCGCTTGGCGCTTCTGGACTTGCTGATATTCCGATTATGAGCCTTGTGGCGGCGCTGGTTCCGATCATTGCCGGTATGATTCTTGGGAACCTGGATAACAAAGTGACAGAATTCTTCGGACCGGTAGGAGATGCCATTATCCCATTCACAGGATTCTCCCTTGGAGCAGGTATCGACCTTGCGAATGTTCTTAAAGGTGGGGTATCTGGTATTGTTCTTGGTCTGATCACAATCTTTATCGGCGGTGGGTTCATCTATCTGTGCGATCATTTTATCGGCAGACGTCCGGGATATGCGGCCTGGGCAGTAGCGACGACCGCGGGAAATGCGGTGGCGGTTCCGGCAGTTATCGGTACGGCCGACCCGGCATGGGCGGAATTTGTAGGTACGGCCACGGTTCAGGTGGCGGCTTCCACCGTATTATCAGCACTGCTCGTTCCGTTTATCGTGAGCTGGTGGGCTAAGAAGTTCGGATGTCCAAAGTTCCCTAAGGAAGCAAAGGCGGAGAAAGCATCCGGTAAATAACGGCGAACATAAAGGAGCGGTATATCATGGAAAAATTTTTAATGATCGCCGATGATTTTACCGGAGCAGGCGACGCGGGAGTCCAAATGTCAAAAACGGGATTGAGGCCAGAATTGCGTTTAACACGGATGGGATCGATCCCAATGAATCCTATGTCATTGACTCAGAGTCGAGGAATATTCCGGCAGAAGAGGCGTATGAGAAGGTCAAAAAGATTTATCAGGATATGGAGACATACCACTATGACCACTATTACAAAAAAAGTCGATTCTACGATCCGTGAAATATTAGGGCAGAGCTGATGGCGCGAGAGAAGTACTTAAGCCGGATCTGACGGTATTCAATCCGGGCAATCCGGACTCTAACCGGACGGTGGTGATGGGGATCCTGATGATGAATGGCAGTACGGATCTGTGAAACGGAGATCATGCGGGATCCACTCTGCCTGGTGAAAGAGGACAATCTGAAAAAGCTGCTGGAGACGGAGATGGAAGAACCGGTGCAGTATTTTACGCTGGCTCAGATCCGCAGCGGAAAACTGGAGCTCGATGGGTCCGGTCTGATCACGTTTGACGTTCTGAACAATGAAGATATGGATACGGTCGTACGTTTCATCCTAAGCAAGAAGAAAAAGGTGCTCTGGGTAGGATCAGCGGGAATGGCCAATGCTCTTTTCTATACTCTGTGTCCGAAGTATCCGGTACTGTCTTTGGTTGGCAGCATCAGTGATACGTCAAGAAATCAGGTTAGAAGAGCGAAAGAGCAGGGCGCACGAATTGTGGAAATGAATGTTTCCGGACTTTTAAAAGGCGGAAATCTGGCAAAGGTCGCCGACGAGGCGGTAGAAGGCTTAAAGCTTGGCGAGAATGTCATTGTAGTTTCGGCAAGGGAGCATGAGGATTATCTGGATTCCGTGGATACCGGAAAAAAACTTGGTATGAAACGGGGCGATGTGGCGCGTTATACCCAGGAGCGTCTCGGTGAGCTTTCGGCAATGATCCTGAAGCAGGCGAATGTCTGCGGCGTTTTTTTGACAGGTGGAGATACAGCTATCAGTTTTATGGAGAAAAATCACGCCCATGGCGCCAGACTGGTAGAAGAGGTACTGCCGATTGTCGCGCTTGTGGAGACAGTCGACGGAGATTACCCGGGATTGCCTCTGGTTGTAAAAGGAGGGTCCATCGGGGATGAAAATGCGATTGCAGAGTCTATTCGATACTTAAAAGAAAGGAAGAGCAGATAACATGAGTATCATTGGTATTACAATGGGAGATCCGGCCGGAGTGGGCCCGGAGATCATTATGAAGGCGCTTGCCCAGGAGCAGGTGTATGAGCATCAGTATGTCGTGTACGGCGCGGCGGATATTCTGGAGTATTACAATGGGATGCTGAATCTGGGACTTAAAATTGTAGATATCCAGGAGACGGAAGACTATGTGGAACATGCTGTAAATGTGATTGACAGTTGTGGTCTTACGATGACAGAATACGAAATCGGCAAACTGTCCGCAAAATGCGGAGATGCAGCGTATCGATATATTGAGCGCAGCATACGGGACGCCATGAGCGGGAAAATCGCAGCGGTAGTTACTGCTCCTCTGAACAAGGAAGCTCTCCACATGGGTGGACACCTTTACGATGGACACACGGAAATCTTTGCGACTCTGACCGGGACAAAGACCTATGCTATGATGTTCTACGGACCATTGAAGATAATGCATGTTTCGACACATTGTTCTTTGCGGGAGGCATGTAACCGTGCGACAAAACAGAGAGTTCTGGATGTTATCCATCTTTTGAATCAGGCTATGATTCAGACCGGTATGGAGCACCCGCACCTTGCTGTGGCAGGTCTCAATCCGCATGCGGGCGAACATGGTCTTTTTGGAGATGAGGAGATTCGGGAGATCGGTCCGGCCATTGAAGAGGCAAAAATGGAGGTATTGATGTAGAAGGTCCGATTCCGCCGGACTCTGTGTTTGGAAAAACACTGAACGGCGTATATGACGCGGCGGTGGCGATGTATCATGATCAGGGACATATTGCGGCAAAGCTTCAGTTCATGAGCCAGTGTGTCAACTGTACAATCGGTTTACCGATTATACGGACGTCCGTGGATCATGGAACGGCTTTTGATATTGCAGGAAAAGGCATAGCCGATGGAACAAACATGAAGCAGGCGATGCTGGTGGCGGAAGAATTCATGAAGAATCGTTAGGCGGTAACAGAATGAAACAGTTTATTGTTGGTTCCGGATGGAAAATGGTAAAAACATATCAGGACAGTATTGATACCGCGAGAGAACTGGAAAAGAGGCTGGAAGGATTCCACGAATTCCCGGTTGTTATTTTCCCCTCTTTTCCGGCGATTCGGAGATTTGCAGAAAGCTTTCTAAAGAAAGTGCGCTTAAAATCGGAGGTCAGGATTTGTTCTGGGAGGATGAAGGAGCTTATACGGGAGAAATTTCCGGGAAGATGCTCCTGGAGATCGGTTGTCAATATGTGGAAATCAACCATCAGGAACGAAGAAAATATTTACATGAAGATAATGAGATGGCGAACCGGAAACTAAAACAGGCGCTTCGTCTTTCCCTGACCCCATTTCTCTGTATGGGTGAAGAAGAAGAGGGAAGCGATGAAGAGGTGAGATGCTTTATCGAAAACCAGCTTTCTGAGTTGCTGGACGGAGTCGGAGAAGCCGAAGCTTCGCACATCATTTTTGCTTACGAGCCGAGATGGGGCATCGGGAAGAAGAATGTGGTGGGGCTTTCTCATATCCAGAGCGTCCACCACAAAATCCGCGGGTTTCTGGCAAAGCGGTACGGACACAACATGGCAAAACAGGCTTACATCGTCTACGGCGGGGGAATTACGATGGAAAGGAGCCTGGATATCGCTGCACTTCCGGATGTCAATGGTCTGTTTACGACAGGCTGCGGTATTTATGCGGATTTGTACAGCGAACTGGTTCATACAACAGCGAAGATGTTAAGACAAGGTGAAGACAGATGAAAATTGTGATAGGAGCGGACCACAACGGTCTGAAATTAAAGAATACACTGAAAGGATACCTTCAGGAGAGAGGAGCAGAGGTGACAGACGCAGGCGTCTATACAGAGGAGCCGGTAGATTACCCGGATATTGCCTGGAAGGTGGCGGAAGCAGTTGCCGCCGGAACCTATGACCGGGGCATTCTCATATGTGGGACCGGAATTGGGATGTCCATCGTGGCAAATAAGGTGCCGGGAATCCGTGCGGCCCAGTGTACAGACCCGTATTCGGCAGAGCGGGCTATCAAGAGTAATGACGCCCAAATTATTACTTTTGGCGCACTGGTGACAGGGGAGGCTGTAGCCGAAAAAGCTGGTGGACATCTGGCTGGATTCAGAATTTGATCCATCCTGCCCATCGGGGAGAAAGGTAGAAAAGATCAAGGAACTGGACGAAAAATGGCGGTGTGAGACTGCGGGAGCGTGATTCTGCAGAAAGGAATGAAGGAATGCTGCTATATATAGTAAGACATGGAGAGACCGACTGGAACCAGGAGCGACGGATCAGGGGGAGCACGATACTCCTCTGAATAAAAATGGCAAGGAGCTCGCCCGGATCACGGCCAGGGCATTGGAGGACGTTCCTTTTGACCTGGCAATATCCAGTCCCCTTTCCAGAGCCCTGGAGACCGCTCGGATTTTGATTGGAGACAGAAAGATCCCTGTTCTTAGGGACTCCAGAATCCGGGAGATCAACTGGGGAGAGTGGGACGGAATTGGCGTCCGGGATCCAAAGTATTCCTCTGTCAGCGGCACGATCAGGTTGTTTTATGAGCAGCCTTTTTCCTTTCCGGGAGCTCCGGGAGGCGAGACGATCCGGGAGGTATGCAAGCGTACAGGGGAGTTTTACCAGGATCTGATTCACACGGAGAGCTACCGGGATAAGACGATTCTTGTTTCCACGCATGGCTGTGCCATGAGGGGAATCTTAAATCAGATCTATGAAAATCCAGAGAATTTCTGGCAGGAGGGAGTTCCGGTAAACTGTGCGGTCAGTATTGTTCGTGTCAACGGAGAAACGAGCGAATTTATCGAAAAAGAGACGGTCTATTATGACAAATCTTTGTGCAGAAATTTTTATCATATGGAATAAAAACACCATCCATCTGAGGTGACGGACCAAAATCAATGTCCGAAACTGCGAGATGGATGGTATTCTTTTGTCTAAGCGTTTATTCGGAACGTGGAATCTGATCAAGCTTTTCCAGTTTGGCAACACGAATGTGGAATTCTTCGCTCTCTGAGAATGTGGCGTCAAGGAAAAGTTGAATCAGCTCTTTTGCAACAATATCACCGACGATCTGTCCGCCGAGTGCCATGACCTGAACATTGTCATGCTCTACGCACTGATGTGCAGTGTAAATATCGTGCACGACTGACGCCCGGATGCCAGGGTATTTGTTGCAGGCGATTGCCGCACCCACTCCGGTACCACATACCATAATGCCCCGCTCGGCCTCGCCATCGAGAATTGACCGACACACTTTTGCGGCGATATCCGGAAAATCTACCATTTCAGGGGTATAGCTTCCTACATGGATTACCTCATGACCCTGTTCCTCCAAATATGCCAGAACCTTTTGTTTAAATTCATAACCTGCATGAATCTCCACCGACAACTACTTTCATAAAAATTAAGTACCTCCTTGATTAAAAAAATATGGTGTTTGAAAAAAATAATTGT
>ENA-OQHL01000609-OQHL01000609.1-human-gut-metagenome-genome-assembly--contig:-NODE-609-length-23432-cov-6.898262_pt1 | contig 23432 bp, 18 predicted proteins | sample MGYA00242565_ERZ504723 | MGnify/ENA primary metagenome ERZ504723 (study PRJEB26092, sample SAMD00036211) | human gut metagenome | host: Homo sapiens | study: EMG produced TPA metagenomics assembly of... | reverse complement strand
GTTTTGGCGAACACGCCGCAACGGGAGGCGATCGGATAGAGCGTCTCGTAATGCTTGGCCATGTCGTTGAGGCCCGCCGCGTCGGTGTCGAGCAGGGTGGCCATCTGGTCGATGAACGCGCCGGTGCCGCCTGCGCAGGAACCGTTCATGCGCTGTTCCGGAGTCGGCTTCAGATATGTGATCTTGGCGTCCTCACCGCCAAGTTCGATAATGACGTCGGCTTGCGGATATTCCTCGTCGATGGCGCGGGTCTCGGCGATGACCTCCTGCACGAACGGCACATGGAGATTATCGGCCAAGGCAAGGCCGCCGGAACCGGTGATGGCCAGACGAATCGGCTCGTCGCCGCGGCCACGGGCCTCAAGTTCTTTGTGGATGTCCTCCAGCAGGCCCGCCACGGTGGCACGCACGTTGGCGTGGTGGCGACGGTAATCGGAGAAGAGCACCGCGTCGAGCGAATCGGTCTGATCGAGCACCACGGCCTTCACCGTGGTGGAACCGATGTCAAGACCTACGCGCAACGGCTTCGTATCGCAGGTGTTGTCTGCGGTAACTGCTGCTTCGACCATGTACTGTACCTCTATCGTTCTCATCCGCCGGGTTGCGTCCGTGCCAACACGAACGCCCTGCCCCGGTTATCCAAGTATGTAATGGTAGTCTGTGCCCCTGCCTAATTCGGCACGGTATCGCATAAAGTGCACGACACGACGCATAATTAGACAACGAATATAGTCAGCTTGCCTAATTCCAACCGTTCGTATACGAACCGTTCAAAACCATTCAGGAAGCCGCCCCCTCCCCCGCAGCGCGGTCCTTGCCGTAGATTTCGGGAATGAACCGCGTCTGATCGTGTAGTTTCGACCACAGCACCACCTGCCCGCTTTCCAACGACTTGGGCACATCGATGATGCGCTGGTTGGAGCTGCCGCGAAACTGCAGCAGCGAATCGTGCAGATCCTTGATATACCGGCCATCCACGAGGATATCGATCTGTTCGAGCAGTTCACGCTTGTCGGGGCTTTCGCCTTCGCGCATGAGCTCCTCCCACGTGTAGCCCGTCCAGCACCAAATGTCCTTGGTGCGGCCGAACCGCTCCCGGATCTTGCGTGAAAGCGGCAGCAGCACGCCGGTGTTGAGCAGCGGCTCGCCCCCGAGGAAGGTGATGCCCTGCACGTACGGCAGGCTCAGATCGGCCATGATCTGAGCTTCGAGCCGGTCGTTGTATTCGTGGCCGGCGCGGAAATCCCAGATCGACGAGTTGTAGCAGCCTTCGCAGTGGAATGGGCAGCCGGAGACGTACAGCGAGCAGCGGATTCCCTCGCCGTCGGTCATGAGGAACCGCTTGTAGTCGGCGATCATGTTGTGGCTCATCGCGTTCGTCCATTGTCCGGCACGCGGGTTGCTGGCGCGGTTTGTCGGAATGAACGGCCCGCGGCCGGTTTCGCCGGCCGCGAAATCACGGCGAGACACAGCGGGATCGGCGCTGCTTACCATACGTTGCTCCTGAATTGCCTGTTGTTTTGCGATTATTGCGATTGATTACTTGGCTTCCTCGAACCATTCGCGTTCGGAACCGTCGTCAAGGGTGACATGGCCGGTTTCGCCGCTCATGTGCTTGACTCGGTGGGCAATTTCCTCGTGACGGCCGTGCACCATCGGGCGCTGCACCGGATTGCCGAGGTAGCCGCAGGTGCGCTTGGTCACGTTGCAGTGGTCCGGGTCGGAGTTGCCGCATTCGGGGCACTTGAAGCCTTCTTCGGTCGGTTCGAAGTCACCTTCGAAACCGCATTCGTAGCAACGGTCGATTGGCGTGTTCGTGCCGAGATAGCCGATGCCGATGGTGTAGGCGTAGTCCCACACCGCTTCGAGCGCCTTCGGATTGGCCTGCAGGCACGGGAATTCGCAGTAGTTGATGAAGCCGCCGGAAGCGTAGTACGGGAAGTCCTTCTCGTAGTCGAGCTTCTCCATCGGCGTGGGCTGCAGCCACACCGGGTAGTGGAAGGAGTTGGTGTAGAAGTCGTGGTCGGTGACGCCGTCCACTTCGCCGAACTTCTCGCGGTCCATGCGGTTGAAGCGGTCGGTGAGCGATTCGGCCGGCGTGGAGTACACGGAGTAGTGGTAGCCTTCCGCGGTGCTCCAATCCTTGCACAGCTCGTTCATGCGCTTGACGATGGACAGTGCGAATTCCTTGCCTTGCGGATCCCAGCCGTGATCGCGCATCCAGTTCTTGCCGTAGAACACGCTGGTCGCCTCATACAGGCCAATGTAGCCCAGGGAAACGGTGGCACGTTCGTTGCGGAACAGCTGGTCGACGCTGTCGTTGGCGCCGAGTCGACCGAAAGCTCCGAAACGGAACAGGGTCGGCGCATTGACCGGCGCGGCCTGCTTGCAACGCATGATACGGAATTGCAATGCCTGATGAGCCACGGCCATACGCTCGTCGAAGATCTTCCAGAAGCGATCCTTGTCGCCGTGGGATTCCAGTGCGATGCGCGGAACGTTCACGGTGACGACGCCAAGGTTCATGCGTCCGTCTTCCACGTCCTTGCCGGTCGCCGGATCAATCCAACCCTGCAAGAAGGAACGGCAGCCCATCGGGGCTTTGAAGGAGCCGGTGATCTTCACGATGTTCTCGTAGAAGATCACGTCCGGATACATGCGCTTGGTGGCGCATTCGAGGGCGAGCTGCTTCAAATCGTAGTTCGGATCGCCCGGATCGGCGTTCACACCATGCTTGATGGTGAACACGAGCTTCGGGAAAATGGCGGTGTGATGTTCGGAACCGAGGCCGCGGATACGGTTCAGGAAGATGGCACGCTGAATCTCGCGGGCGAACCAGTCAGTGCCCAAACCGAAGCCAACGGTCACGAACGGGGTCTGGCCATTCGACACACGATTGGAGTTGATCTGGTATTCCATGGTCTGCATGGCATCGTAGATGGCCTTGCGGGTCTGGATCTTCGCCCACACCTCACGCAGCTGCTGCAAACGGCTGGCATCCTTGTTGAACGGCTCGTCCATCGGCAGGGCCGGACGGTCCTTTTCGAAATGCAGACGCTTCGGTTCGACATCCTTGGCCAAGCGCACCTGACGTTCGGCGATTTCGATCGGCAGGTCGTCAGGCATGATCTCATGGGCCTGCTCAAGGAACTTGTCGTAATCCTTGCGCGCGTATTCGACGAAGTGCTCGTCGGCACGGTTGGCGGTCTGGCCACCATACTGGCTGGATGCCACGTCCTTCATGATCTGGGTGATCTGCGTGGCGGCGATGGAAATGCTGTTCGGCGATCCCATCGGAGCGTTGCCGAGAGTGAAACCGTTGGCGAGCATATCCCAGTAGTTCGGCAGCGAGCAGTTGGATTGTGCGGTGAACGGCGAGTAGTCGGCGTCGTGGAAGTGGATGTCGCCCTTCATATGGGCGTTGGAGACCGCGTCCGGCAGCATGGAGAAGGCGGACGCCTTGGACACCGCGCCCGCCAGCAGATCGCGCTGGGTGGAGTAGACGTTGGAATCCTTGTTGGCGTTCTCGCGCACCAGAGCCTCGTCACGGTTCACCAGACGCTTGACGGCTTCGTTGATGTCGGTGGCCTTGGCACGTTCGATGTCTTTGTTCAGACGGTAGTTGGTGTACGTGCGCGCCACATCGTACAGGTGGTCTTCGATCAGGCCGTGTTCAACGAGATTCTGGATGTCTTCGATCTTGGCGGGACCGTTGTAACGATCCTTGATTTCGGCTTCGACCTGATTGGCGATATCACGGATCAGCTGTTCCTCCTGCGGCCCGATCTTCTTATCAAGGTCGGCGAAGGCTGACTTCACCGCGCTGATGATGTTGATCGGATCGAAGTCGACCACACGACCGTCGCGCTTCTCGACGAGCACCTTACCGGTTCCCGTTTTAACGGTTGCGGAGATGGCATTCAGAGCCTGCGTTTCCATTCATCATCCTTTCCGGGTCGGACCCCATCCGACCAGGTTTTCATGCTTCGTTATGCATGCCAGATTGTTGCTACGTCCATGACTGTACGCCATAGCCAGCACTAAATGTAGTAGCGGCACGCCGGCAGTAAAACTATATATTCCATTTTTCGGCTTGATTCCGCCATTCCTTAACTTGTGTGACAAAGGTAACGATTTCGCCACGGAGTGTCGCCCGAGTGTCGATTTGACGCACTCACCGAAGAGGGACTATACAAGGCGGGGTACCCTCACGGAATTCGAACATGTGTTTCATTTGTCCGCAAGATGATGGAATCTTGAACTATGACTTGGAACCAGGATTACACACCCCCGGCAGCGCAGCCGAACAGCAAACCGCTGCCACGACTGGCCGGCGAAACCACCGCTGACAACCCCTGGCCGGTAAGTCTGCTCAGCGAGAAATTCCATATGGCCGTCGAACGGTGGCCATCGGTTTGGGTGGCCGGGCAGATCACGCAGATCAACACCAGACGTCAGGGCAGCGCCTATATCACTCTGCGCGATGATTATCAGGACATTGCGTTGGAAGTCAACGGTTTCGGGCAGTTTGCCGCAGCCGCCACGCCTTTCGTGCAGGGCGACCGCGTCATCATCCATGGCAAACCGAATCTGTGGATGAAGCGCACGTCACTGTCTTTACGTGGCGACGCCATTATCGCGGCCGGCGCAGGAGGCAGCCTGAAGGCCATGATCGACGAATTACGCAAGAAGCTGAAAGGCGAAGGCCTGTTCGACGCTGACCGCAAGCAGCCTCTGCCCGAGTTTCCGCATTGCATTGGTCTGATTTGCGCGCCGCAGGCTCGCGCCGAAGGCGATGTCATCACCAACGTGAGATTGCGTTGGCCTGTTGTCGATTTCAAAGTGACGCATGTGCATGTGCAGGGTGAGCAGTGCCCTTCCGACGTGATCAAGGCGATCGCGCAGATGGATGCCGATCCTGATGTCGACGTGATCATCGTGGCCCGTGGCGGCGGCGCTTTCGAAGATCTGATCGGGTTCTCCGACGAAGGCGTGGTACGCGCCGCGGCAGCCGCCCATACGCCGCTGATTTCCGCGATCGGCCATGAGGATGATTGGACGCTGCTTGATCTGGTTGCCGATCTGCGCGCATCCACGCCAACGGACGCGGCGAAGAAAGTCGTGCCGGACGTGCGCGAGCAGATGCAACTGATCAACGTGAACATCGAACGCATGCGCATGCGCATCGACGCCACCGTCAACAATGAAACAAGACTGATTGAAGGCTATGCGAACCGTCCAAGCCTCACACAGCCGCTCACCATGCTGGAACCGCATCAGCGTCTCATCGATGATGCAAGAACCCGCATGAGAATCGGTCTGACACGTATTCTTGACGACGCAAGCCTCACCATCGAAAAAGCGCATGCCTCACTGACCGCGCTTAGCCCGCAATCCACTCTCAACCGAGGTTATGCGGTAGTGCAGGGAGCGGACGGCCATGTAATCGACGATGCGAACGCCGTGAACACCGGCGACCAACTCACCATGACATTGAAGCACGGCGTGATCGTGTCCGAAGTCACCACCGTAACGAAGGAGTAGCAATGACCAACGAAACCACCCCCGCATCCAGCCTGACCGACAAGGAACGCGAAGCCATCGCACAAATGCCTTACGAAGAGGCTCGAGATCAGCTCATTCAGGCCGTGCAGGCACTTGAGGCCGGCGGACTCAACCTTGACCAGTCCATGCGCCAGTGGGAGCTTGGCGAAGCCCTCGCCAAGCGCGCCCAAAGTCTGCTCGGCGAAGTGCGTGCCAAGCTTGACGCAGCACAGGCGGAACAGGCCACTGCGGCCAATACCGCTGGCACGCAAGACAATCTGGCCTGAGCATCTCAAAATACCGTCAATATAGCATTTCCATGACTGTGCGCCACACGTTTTTACAAGGTGTTATATGGCGTACAGTCATGCATAAATTTCGAATTTCTTCATTTCGATACCACACTCGTCCGGATGGTGTGTAGAATGAAGATTCGTTGCCTCAGTAGCTCAGTGGATAGAGCACTTCTCTCCTAAAGAAGGTGTCGTAGGTTCGATTCCTATCTGGGGCACTTTGTTTTATGCAGATGCGCAGCCGATATGCAGTTGCGCCGATACTCTTCTCACACGTCGAATTGCACGGTTGCCAGCAACGCCTTGTGATCGCTTCCATCGATTTTCAACGATTTGACCCGACCGGCCAACATGCCGGAATCCAATACGATATGGTCAATGCCCGCAAACGTCGGCACATAATCGATATTCGCAGGCCACGTGAACACCAATCCCCCGGCCGCTTGTTTGGCCGCATCCGTGAACCGTGTTCCCAAGAAATTACGGAACGGCGTATGGTCGTCGGTCGCGTTGAAATCACCCATGAACACGTACCTGCGAGACGTATCGTACCGGAGTCGACCAAGCTCATCCAATGAACGCTTCCACTGCTGCCAATATCCATCGGTCGGAGACGTGGTATGTACCGAAACGAAACGGATCTGCGTCCGACCATCATTGAATGCAACCGTGGCTCCTGGCATGAACGACGCGCTCGAATCAACATCATCATCAGCCGGATCAACAAGCGGACTCGCCGACCACAAACCATTGCCATACACGCCGTCTGAACTTGCCACCTGCGCATACGGCAGCAAATCGCCAATACCAGCCTTGTTCAACTCGTCCACGAAAGCATCGGTCGTTTCTTGCAATGCCAGCACTTCCACACGCTCGCTACGCACCACATCGACAATTTCCTGCGCGTCGGCACGACCCTTAAACACATTGCATGTCATCAAACGAGCATAATCATCCTGCGTATTGGCGGACGCTCCCGAAACCGCTGCGATCGCGGCACGTGGAAGCTTCGTTTCATTGTAGAAAAACGGATACTGCCACCATACTTGCAACGCGATCGCCGCAATCGCCAGCAATACCGACATTGTTCGTTTCGAGACAATGCCGCAAATCAGCGCAATCACCGCAAGAATCGCAAACCAAGGCACCAACGAAACAATAATGGGAACATACGGCCACGCCTGAATCTCAGCAGGCAGTATGTGCGAAACAGTGCCCAGCAAAGCTGCAATCGACAGAATACCGGCCAGAAAACCGCATATGATATTGCGCACGCGATGCGACTTAGTTTTCTTCAACGTGCGAATAGGCTTAACAGCCTTCGCCTGCGCCGTACGCGGTTTCGTAGGCGTACCAGACCGTGCCATACATCCTCCAACATGGGCATTGCGTTCCATCAGTCAATACATCAATCATCAAATCAGCCATCAAAACCGAGTTCATGACGAACGCCATCGGCAATAGTGCGGCTTCATAGTACCCCAACTTCCACATTCGCTGGCAAATAGTCGCAATCGTCTCCATAAATTTAACGAAAAAACAATCGAAACACAAAAATCACCATCTTGCCCCAACCATTAAATACTATTACGCTAGGCACATAAGAAATCGTAACTAATGGGGGTACGACGCCTTACGCAAGAGCAATGGCTGCTCATGTATACCGAGAGGGGGCTATACCATGCTGGAACTTGATCACGTGGGGTTTTCGTATGGAAAACGTCTGATTTTAGACAATGCGAGCGCATTATTCGAAGAAGGTTCGACAACGGCAATAATGGGACCTTCCGGCTCAGGAAAGACCACTTTGCTGCGTTTGATGGACGGTTCTTTACAACCAGACACTGGCTCCGTCACCATTGATGGCGCAAATGTCAATTCCATTGATCGAAAAAATCTTCTCGGATCTTTATGCATGCGCATATTTCAGGATTACAGGCTCATTCCATATCTTAACGTGCGAGAAAACATCATGCTGGCGTTTGAAGCGGCGCATAAGAACCTCGGACAAACCAAGATTAAGGAAACTTCCCGCGCTGAAAACAACACAATCGATAACTTGCTTGAAGAAGTGCATTTAGCAGGCTATGCAAACCATTTGGCTGGCCAATTGTCAGGAGGAGAGCAGCAACGTGTGGCCATCGCACGCGCGATCGCCATGAAACCACGTGTGATTCTCGCGGATGAACCCACCGGCGCGCTTGATGAGGAAAATACGCAGGCAATCGCAACATTGCTTTCAGATATTGCCCACAAAGAGCGATCCATTGTCATAATCGCAACGCATGACGCTACGGTCGCGCAGCACAGTGACCGCATTGTGCGCATTCAGGACCACAAGTTGGTGGAGCAATGAATGGAATGCCTTACCACAGCACTGGAATCACGAGGCACGTTACCTCTGGATATTTGAGATTCCATCCGATGCTCACCATCTCACTCTTTGTGGTGGCATTATTGTCGGCGATGCTACCCGTGGTGGCCTTAAACAGCTTGAATCTATACGTACAGGCCGCCAAAGAAGGCGCAGCAGGTCAATCCGGAGGGTACACGTACCAAATTTCAGGAGGCAGCAACGATGTAGCCGAAGAACTCAGGCAACAGGTCCAAAACGGTAAGGCCATCGGCGTCAAATCCACACAAGGATCAGTAGGCCTCACCTCCGCCAGCGGCTCTTCACGAAACACCATCGCAGACATAACTTTCCTAACAGGCCCCTCACGATATGGCACGCTCATCGAAGGGCATCAGCCGTCGCAAAAAAACGAAATCTCCCTGTCTCGGGCCGCAGCTGAACAAATTGACGCCCAGCTGGGAGATATAGTCACCGTGCAATGTGACGATTCCGCATTATCAAGCGACTATAAGCTCATTGGCATCACCGTCGATGCTGCGAACACCAACACCGTGTACGCAACAGCAGTGTCTTCCAAAGACAATCTCCAAAACATACAAATGTGGCTCACCGACGATGACGCTACTGTAAATCAGGGAGAAGTCGCAAAAGAGAGCGCAACCAACAATGTCAATATCGGATACATCAAATCGACAATACGAAATGCCGAAGAAACGGTTCGTACTCGCGATCTGCCAGGATGCCAATGGTACGGAATAGTTCTGTTTCTTTGCTTGCTGTGCGTACATATCGCAGTAATGACGGCATTCTTCCGAGCAGGTCAATGTTCCGGAGATGCTGTGGTAGAAGCTCTGGTAGCTTGCGGATTCTCCCTCACCACCAGCAGATGGACAGTGTTCCGAGGATTGCTTATTTGCACAATACCCGGAGCCGCAATTGGCATCGCGGCCGGATATGCGGTATTCGGTCTTAGTTACAGGACCATAGGCAACATATTCGCCCAATATTGGGAATGGCAACCATCAGCAACTTCCCTGCTGTCCATCTTTTTTGTCGCAGCGATTTTGCTGTGCTCGCTATGCTTGACATGGTTGGTTTTGTTCTTCCGCATGTCCTTTAAGCATGACATCACAACCAGAAACGCATTATGGTACATCATTCTTTCCTCGGCCGTTCTGCTGTTTTCTTGTGTGGCGATAGAACGTTATCATGCAGCCGCATGGCCGTTTGGTGGATCAGTGGGCTCGGTCATGGGGGCTTGCGCTCTGGGACCTATGCTCCTTTCACTGCCTTGGCTTTTCCGCACGCCAGCACAATGCAATGCGATAGAACGTACACGAAGTTTGTCTGCCCCAGTATGCGCATTGGCACTCTTATTGTTAGGTGCCAGCTCATTGTTCAGCGGGCAAATGATGATAGCGACAGGCAATTCGGATAATGGGCTGTTCATCGCCGATTATTTGACTCAGGATGACTTAAACTATCTTGCCGGCAAATATCCCGAGACTCTAGACAAAGCCATCGTGCTCACGGCACCGGATGAATCCCGGTATCTGGTCCGCGCCGCGACTTCCCATGCTTACGATTGCGTCATTCAACATGGTTCCGACGATGCGGATTGCTACTCAGATTCCGATAATGAAACCACTGTCATGCTTGTCGATAGCAACTCGTCTTTAGCCGGTAAAACCAACGACGTTCATATTGCCGAAGGCGGTAACGCTGGTATCATTCTCATCGATACCGCAACCCAAAAAATAACTCAGGCAGCACAAGTTCCCACCGAGGGCACCGACTCGCTGCTCAATGATTACACCATGCCCGGCGTGGTTCTTGGAATCGACTCACCGCAGGCAAAGACGCTTGGCCTTGCACCGAGCAACCGGCATACTCTCGTTATTACTGATTTCCCGTCAATCGCTTCCGGCGTTCGCGATTCGATTCGATCCGACATCATTAACCGTTGCGGGTATGCATTCATTACCGAACACGACACCACCTCTTACCGCTCCTACATGGCACGCGCCATTGCCATACCTGCTTTGGCCACAATTATCAGCGGCCTGACATTCGCCGCATTGGCCATATCAACACGTCAAACGCAGTCAACATTACGCTGGACACTTCAAGAATTCGGTGCATCACGATTCCAGCTCATGCGTTTGTTCAGACCTTTGGGAATAACCATGTCGTTGGGATCAACCATAGCCGTATTCTTAGGGTGGCTGGGCTCGCATCCTTGGATTATTGCGCCCGCGAACGAATTCGGCACCACTGGCTGGTGGTGGCTCATACCATTACCTGTCATTTTTATTGAAACGGCATTGTTCTGTTGGTGGTTTTCGTTGCCCGAGCGCCGCAATCAGTGATCACTGGATTCGCCTTCGCACATAATCGGACCATAATTGGACTTGGGCGAATCGCGTAACGAAAAATCCCGAGGAGCAGTGCTCGACTCGGGATTCAAAAAAGTTTAAGTGCGGCGACGTGCTACTCTCCCACACCCTCTCGAGTGCAGTACCATCGCCGTGCTAGGCCTTAGCTTCCGGGTTCGGAATGGGACCGGGCGTCTCACCTAGGCTCTGATCACCGCAAGATGAAATAATACGCACACATGCCTCAATCACCAAATCACGGCGTGTCGCAGATTGCAATCGTCTATCACAGCCGCACGGCATGGCGAACAGAGCGCGCTTGCGCCGATACGCCATCCCACTTGCGTCGCGGATGTCGGATCGGTGGTGGCGGCACGTGTGCAGTCGGCGCCGTTGGCCGCACAGGAGGTGAATTTGGGTGCTCCCCGATCGTCGACCGGATCGCCACAACCGGCTTTGACCAAAGAGGCGACTTGCACACTGGAGGTGACGGGCTTGACGAACGATCCGCCGATACCGGTTCCCGCGATGGCCGAAAAAATGCATTCTTTTGCTCAATACATGGAGACATCATCCACGCGCAGTTTTATAGATTCCCGCCAGTCACATACCGACGCGCCGTTATCAAAATTTGCGGCTCTTGCGACTACTGTTGCCCCAATAACCGATATGAAAGCACGAAAGAAGGCCAGCAATGACGATCGCCTCCTGCGGTTCCGTTTCCGCACTCACATTGGGTCTGCCGAACTCCTCTGCGGTTCCCGCAGAAAAGGCAACGTTGCCGAAAGGCCTGTTCATGGCGAGAATACCGGTTTCAGCCAAAACAAAACAACGATTGGCGAACGACATCGAGACGATCACCATGTTGTCTCTGCTGCGGCCAAGCAATACACGGCTTGCCGTCGGAACACGCATTCCGGAAGTACTGGCAATCGGATTGCGCCTGCATGCCAAGAACGCCGCCATGACCGACGGATATCGTCGAGCTGATTGCCATGCAACGCAAGTCGGGAATCGTGTTCGTATGCGTGCGCGACGCCGACTTCGAAGGTACGAAGCGGCAGGAGTGCGCGTTCGCCGTGAGACGCGCGCTGCCGGGACGCGCCGGTCACACACCTACATTCAAAGTGTTCGTCTCAGATTGGAAACCGGCCGGCGAAGCGATGCTGGACATCGGCGATCCTGCGGTCGATTCCATCGACGCGCTGTGGGAGTCGTTATGCTCGCAGGTGACGCTCGGCAGCGCCTCTCCCACGGCACTGGACGCGCGCATGACACGGCGTATGCAGGCCGCACAGCTTACCGAGCAGATCGATAAGCCCTCACGCGCGATCAGCCAACGGGCAAACGAATCCCGAACAGCGCAACGAAATCTTCACCAAGCTGCACAAGGCGAAGAACCAGTTGGAGGAACTGAGGAAGCTGGAAGCCTAGGAACCGCTAGAAACCAAGGCTCGTGCGGCCAAACTGGTCGAGCCAGCGCAGAATAGCCCCTTCCCGCAACGCCCATGGGCAGATTTCCACTTCCTTGACGTCAAGCGCCTTCATGATCTCGTCGATCACCAAGCCGCCACCGACGATCTGATACGTGCGCTCCGGCGTGACGCCCGGCAATGCGGTACGCTGGTCCGGCGAGATGGCCGCAAGACGGGGAAGCCAATCCTCAAGCTGGTCAATCGTCATGATCGAAGTGTCCACGCGGCCGGGCTGACGCACCACGGCACCGGCGAGACGAGCCAGGGAACGAATGGTCTTCGATGTGCCGACGGCATGCATCGGGTGCTTCGATTTCGGGAACGCCTTGACCATCGGCTCAAGAATCTTACGGATGTTCCTGCGCGCGTCTTCCAAATCCCTATCATTCGCAATACCGTTTTCCGGTAGGAATTCACGGGTCACACGACCGGCACCTGCCGGCACGGACAGCGCTACTGTGGGATCCTCATCCGAACCCATAGCCACCTCGAGAGAGCCACCACCGATATCGATGACCAGCAGCCGACCGGCATCCCAACCATACCAGCGGCGAGCTGCAAGGAAGGTGAGTCTGGCCTCATCCACACCGGACAGCACCGTGACCGGCTGGCCGACGACGTTTTCGATTCGTTTGAGGATCCTGCTGCCATTCGGAGCCTCACGCAATGCGGATGTGGCCAGCACGAGCAGTTGGGTAATCTCATATTCTTTGACCAGCCCCATGGCCTTTTCCACAGCTGCGACCACAGCTTCGACTCCGGCCTTTTTGATTGTGCCATCGGCCTTGAGATATTGCATCAATCGAACAGTGCTTTTCGTGCTGGCCTCAGGTTCCGGACGGGCGCCAGGCGCCGCATCGACGATGAGCATGTGAACGGTATTGGAGCCAATGTCAAGCACGCCAAGACGAGTGACATGCGAATGTAAACTAACCATGATTTCAAGCATAGTGACATCGCACTCCCCCTTTCACCTGACATTACATTGACAACCTTTGCAAATATTCGAGTGGCCATCCTATTCACCTAGGATGGCCACGCAACATTCACAGCGCCGACAACGATTGCAAAGCGCTCACAAACATCATCCGTGCAGTTCGGCTACGAAACCTCCGATTCGCCTCAGACCCTCACGAAGCGCCTCACGGGAGGCCGCATACGAAAGCCGCACATGGGTGTCGGCAGTGGCCTCGCCGAAATCACGACCAGGCGTCAACGCAACATGCGCTTCCTTCAGCGCACGCTCACAGAACGTCCACGCGTCAAGACCAGTGCTGGAAATATTGAAATACGCATAGAACGCGCCATTCGGCTCAACCTCCAGCGGCAGACCGATCTCAGCCAATCCGTCGACCACAATGCGACGACGCTCCAGCAACTCCTGACGACGTTCCTCGCACACGGCCAACGTTTCCGGAGTGAAGCACGCGAGCGCCGCATGCTGGGTGGGAGTATGCGCGCACAGGAAGAAGTTGGTGGCGAGATCGTCCATGGCTTCGAGCGCGCATTCAGGCACGACCATCCAACCCAGTCGCCAGCCGGTCATGCCGAAGAACTTGGAGAAGCTGGAGCATACGATGGCGTCCGGGTCGCAGGCGAGCACGGATTTCACGTCGGAGCCGTCCGGTTCGCGGTCGGCCAGGTCGAGGTAGGTTTCGTCGACGATACGCCATGCGCCGCGTTCTTTCGCCAGGTCGCACACGGATTTCAGGGTGTCGAAGGCGATGGTGGTACCGGTCGGGTTCGACGGCGAGGTGATCATCACCGCTTTGGTGCGATCCGACCAGTATTCGTGGCACAGTTCCGGTGTGAGATGGAATCGGGTGGTCGCATTCGTCGGCACGTCCACGACTTTGCCGCCGAACGCGCGAACCAGTTCGCGATTGCACGGGTACGACGGGTCGGCGATCAGCACCTCGTCACCCTCGTTCACCGTCAATGCGGCGGCAAGCAGCAGTGCCGTGGAACCTCCGGCCGTAATCGCGATACGTTTCGGATCGACGTCCACATGGTGGCGTTCCTTGTAGAAATCGGAAATCGCCTGACGCAATTCCGGCAAACCCATTGCGGCGGTATATGGCAATGGACGGCCATCATACTGTTCGCGCATCGCATCACGCACTGCGAGCGGAGCGCCGAAATCCGGCTCCCCCAAGCTCAACTTGACCACATCGGTGCCTGCGGCGATCATCTCGTCGGCCATCGCACCAAACACCATGGCACGGAACGGATTAGCAATCTGGGCGCGGTGCGACATCTGCGGCAGCGCGCTGTTCTCAGCATTTCCCATAGTTCGTTTGTATTCTTCAGACACGACAAATCACGCTGAATCACAAGCATCGTCTCACCGACGTTACATACCGTTTCGAAATCAAGAAAAACAAGAAATTAATCGAGCATACATCACGTATGTTCGGCAAGAATCACGCAATTGCAAGTAGATCGCATAAATGTCGATCAAGCAGGTTGCGTGCCGACGATTTCATGATAAAGCCGTTCCAGCCGTTCCTCACGTACTTTTTTGGCGAGCTCGCATTCCCACACCACGATCACTTTCCAGCCCATCGTTTCAAGTTCGGCATGCTGCCTGACATCTCGTTCGTGGTTGCGCAGCAGTTTCGCACTCCAGAATTCCACATTCGATTTCGGCACGCGCGTGGCTTTCGGGCAGTTTTCATGCATATGCCAGAAGCAGCCATTGATGAACACCATCGTGCGGTATTTCGGCAACACCACGTCGGGATGTCCCGGATACCGCTTGTCGTTTTTGCGGAATCGCAGGCCTTTCGAAAAAAGAAAACTGCGTACCATCATTTCAATGGATGTGTCTTTGCCTCGGATATGCGACATGATGTAGCTTCTCGTGCCACGCTCGTATTTCTCTTTTTTTGCGGATTTCCGAGGTTTTCCGGTCTTCTTAACGTGTTCCTGCGCTGCCACAGCACACCATTATGGCAAGATCCGGCAAAATCCGGCAAATCAGAAAAGCATCCGGACAAAACGCAATGCAAGTGCGAGACGGACCAACGCGCGTTGCGATCATGCATGGCGTACGCTGGAACTTGCAACGCAGCAATATAAATGAATCAACACTATTCATGCAGTTTACGAAAGATGGGGTTTGATATGGCTCGTATTCGTGTCGCGATTCTCGGCGCAGGCCGGATCGCGCAACATATGGCTGACACGCTGGTGAAAATGGCCGAAGACGTTCGTTATGCGGATTTGATGGAACCGTATGCTGTCGCCGCACGAAATGCGGTGCGTGCGGCCGATTTCGCCGCGAAATACGGTTTTCCAGTTTCATACGGTTCATATGAGGAACTTGTGGCCGATCCGAACGTGGACTTGGTGTACATCGCTACGCCGCACAATCTGCATGCGGAACAGGCGATATTGTGCATGAAAGCCGGCAAGGGTGTGCTGGTGGAGAAAGCATTCGGCGCGAATGCGGCACAGACCCGTGAGATGTTAGCCGTTGCAAAAGAAACCGGCATGCTATGCGCGGAAGCGATTTGGACGCGATACATGCCGTCCCGCGCCATTATCGATAAGATTCTCGCCTCCGGTGCGATTGGTGAAATACAGGCGATCGATGCGAACCTGTGTTACCCCACCACCGCGAAGGCGCGAATCACTGATCCCGCGCTTGCCGGTGGCGCATTGTTGGATGTTGGCGTATATCCGATCAATTTCATCGACATGATCATGCATAATGCGCCGATCGCTCGCATTGAATCGTCGATGCGAGCGTACGAAACCGGCGTGGATGCGCATAATTCCATGACGTTCTATTACGAGAACGGTGTGATGGCGACCGCGCAAAGTTCGATTCTGTGCCATAGCGACCGCACGGGATCCGTGTGGGGAACCGATGGTTATATGGTGTGCCAGAACATTAATAATGTTGAGGCGATTGACGTGTATGACGGCAATCATACGGTTGTTGCACATTACGATGTTCCCGCCCAGCTCACCGGCTACGAATACGAGGTGGCGGCCGCCGCACAGGCCGTAATCGACGGTCGCACCGAATGCGAGGAAATGCCCCACGCAGACACCCTGCGCATCATGGAACTCATGGACTCCCTGCGCCGCGACTGGAACCTCACCTACCCCTTCGAACGTTAAGCTCCAATATTAGTTTCAGCGTCGGCGAATTGCGATTCCGTTCACACAGCCGACGCTGAAGCATTCATTGGCAGCACATATAATTTCTCCTTGCACTGGTTGAGGAGGAACATTATGGGATTGCTGAGCAAGTTCATGAACGCGCTTATTGGAGAACCGCCCGTCTCCAAAACGGCGACTCAGCCCGGGCCCAAGCTTGCGCGGCAAAACGTTCCCAATCCCACGCAACAGCAGACGACGCAACGCAAGTCCACTGTACAATCACGTCAAACGCAACAGCTTACGCAACCATCCCAATCATCACAGTTGGCGCGATCGTCATACCGCGCGCAAACACAAACCACAGCTCGCAATACTTCTGTCACAACGAATCGTTCGCGAGCGCAATCTCATGCCAATTCACAACCGGCTCAGAAGCTTATGCCGCAACCGTTGCTTCCCGCCGATCAGATTGCGCGGGCGCGAAATATCATCGGCAAAATCGAAAAGCATGAGTTAAGCGACGAGCAGATCAGCGCCATCGCCGGAGCGGGTCACAATACGCTAGTGCTCGCAGGTGCGGGAACCGGCAAAACCACTACCATCGTCGGCTATATCGCATGGCTGCTGAACACAGGCACCGCCACTCCCGAAGAGATTCTGGTGCTATCGTTCACCAAAGCTTCCGCCGACGAAATGTCGAGCCGCATCACGCAAAGCACCGGCAAAGTCATTCGCGCATGCACATTCCATAGTCTCGGACTGGAAATCTGCCGTTCCTCCACCATTGCCAATCGTCCAATTATTGACGGGCACACGTCAAACAATGTGGTGCGTAACGCATTTGAATACCTGCTTGAACACAATGTTTCTTACCGTCTTCTGGCATTTAAACTTATGTCGCAACAGTTGCTTGATAAATATTCCACAGCTGCACGACTTGAGAATTTCCAGCTTCCAACAGACGATTATGCATTCAATCAATATCGTCAGAATCTTATCGATACCACACAAACCATTATCCAGCATATGCGGTCAAACAATATTGACACTGCTGGAATGCAAGCTCTTAACGAACGTTATGGCGGTAAAAACATCGGTCGTAATCGTGAGATGCTGCAGCTCATAGAACCGCTTTATCACGCCTATGTGCAGAATTTCGCAACCAATAATGGTATTGATTTTCCGGGAATGATCGTTGATGCCATCAATTGCGTCAATAATGGCTCGTACCGGCACCCATATAAATATGTGCTGATTGACGAATATCAGGACATGTCACGACCGCGTTATGAGCTAATCCGTGCGCTTCGCTTGCAACATGATTTCTCACTATTCTGCGTTGGCGACGACTGGCAGTCGATTTATCGTTTTGCAGGCAGCGACCTTCATCTCATTCTCGATTTCGACCGAATTTGGCACGCCTGGGGTCCGACCCGCATGTTCCAGATCACCACCACACGGCGCTTCCGTCAAAGCCTTATCGATGCAAGCGGAGCATTCGTGATGCGCGATACCAATCTGTATGTCAAACATCTCAATAATCCCAGCGATAAGAAGGATTATTCGTTGAAAGCACTTGGCGGGCATACTGAGGAAGAACGATTCAATGTGATCGTCGAGCAATTGCGCAAACTACCGAAAACCGCGTCCGTACTGTTGCTTGGCCGGTATCGCAGCGATATCAATCTCATGATTCGTTGCGATCAAAGCGGTCTGTTCTCCATCGACCAAAGCACTGGAAATATTCGTTTTCTCGAAAAACCGGATATGGATATTCGTTTCATGACCGCTCATGCTTCCAAAGGATTGCAACGCGACTTCGTATTTCTGCTCTGCTGTTCCGGCGGATTGAAAGGCTTTCCAAGCACGATTCCCGAAGAGCCGCTGCTTGGTCTGCTACTGCCGGAAGTGGAACGATGCCCGCATGCGGAGGAACGGCGACTGTTTTACGTGGCGATGACCCGATGCAAGAAGAAACTGTTCTTCATCGTGGATCAGACCCGCCCGTCGCGATTCATGTATGAACTGCATAGCAAGATCTGCCCGAACATTTTCCGAGGAGTCAAACTTCCTCCGCAATGCCCGAATTGCGGCGAAGCCCTAAGCTTGCGGCACAATCGCAACGATCCGAACCGCTCATTCTACGGGTGCACCGGCTTCCCAAACTGCCGCTACACCCAACAAGCAAAATAAGCGTGGCATACGTGATGTGAAAGTTTAACGATTATCTGTCGTTCGTGGTCTCTCGTGAGAAGAGTCTGTCGCGCGGCAAGCATGCGTCGGCTTCGTATGTGGAGCAGCTTGAACCGGTGTCAAACGCGCAGTCTGGTGTGCTGAAAATGTTGACTGCGACTCAGTTGCGTGGTTTGCGCCCGCATGAGTCGCTGATTCTTGCGGTGTTGTGCGATTTGGATTGGCGTCGCATCAATCCGGATTGTTCCGACGATGATGCGTCACTGTTTGAACGTTTTTCCACACAGCACAGCTTGAGTTTGTTTGATTTGCAAACATTATTGTCTACGCTGTTTCCGTATGTCGATAATAATATTCAGCAGTGCGGTTCTGCTTTTTCCACGTTGAATTATTCGTATTTCACAAGTGCGAATCGCACTCGTTTCGGCAATACTTCTTTGGTTTGTATGCGCGACAATGAATCGTATGCATTGACCCAGGAATGCGAGTCAATGCTGCATCACGCAACATTCCGAACGTTCTTTACAGATACCATCGAAGCCAGCTTGTTCAATGCGCTTGCACTGTCAAGGGAAGCTCGCAAGCGTCGCATCATGCCTGATCATGGGTTCATATATGGCGAGAAATATAGTCTTGCCGATGTCATGCGATTGTGCGCGTGGAAGGATGAGCAGATTCCGCAGAATGTGGGCGGATATAAGCTTGACACCTACACGAATTCTTTGCCGATCTTCATTAAATATGAGGCAAGCCAGTATGGCGATCGTTTCTTGAATCCTGGAGAAATTGAATGGTTCAGCAAAAACAATCGTTCTTTGCAATCTCCGGAATTCAAATGGCTGCTTGATGGAACCGAGCATACGTCGGAATGGAAGAATCGTCATTTTGTTCCCATTTTTATTCGACGTAAGGCCGAGGAAAAGGAGAAATCCTACTATTATGTCGGTTCGGCAGTAGCTGTAGACGATGCGCATGAGTCAGTGAATATCGCAGATGACGGAACCCAATCAAAGGTCGTGATTTCCACACTGAAACTCGCGAAACCGGTTGACCCCGAACTCTACCGTCACCTCACCGGCAACCCAGCATTCTAGTTCCAGAAAATTGCTGACGTGACGGAAAGTCATTGTTGAACCGACGGCCGCCACGCCTCAGACATGGAAAATGTCACCTCATCTGCAAAAAGTGACACAGTGCATCGTCGATGATCGCTCAAGCCTTTTCAAACCACCTTTTCACACGTGCAATCCACCCTACAATCATATGCAGATGTTCGTTTGAACAGAAAAGTAACATGTTTTTGCAGAACAAAAAGAACACGCTCAATGTTACTTTTTACAATGTCATGTTCAAGACCTGCAATCATTGCAACATCAACGATTCTCAGCATCATCAATTGCAAAACAGTATTTTCCGCGGTATCACAGCTAAAAAAGCGTGCTATCGTTAGTCACGGATACAGCAAGCATCCATCAACAACATGAACCAGACTTCAAGAAATGATGTTCGTTTGCTTATCTAAACGAACATTAAAACGAACACTACTAATGTTCATGACATTATGCGAACACATCGCAGGAAAGGAATTCATCATGGCAGATGAAAAGACCGTCATCAACGTGGATCTGAACATGTTCGGCCAGGACGCGGACGCCAAGACCGCCGCAGCCAACGAGGTTGCCAAGAGCCTCGGCATCAGCGACGAAGCCCTCGCTCAGGTGGAGGAATTCAAGGCAGCCCTCACCGCGCATAACGCTTGGGACCTGCCGTTCATGGGCTACGTGAACGAAGACGGTTACGGCTACGCCTATGTGCCGGACGCAGCCATCACCATGAACCCGTATTGGGATGCGCACAAGGAATTCATGAACCTGCCGGAAGACGTGCAGACCGCTTTCGCCATCCGTATGCTGTTCACCCACCGCCCTGTCGACCGCTACGGCGCCGACATGTTCCTGCACTACCACCGCGGCTTCCAGGTCAACTTCGTCGGCAGCGGCGCCAACAAGTACTGACCGCCCCAGAGGACGTTGTATGAGCGCCCCATAGGACATATAACGATTCCCATACCGCCGCGGCGGTACTCTCCAGAAAAAGAAAAGCGCTTGGCTCGAGCCAGAAAAACCAGCTCAAGTCAAGCGCCTTTCGTATGCGCTGAAACGAAACTACCGCGCGTCTCTACAAATCGCCCATATCAGGCGCATCGAATCCCATGCCAGGTCCTTCCGGCCCCGGACCGTCCGGACCTCCGAGGAATTCGCGCGCTGACATGCCATTTTCCTTACGGGATGAGTCCACGGCCTCCTGCATCACCCGGCGAACCTCAAAACCATGCACCACGTTCTTCAGTACCACAACACCGTTGCCGGAAGACTGGTCGCGCGTATCAAGTACCAGCGTGCTCAAACCGAACAGGCGCTGCAGGAACGTGCGCTCCACACTAATATCCACGATGCGGAATAGTTTGATGAGATTGAATTTCTCGTTAAAGATGCCGGTTTTGATGCTCATTTCCTGATCAGTGAGCATGTACACGGTGAACGTGAACGGCGTACGACACCAATTACGCTTGCGCTGACGCCACAGAACATTACCGCTTGCAACCTTCATATCATTCCCTTTTCCTTCGATGGAAAGCCGCCCTGTTGCGGCAACACTGCCATTCTACCGGGCGCCGCCGTACGGCCATGCCGCTCATTCCAAATCATGTTTCACACATCGTTTCACACAGTATTTCGGCATAATCTTTTCGCTCAATCAAAAAGAAATGCAACAGCATTCAAGCGACTATTCAAAATCATCGGCTTTTCGCCGTGAAAAGAGCAAAAAACATGCGCGACAACGGCAGCATGATATAGGCTGAATAAGGATATGTCTTGTTCCACGAAGCACCCGTCGTCAACGCGGCACATGCAATCCATGTTTTTAAAGGAAAGGCATGCAATGAGCAACGAACACGGTAGGATCAACCGTCTGCAGGAAGTCGAGGATCTCACCGAGTACATCAACAATGGATGGCTGCATTCCGGCGAATCCGACGGCCCGACGTTCCTATGGAACGACATGATCCGCGAGGCCAGTCAGGAAGATGCCGAAAACCGCAATAATGTGCCCGTAGCACAGCTTTCCGACGCGGACATGGTAATCAGTATGCCCATGCAATGGTATTTCGATTCCATCGCCGCCATGGTGCCCACAGCCGAACGCACCGATACCGGCGTGGAGATTCCAAGAATCGACATGCCAACGTTCCATCTTGATTCGCAGGCGCTTTCCGGCGTGGACGCGGTGGTCGGCAATGCCATCGTAAGCACACGTTGGCTGGATGCTGTCGGCAATCTCGCCAAGGCAGTGGAAATGACCGCGCGATTCGTTGGCAACGTCGCAGATCGAGACAATGAGGGCTTCGACTATTTGAAAGACCTGATTCAGACCGTGCGCGTGTACATGGACGCCGTGGCCTGCAATGCCGATCCCATGACCGGCGAACAGGCGCTGAATATCATCACGCAAGTGGCCTGCAATGAGGATTTCCGTCTTAACGCCATGCAGATGGTTGAACTGCTTTCGTGCGGCCTGTCGTTCGCGCAATGGGACGATACGCGCATGTTCGCTTACGATGCGTTGAATAAGGGCATTGCCACGATGAGTGATTTCGCCACGTCTGCTTCGACGTTGGCAAACTCGGCAGATGATTCCGACAGCCGCGACATGCAAACTGATTCGCAGTCTGTTGCGCAAGTGAAAACCGATTTGGGTTTGTTTGAAGACGCTGATTCCTTATCCGCAGAAGATTTGAATAATCTCGCGATGCTTGATCCTGCTTTGCTTTCAGAAAAGGAGATTGCGCAGGCCGCGCAGAATCAGTTCGATCATGCCGTACAGTTTTTGCGACATGACTTGCTGCGGATTAGTGGTGACATTGATGAGGCTGATCGTTTCCTGCGTGACAATCATACTTCCGAACCGCTCGCCGATGCGTATGCGGCACGTCTGATTGCTGCCGAACGTTGGCAGGATCTGCTCGATTTTGTCGATCTGGTGTTGCAGGACAAACCTAATCAGGTCACGATGATGTTCCCCGAAGAAGTGGTGCCCTACGAGTGGGAGACGATTCGTGAGGCCGCTTTGGAAGCGCTGGGACGCAGCGACGAACTGGTTGCCATGTATCAGGAACGCTTGGATGATACGTATGATCCCAATACCGCACTCAATCATCTGAAACTCCACGCCTGGTTAAATCAGCAGTAGTCCCGATTCCTCCACTCACTGGAGCGATCATCCCGCCCACGGGCCTCCCGGCGTCCGTCTTCCTCCACCGAATGGAGGAAGACACCCCGTGCGCGGAAATAAAAAGGACCTTCCGGGAACCCCGATGGGGCTCGACCGGAAGGTCCATAAGTTGAATGCGGCGGCGTGCTACTCTCCCACACCCTCTCGAGTGCAGTACCATCGCCGCGACCAGGCCTTAGCTTCCGGGTTCGGAAAGGGACCGGGCGTCTCACCTGGGCCATGACCACCGCAAAACCAATACAACGGCCAACCACAAGGATCGGCCGGCAGAACCGGAACCACGCCACGATTCCGATCGTGGCGGTCCGGGAACCGGACAACGGACGCGAACAAAAACGCCTTACCGGTATCGTCATCGTGACCACAAGAAACAATGCTCCTTGCCATCCAACGAAAGAAACCACCACAGGACGAGACCCGACCCAGCAAGCGGGTCGGAAAGTGTGCCGCGTTCGCCCGTTAGTACCGGTCGGCTCCACCCCTCGCGGGGCTTCCACCTCCGGCCTATCGAACACGTGTTCAACATGCGGGCTACAGGCACCGAAGTGCCAAGGAATCCTAATCTTGGAGCAGGCTTCCCGCTTAGATGCTTTCAGCGGTTATCCCTCCCGAACGTAGCCAACCGGCCATGCCGCTGGCGCGACAACCGGCATACCAGAGGTCCGTCCACCCAGGTCCTCTCGTACTATGGGCAGGCCTCCTCAGGATTCCAACGAGCGCAGAGGATAGAGACCAAACTGTCTCACGACGTTCTGAACCCAGCTCGCGTGCCGCTTTAATCGGCGAACAG
>ENA-OQHL01000608-OQHL01000608.1-human-gut-metagenome-genome-assembly--contig:-NODE-608-length-23433-cov-3.526603_pt1 | contig 23433 bp, 31 predicted proteins | sample MGYA00242565_ERZ504723 | MGnify/ENA primary metagenome ERZ504723 (study PRJEB26092, sample SAMD00036211) | human gut metagenome | host: Homo sapiens | study: EMG produced TPA metagenomics assembly of... | reverse complement strand
TTTCGGAGGCTGACGCAGAAAAGCACAGCGAATGGTCAAAGCCTAAGCCAGAGCCCAAGCAGGAGCATGCTGCGCAACAGTCAGAAGCCAAAGAAGTACATCAAAAGTCCGCACAGCAATTGGAAGCGGAGCGGCAGCAGAAACTGGAAACTCTGCGCACTGCGATGCAGAAACAAATTTGCGCCATCCATGCAGATGTAGAACTCTCGGCCAACGGTCAGAATGACAGTGGGGCGGTGGAGCAGAAACTGCATATCCTGCTGTATAAATCCACACTGCCTGAGAATGACCTGAATCAAGCGCTGGATGAGCTTCGGACGGAGCGCAGACGGCAAAAGGCAGAGTATCAGGGCGCACCGTTTGCAGACGTGTTTTTGGTGAACCTGATTTTGTCCGATGAGGACAGTGAGCGGGCCTGCATTGTGGATGGTGGGGGATACGGGCATGAGCTATGTCATTCCGTGGAGCAGCATCCCGAAAGACCTGCAGGAACCGCTGCACCGCTATGTATCGGAAGTGGAAGGAAAGCTCTGCGGCTACTGCAAGGAAGAACTCTGCAACAGCGAGAACGGCAGGATGGTCGTGGAACTGTATCTTGGCAGGCAGGATGGACACAGCTCCCGAATCCTGTACTGAAAATGGAGTAAAGATTGAAATACAGAGAAATCGCAGACGGCATTTTTGTTGACCGTCCCAACCGCTTTATTGCCCATGTGGAAGTGAATGGAGCAGTGGAAACCGTCCATGTCAAGAACACCGGGCGGTGCAAAGAGCTATTGCTGCCCGGCACGGCGGTTCGGCTGGAAGTGTCGGACAACCCGACCAACGCAAAATAAAATACGACCTTGTGGCGGTACACAAGCAGGGCCTTGGCTGGGTCAATATGGACAGTCAGGCACCCAACAAGGTAGTAGGAGAGTGGCTTGCAAAACAGGGCTACGACTATATCAAGCCGGAATTCACCTATGGCAAGTCCCGCATCGACTTTTACATGGAAAAGGGCGAACAGAAGTACCTGCTGGAAGTCAAAGGCTGCACACTGGAAGTGGACGGTATCGGCTATTTCCCGGATGCACCTACCGAGCGGGGTGTGAAGCACCTGCACGAGCTGGCACAGGCACAACGGAAGGGATATCAATGCGCTGTGGCCTTTGTGATTCAGATGGAAGGCATCACCGAGGTGCGGCCAAATGTCAGCACACAGCCGGAGTTTGGCACGGCACTGGCCGAAGCAAAGGCTGCAGGTGTGCAAGTGCTGTTTTTGCTCTGCCGTGTGGGGCGTGACAGCTTGGAAATCATGGAGCAGCGGGAAGGCTGAAAAAATTTTCAGAAAACCTCTTGACCCTGACGCAGCGTCATAGCGTATACTGTGGCTGTCGCAAGGGAGGACAGCAAGATGATGACAGTGAACGAAGTGAGCAAGCGGACCGGAGTGAGCATCCGGACCCTGCAATATTACGATAAAATCGGTCTGCTGCGTGCGGCGGGCCGTACCGAAGCAGGCTATCGGCTGTATGACGATGCCGCGCTGGAACGTTTGCAGCAGATCTTATTGTTCCGGGAACTGGAATTTCCACTGAAGGACATCCAGAAAATCGTGGAGAATCCTGCTTTTGACCGGCAGAAAGCACTGGAACAGCAGATCACACTTCTGACATTGAAAAAGCAGCATCTTGAAGATCTGATCGGCCTTGCGCAGAAAATTCGAACCACAGGAGGAAAGGTTATGGACTTTACCGCATTTGATACGCAGAAGATCAAAAAGTATACCGAGCAGGCCAAAAAGGAATGGGGCGAAACGCCGGAATACAAAGAGTTTGAGAAAAAAACTGCCCATAAGACCGAGAAAGAAGTCAAGGACATGAGCAGTCAACTGATGGACATCGTGGCGGCATTCGGCGGGATGCAGGGCAAAGACCCAGCGGACCCTGAAGTGCAGGCACAGGTGAAGAAGCTGCAGGAGTTTATCACAGAGCACTACTACAACTGTTCCAAGGTGATCTTGAATCAGCTGGGGCAGATGTATGGGGCAGGCGGAGCATTTACGGAAAACATCAATGCTGCCGGCGGTGCCGGTGCCGCAGAATTTGCGCAGAAAGCCATTGAGATTTATTGCAAGTGAGCCCAAAAACGCTTTGCGTGATTCAATCACAGAAATCATAAATAGGAAATGTTATCATATAGATACAAGAAACACACCGATAACATTCCAATGGAGGATTTCGATATGAAGGCAAAGTTTTACATCTGCATCACTGCGGCAACCTCGTCACTACCATCCATAACGCAGGCGTTCCGCTGGTCTGCTGCGGGGAGAAGATGAAAGAGCTGGTTCCCAATACGGTGGAAGCCAGCGGCGAGAAGCATCTGCCGGTGGCAGAGCTTTCCGGCAGTTGTCTCTACGGTCACAGTGGGCGCGGTGGAGCACCCCATGGCGGATGTTCACTATATTCAGTGGATTTTTGTGGAGACTGAGAACGGCGGGCAGATCCGCTATCTGAATCCGGGCAGGCTCCCAACGCGGTGTTTGAACTGGGAAGTGAAAGCCGGTGGCCGTTTACGCATACTGCAATCTGCATGGGCTCTGGATGACGAAACTCTGATACAATCAATGCAAACGGGGAGTGATTTGATGTCGCTCCCTGTTTTTTGATGAGAACTTTATGCGGTTCTTTTGGTTCGGAAACTGTGTGCAAATAGGGTGCATTTTCAAGCTGAAAACAGGCGGGACTCGGAAAAGGAGTCTCGGCCTGTTTGTGTTTCCGACGCAAAGGAAAGGATTGAACAATGCGATTTGATTCAAAAGAATTCGGCGGACGTATCCGCGATTTGCGGAAAAAGCAGAATCCTCTTTTTCAATGCCCAAAAGCGTGGTAGAATAGGTAAAAGATTCAGTATCTGAAAAACGGAGCGCGCAACAATGAAGATTCTGGTCAGCGCCTGCCTGCTGGGCGAAAACTGCAAATACAGCGGCGGAAACAATTACAATCAGGCGGTCTGTGATTTTGCGCGGGGGCATCAGATGGTTCCGGTCTGCCCGGAGGTGCTGGGCGGCCTGCCCACACCGCGGTGCCCGGCGGAAATCGTGCAGGGCGTTGTCACGAACAAAGAGGGCATCAATGTGGACCGGGAGTTCCGAGCGGGCGCAGCCAAGGCCCTTGCCATCGCAAAAGAAAATGGGGTGGAGCTTGCCATCCTGCAATCCCGCAGCCCCAGCTGCGGCGTGAAGGAAATTTACGATGGAACGTTTTCCGGGACAAAGATTCCCGGACAGGGTGTTTTTGCCAAGATGCTGATGGACGAAGGCATCCGTGTTCTGGATGCCGGGGAATTGCCTAAAATTATCTTGAAAAATGAGGACGGAAAATGTCAATCAGACTGATTTGCAGCGATATTGACGGTACGCTGCTGCAATACGGCAGGAAAGGGCTGGAAGGCGAGATCTTTGAACAGATACGGGAGCTGCATCGGCGCGGTATTTTGTTCTGCCCGGCATCCGGCCGGCAGTATACCAGCCTGCGCAAGCTCTTTGCACCGGTGGCAGACTGCTGTGTGTTTCTTTGTGAGAACGGCGGCGTGATCTATAAAGACGAACAGTGCATCGCCAAGAACCCGATGCCGCGCGCGCTGGCCGAAGAAATCGCCAACGACCTGTGGACCCGCAGCGACGGGCAGGGCGAAGTGATGCTTTCCGGCCAGAATACTGCATACCTGATGGAGCGGGGTCTGGGAATGCTCAAGCGTATTCAGTTCATCGGGAACAATTATCAAATCATCCATGACCCTTCCGAGGTGCCGGAGGAGATCACAAAAGTATCGGTGTATCTGCACGAAGGCGTAGAATCTTACACGGAACGGTTTGTCCCACGATGGAAAGAGGCGAACTGCGCTGTGGCAGGGCCGTACTGGATCGACACCACCTTTGCCAACAAGGGCATCGGTGTGCGCAGCATCTGCAAGACTCTGGACATCGCCCTTGCCGATGTGATGGCTTTTGGTGACAATTATAACGATGTGTCGATGCTGGACATTGTGGGTGTGCCCTACATTATGGATGGTGCCGCCGCACCGCTGCGGGAAAAGTACCCGAACCATACACCCCGCCCAGAGGATGTGCTGCGGGAGTTCTTGAAGCAGAACTGAATTTTGCGCGCATGTGTGCAAAATTCAAAATGATACGATATAAGGAAATATTTTGACATGACGAAAGTGCTTTTCATCTGCCATGGGAACATTTGCCGCAGCCCAATGGCCGAATTTGTAATGAAAGACTTGGTGGCCAAAGCCGGGCTTTCCGACCAGTTTGAAATCGCATCCGCCGCCACCAGCACCGAGGAGATCGGCAACCCGGTCTATCCGCCCGCCCGGCGGAAGCTGGCCGAGCACGGCATCTCCTGCGAGGGTAAAACCGCCCGACAGATGACCCGGAGAGATTACGAAACCTACGATTACCTGATCGCCATGGATCACAACAACCTGCGCAATATGGCGCGCTTTGTGGGCGGCGACCCGGAGCATAAAGTGTCTCTGCTGATGGATCATACCCGCCGCCCCGGCGATGTGGCCGACCCATGGTATACCGGGGACTTTGAAGCTACCTGGCAGGATGTGCTGGAAGGCTGCACGGCTCTGCTGGAAGAACTGCGCTGACAGGAGAATTTTATGACAGAGCGTTATTGTGAGGGTGAACGGTTTGCTGACCTGTCGTTCACCGAGGAGACTTTTGAGGACTGCGACTTTACCGACTGTGTATTTGTGGATTGCTCTTTTACCAAGTGCGAACTGGATCATACCACGCTGAACGAGTGCAAATTCGTGCGGTGTGAGATCACAGGTCTGCGCAGTACCCATTCCTCGGTGCAGTCGCTGGATTTTGAGGACTGCCGCCTGAAAGATGCAAAGTTTTCCCTGCCGGAAGCGGTGAATCTGCTGGCAGATTTGAAGATCAAGCTGTCGTAAGAAGGAGAAAAAATGCGTCAACTCATCATTGCCCGAAAAGACCTGCAGATGTCTCCCGGTAAGCTGGCGGCGCAGTGCTGCCATGCTTCGCTGGCATTCCTCACCGACCCCATCGGTATGGGACAGGGCGTGGAACCCATCGAGAAAGACGGAGAAATTACCGGCTATCGGGCAGAAATCATGTTGGAGAAAGCAACCTATGAAGAATGGTTCGATGGCTCTTTTACCAAAACTATCTGCGGGGCAAAGAACCGCAATCAACTGCTGAAAGCAAAAACAATTGCCGAGGAATTGGGACTGGTGGAAAACAAAGACTTCTTCCTTATCCGGGATGCCTGCCACACCGAGCTGGAGCCGGAAGAATTTGATGAAAACGGAGAAGGCATGACCCTGACCTGCATCGGTTTCCGCCCGCTGCCGGATGAAATTGCACACCAGATCAGCCATAAGTTCCATTTGTATTGATAGAATTCCTTTATTTTATAAGCATTTTCCACAGTCACTGCAGCCGTTGCAGATCAACTTGCTGCCGCAGGTCTCGCAGTTTGCGCGGAAATGAGGCACATAGAGATCTTCCTGCGGGATGGGGTAGCCCCAGTCGTCCACGAGGTCAAAATGGATGGGCCTGCCCTGAAAATTCATGCCGGATTTACAGGCCATTCGGCTTTGCAGCTGCTTGTTTGGCAGGTGGTAGCGCCTGCCGTCCTTGATGAACACGGTGCCAGTCTCGATAAAGCAGAATGTTATGTTGGCATCCACGCATTCCTGCCGGAGAGACTTGACCCAATCGAAATTGCAGGGGCGGGCACCATCGTAGTTTTCGCCGCCGCAGATGACCTGCTCGATTTGCCCGGCGGTAAGGTACTGCCGGATGCTTACTGGCCCGATGAAGGGCGCGCACATAATGCCCTTGTGCTTGAAGGGCAGGTCAAACAGGATGGGAATGCGCTCATCGGCGCGGCGCTGATTTTCACAGGTGACGTTGAAAAAGATGTTGTCCCAACCGCTGCCCCAGTCCGGCGGCAGGCACTCCCGTACCCGCTGCGGCCGTTTGGTGAGCAGAAAAAACACCACATCGCTGCGTTGGCGCATGATGTCCCACGCCTCAGCCCGCCACGGGTCGGCTTCTTCCAAGAAAAAATCCGAGGTCATGCAGACCCGGATCTGCTCACCACTCTGGATTTTGTAGTGTCCGGTGCGGTCTTTCTGGAGTGGATAGGAAAAGCCGCTTTTCGTTTTGTAGATCTCGGCCCCGTTCTGGTCCCGCATCCGGTCGAGAAAATACATGTAGCAGTTCTGGCAGCCCTCGCTGCACTTGACGCAGCCGTGCCATGGATTCCAGATGTCGTGCAGGAAGCTCACCTTCTTTCTGTACCTATTATAATAGCTGCGCGGACAGGAAACAAGAGCACCCCTTGCACCGCCCCATCGGATGTGATAAGATTAAATAAATTTAATAACGCTTTGTATGAAAACAACTTTAGATAGAATTCCAGGATGATACAATAGAAGGGAATTTGACTATGGCACGATATAGCGTGAATAATTATACGGTGGATGTGCTTTTGGCGGATATAAAATCCGGTAATATTGCGATTCCGGAAATGCAACGTCCATTTGTATGGGACGCAACGCAAGTGCGTGATTTGATGGATTCGCTCTATAAGGGCTTTCCGGTCGGATATATTATCGTATGGCAAAATCCAAGTGTAAAGTTGAAAGACGGAACAGTTGCAATAGGGAAAAAAGTTCTGATCGACGGGCAACAGCGTATTACTGCTATGGCGGCTGCAATTGTGGGACAGGAGGTTTTAGACAGCCACTATAAATGGAAACGGGTCTGTATTGCGTTTAACCCCATTGACGAAATATTTGAAGTGGCAAATTCCGCAAATCAAAAAAGCAGTAAATGGATTCCGGATATTGCAAAAGTGCTGGATGTGTCCTTTGGTTCTTTTTCTTTTGTGATGGAATATTGCCAGAAAAACGGAATTATGGACAAAGCACAGGAAATCAATGACACAATCAATCGGTTGAGGGCAATACAAAATAATAGCATTGGTGTTATTACGCTGGCAGAAGATTTGGATATTGACAGTGTAACGGAAATTTTTATTCGAATCAATTCTAAGGGTGTGGTTCTGTCGCAAGCAGATTTTGCAATGTCTAAGATTTCTTCGAATGAAATATATAATGGAAATGTGACCCGAAAAACAATTGATTACTTCTGTCATTTGTTGGAGTCTCCGGAGGATTTGAAAGAAATCAAGAAAAATGATGCTGAATTTGCGGCGAGACCGGAATTTGAAGCTATAAAGTGGGCAGCTGCAAAGAATGCACCGATTTATCGCACATGTTATACGGATATTCTTCGTGTTGCATTTACATATAAATTCAAGCGAGGAAAGCTAGCAGATTTGGTTAGCTTGCTTTCAGGTCGAGATTTTGAAACGCGTGAATTTAAGATCGAAATAGAAGAAAGGTCGTTCAATCAATTACATGAGGCAGTTCTGCAAGCGGTGAATCAGACAAATTACGAACGGTATTTGATGATTGTGCGCTCAGCGGGAATTGTGAAAAAATCGCTGATTCGTTCACAAAATGTTTTGAACTTTGGCTATGCGCTTTTTCTTGCACTTCGTGAACGAAAAGTGGATAGTAATCAAATTGAAAAGATTGTACGCAAGTGGCTGGCTTTGTCTATTTTGACGGGAAGATATTCTTCTGGCTCGCCAGAGTCTGCATTTGATTACGACATTAAGAAATTCTTTGCTTATGATGATCCGATGCAGTACCTGAATATCACAGAGGCAGGCGAATTATCTGAGGCGTACTGGAAGGTAAATCTTGTTCAACGGCTGAACACATCGGTTGCGAGCAGTCCATATTTTAATATGTTCCTTGTGGCACAGGTCAAGGCACACGATAAAGGCTTTTTGTCGATGGAAATTGATATTGAGTCCATGTTGGAAAACAGAGGCGATATTCACCATTTGTTCCCGAAAAATTACTTGATAAAAAATGGAATTGTGCAAGCACAATACAATCAAATTGCGAATTATGCTTTTATTCAACAGGAAATCAACATTAAAATTAAAGATAGTTCGCCAGCCCACTATATGACTGAAGTGATAGGGCAATGCAATACGAAAAAGCCTGTTTATGGTGGAATCATAGAACAAGATAGGCTGGCTGAAAATCTTAAACAGAATTGTATTCCAGACGGATTTGAAAGCATGGAGATTGGCGACTATCAGGATTTTCTACAAAGGCGTCGGGAACTGATGGCCGAGAAAATACATCAATACTATGATTCTCTCTGATTTCAAAGGCGAAACTTGATATAAAGGGATGGATGATATGCCGTTTCTGATGATCCGCAATGACATCACCAAAGTGGCGGCGGATGCCATTGTCAACCCGGCCAACCGGAACCTTTTGCAGGGCAGCGGCACCAGCCGTGCCATCTATCAGGCGGCAGGGGAGCAGGAGCTGACCGCCGCCTGCGAAGCCATCGGCCGTTGCGATTTGGGCAGAGCCGTGTGTACTCCAGCGTTCGGGCTGCCTGCAACGTATATTTTCCATGCAGTCTGCCCTGCGTGGCACGGCGGCGGGTTCGGCGAAGCTGAACAATTAGCCGGTGCATACCACTCCGCATTGGAATTAGCCGCAAAGTACCACTGCGAAAGCGTGGCTTTCCCGCTGCTGTCCAGCGGAAACTATGGCTACCCCAAAGAACAGGCCTTCCGCATTGCGGTGGACACCATCACACAGTACGTCATGGAGCACGACCTGACCGTGTATCTGGTGCTTTACGACCGGGACTCGCTGACCGTGAGCCGGAAGCTGTTCGCCTCGGTGGAGGAGTACATTGACGACCATTATGTAGCACAGAACGATGAAAGCTACGGATTTGGCCGTCGGCGCAGGGAATTGTCAGAGCGGCGGAGGCTTCTGGAAGAAGATCCCGCCGTGCCGATGCTAGGTGCAGTTCCGGCACCCGCCGCGGCACCCAGGACAGCCCGCAGTCTGGAAAGCCTGATGGATAATCTCGGTGAAAGCTTCACCACTCGTCTGCTGCGGCTCATTGACGAACGGGGGCTGAAAGATTCCACGGTGTACAAGCAGTCCAACATCTCCCGGCAGCACTTTTCCAAGATCCAGTGCAACCGCGAGTACAACCCTAAAAAGAAAACCGTGCTGGCCTTTGCGGTTGGGCTGCACCTGTCCGAAGATGAAACCATCGACCTGCTCAAGAGTGCGGGCTATGCCTTTTCGGATGGCTCCAAGCGGGACTGGATCGTGCGGTATTGCCTGGAACACAAAATCTATAACATCAATCAGGTCAATACGCTGCTGTTTGAATACGATCAGGAACAGCTGGGTGCGTAATTTGTCGCCTGCCCGTTGACCTTTTGCCCTCCGGTTTGTGGTATCCTTTTGCCAACGAAAGCGATCATAGGTAAGGGAGGAAACAGCCATGTTAGGAGCAATCTTGGGTGACATCGTGGGCAGTCCCTATGAATTTGACCACAACAATTACAAGCACAAGGATTTTCCGCTGCTGAGCGAGAAATCGCACTTCACCGATGATACCGTCATGACCGCTGCGGTGGCAGTTGGTCTGATTGACGGAAAGGGTCTGCCGGAGAGAACATTTTGTGCAGTGCAGCATGAAATGCGGTTCTGGGGCCGTGAATATCCCCATGCCGGTTACGGCGGGATGTTCCGCCGGTGGCTGCACGCAGAAAATCCGAAGCCCTATGGTAGTTTCGGCAACGGCTCGGCTATGCGGGTGTCAGCAGCGGGCTGGCTGTTCGATACGCTGGACAAAACGCTGGAAATGGCAAAAGTGACCGCCGAAGTCACCCACAACCACCCAGAGGGCATCAAAGGCGCGCAGGCCACGGCGGCAGTGATTTTTCTGGCCCGTACCGGCCACAGCAAGCCGGAAATCAAACAATATGTGGAGCAGACCTTCGGTTATGACCTGAACCGTACCTGCGATGAAATTCGGCCGACCTATCATCATGTGGAGACCTGTCAGGAAACTGTGCCGGAAGCCATCATCGCTTTTCTGGAAAGCGTCAGTTTTGAGGATGCACTTCGCAATGCGGTCTCTCTGGGCGGCGACAGCGACACCCTTGCCTGCATCACCGGCGGCATTGCCGAAGCTTTTTACGGGATGCCGCAGGAACTGCGGGACGAGACTTTGAAACGTCTGCCGGAGGATATCCGGGAAGCATATGAACTGTTGTGCTTCATGATTGCCAAGATGATATAAAATGCGATGATGCGACTGAATTTCGAAAAGATTGCATAGGATTTTATAAAAGTATTATTCTTTTATGAATTTTAGCACTCTTCTATTGACACTGCTAATGAACGGTGCTATAACAGTGGCGTGCTCAGGAGGAAGGGCAAAAGGAGAGCCGCTAGGCTCCCCGGAAAGCCCTTCTGAATGGACGCTTCAGATTTTTTGCCCCGACCCGAACGCCGGGATTGGAGGAATGATTTATGTTTATGCCGACTATTTTCCATGAAAACCTGTTCGATGATTTCTTCGATCCGTTCTGGAATGACGCTGCACTGGAACGTATGATGAACCGTGAGGCTCGTGATACCTTTGGTAAGCGTGGTGCAAACATGATGAAGACCGATGTCAAACAGACGGACAACGGTTACGAAGTAGCTGTTGACCTGCCGGGCTGCAAGAAGGAAGACGTTCAGATGGAGCTGAACGACGGCTACCTGACCATTCAGGCAGTGCGCAGCCACAGTAATGACGAAAAGGATAAGAAGGGCCGCTATCTGCGGCACGAATCCTTCTCCGGCACCTGCGCGCGCAGTTTCTACGTGGGCGATGTGAAGAAGGAAGACATCCACGCAAAGTTCGAGGATGGCGTCCTGCACATCGAGCTGCCTGCTCCTCAGCAGACGAAGGCTTTGCCTGAGAACCCGAACCTGATCGAGATCGAGTAAAACGCCGGTCGTGTGCGCCAAGGCACAACGCACATAAGATGCCCCCGGAGAGCCGCAACAAGCCCTCCGGGGGCATTTTTGTTTCGCTATCTTTTCCGCAAGGGAAAATCATGGTATACTGAGAACAGCAACTCGGAATTTATGGAGGTACTTCACTATGGAATACAAACGCTTTGGCGGTAAGCTCCTTGTCCGCATCGACAAAGATGAGGAGATCGGTGAAACAAATTTGATTTTAGGGGGACAAAGATGAGTGATGTAAAAGGAAAGACCGGCGCAGTCCTGAGGGAGACGGCAGTCCTGACCGGGGCGGTGGCGATCATTGCGGCGGGCGTTTTCTTTTTTCTGGTGCCGAGCCATACATCTGTCAGCAGCATTTCCGGCCTTGGCATCGTGCTGTCCAATTTTGTGCCGCTGCCCTTGTCGGTCATTACGATGATCCTGAACGTCGTGCTTCTCATCATCGGGTTCTTTACCTGCGGCAGAGAATTTGGCGCAAAGACCGTATACACCAGTGTGCTGCTGCCGGTGTTTCTGGGGCTGTTTGAAAAGCTGTTCCCGGAGTTCGGCTCGATGACCGGCAGTCAGGAGCTGGACGTGCTGTGCTATATTCTGGTGGTCAGCATCGGGCTGAGTATTTTGTTCAACCGCAATGCATCCTCCGGCGGGCTGGATATCGTGGCAAAGATCATGAACAAGTACCTGCACATGGAATTGGGAAAAGCCATGTCTCTGTCGGGAATGTGTGTGGCGCTTTCCGCGGCCCTGGTCTACGATAAAAAGACCGTGGTGCTGAGTATCCTCGGTACTTACTTCAACGGCATCGTGCTGGACCATTTCATCTTTGATAACAGCATCAAACGCCGCGTCTGCATCATCACCGAAAAAGAGGAGGCGCTGCGTCAGTTCATCCTCCATGACCTGCACAGCGGTGCGACCATGTACGAGGCCATCGGTGCATACAATCTGGAAAAACACAACGAGATCATTACCATCGTGGACAAGAGCGAATATCAGAAGCTGATGAACTTTATCAACCGGGAAGACCCCAAGGCTTTTGTTACCATTTACAATGTGTCCAGCATGCAGTATCAGCCCAAGATCTGATCGGCGGAGAGCTGCCGCAAAGGGCGGGCCTTTTGCGGCTTGCTCTTTGCCATAGCTGCGTGGTATACTCAAGTCCGGAAAGATCAAAGCGCATGGAGGTAAAAAGCATGCTGACCTATACCTATGTTTCCGAGGGCAAATTTGAACTGATGGAAAAACCAAAGCCGGTGCTGCAGCACGAGCGGGATGCCATTGTAAAAGTGACCCTTGCCAGCATCTGCTCCAGCGACCTGCACATCAAGCACGGCAGCGTGCCCCGGGCGGTGCCCGGCATCACGGTAGGGCACGAGATGGTGGGCATCGTAGAAGAAGTGGGCAGTGCGGTGACCAATGTGAACCGGCGACCGGGTGACGGTGAACGTGGAAACCTTCTGCGGAGAGTGCTTTTCTGCAAAAAGGCTTCGTGAACAACTGCACCGATCAAAACGGCGGCTGGCGCTGGGCTGCCGCATCGACGGCGGGCAGGCCGAGTATGTCCGGGTGCCCTTTGCGGATCAGGGACTGAACAAGATCCCGGATGGCGTCACCGATCGGCAGGCGCTGCTGGTGGGCGATGTGCTGGCCACCGGCTTTTGGGCGGCACGCATTTCGGAGATCACCCCCGAGGATACCGTGCTGATCCTCGGTGCAGGGCCGACTGGCATCTGCACGCTGCTGTGCGTCATGCTGCACAGCCCCAAGCGCATCATCGTCTGTGAAAAGGACGCAAGCCGCCTGCAGTTCATCCGTCAGCACTACCCGCAGGTGCTCACGGTGCAGCCGGAGGACTGCGCCACCTTTGTGCGCGCCAACAGCGACCACGGCGGGGCAGATGTGGTGCTGGAAGTGGCAGGGGCGGACACTACCTTCCGGCTGGCGTGGGAGTGCGCAAGACCCAACGCCATCGTGACCGTGGTGGCGCTGTACGACAAGGCACAAACCCTGCCGCTGCCGGAAATGTACGGCAAAAAACCTCACCTTTAAGACCGGCGGCGTGGACGGCTGCGATTGTGAAGAAACGCTGCGTCTCATCGCAGAAGGCAAGATCGATACCGAACCGCTCATCACCCACACCTACCCCCTGCGCCGGATCGCAGAGGGTTACGAGCTGTTTGAAAAGAAACGGGACGGCGTGATCAAGGTGGCAGTGGAGTGCTGACGGTCTGCGCCAAAGCACAACGCACATAAAGTGGCCCCGGAGAGCTGTAACAAGCCCTCCGGGGCCATTTTTGTTTCCCGACATCTTTTCCGCAGCGGCAAGGCGTGGTAGAATAATGGCAGAACCAATCCACAGGTGAGAAAATCGAACTTCAGAGAGAGGAGATGTTTCTATGCAGTCTGATGAGCTGAAACGCCGGATCTCGGCAGGCAGAGGAGATGCTTTGGCCGATCTGGTTTTGAAAAATGCCAAAATCGTCAATGTGTTTACCGATGAGATCGACACCGCTGATATTGCCATCAGCGGAAATTCGATCGTGGGCGTGGGTACGTATCACGGCCGGAAAGAAGTTGATCTGCACGGCAAATATGTCTGCCCGGGCCTGATCGATGGGCATATCCACATCGAAAGCTCCATGCTCTGTGGTCCGGCTTTCGAGCAGGCAGTGCTGCCCCACGGTACCACTGCGGTAGTCACAGACCCGCACGAGATCTCGAACGTTGCGGGGCTGGAAGGCTTGGATTTCATGCTGGAAACGACAAAAAATCTGACCCTTTCGGTTTATTTCATGCTGCCATCCTGTGTGCCAGCCACGGATCTGGATGAATCCGGTGCGGTGCTGAACGCAGAACAGCTCCGGCCTTACTACGGCGATCCCCGCGTGCTGGGGCTTGCGGAACTGATGAACGCCTATGGAACGGTGCGCTGTGACCCGAAGATCCTGCAGAAGATCCGCGACTGCACCGAAGCGGGAAAGATCGTGGATGGCCATGCACCGCTCTTGAGCGATAAGGACCTGAATGCTTATATTGCGGCAGGCGTTCAGTCCGATCACGAGTGCTCCAACATCGAGGAAGCCATGGAAAAACTCCGGCTCGGACAATACATCATGATCCGGGAAGGAACGGCTGCCAAAAATATGGAGGCCCTGATGCCGCTGTTCCGGGAGCCCTATTGCAGCCGCTGTATGCTGGTGACAGATGATAAGCACCCCGGTGACCTGCTGGACAGCGGACACATCGATTCCAACATCCGTAAAGCGATCCGGTTGGGGGCGGACCCGGCAGTGGCCGTCAAAATGGCAACGCTGGTCCCGGCACAGTATTTTGGGTTCAAGCAGCGCGGTGCCGTAGCACCGGGGTACCGGGCAGATCTGGTTGTGGTTTCTGATCTGGAATCCTTTATGGTCGAACAGGTTTACAAGAATGGCACGCTGGTGGCCGAGCACGGAAAAACGCTGAAACCCGCACCGCTTGACATCGACCGTGTGAGATTTTCCCACGTTATGGATTCCTTTGATCTGGATGAGATCACACTGCAGGACCTGGAACTTCGGGAAAGCGGGGAGCAGGAGCGTGTCATCTGCCTGAACCGGGGCGAGTTGCTTACGGAGGAAAAAATCATCCCGTTCCAACGGCATCCGGGCAAAGCTCCCGGTGTGGACCCGGAACACAACATCGTAAAACTGGCCGTTTTTGAGCGGCATCATCACTCCGGCCATGTGGGCATTGGCTTTTTAGGAAACTTCAGCCTGAAATGCGGAGCCGTTGCATCGAGCATCGCACATGATTCCCATAACCTGATCGTGGCAGGGGACAACGATACCGATATGATGCTGGCCGGCAACACTGTGCGGAAAAACAAAGGCGGACTTGCGTTTGTGGCAGATGGACAGGTCGTGGCAGAACTTGCGCTTCCGGTGGCCGGATTGATGAGCACCGAAAGCGCAGAGAGCGTTGCGGCGAAAATGCAGGCGCTGAACGATGCCCTCAAGGCACATGGTGTAGCGGAAGATATCGGCATCTTTATGACCCTCGCCTTCGTCAGCCTTCCGGTCATTCCAAAACTCAGACTGAATACATACGGCATCATCGATGTAGCGCAGCAGAAAGTCGTTCCGGCTGTTTTTTATAGGCGATAACAAAATACTGCCGGAGATCGACCTGAATGGTCCGTCTCCGGCAACAGAACAGTTCGTTCCTACTCTTAGAAACGAGCCGCATCAAGAGAAAATTGACGGGAATTCTTATTTGATAAATCGGAATTTTGGAGGAGCACCATGGCATCAATCTATTACACAGAAGTAGATTTGAGTCCATATGAAGTTCCTAATGAGCAAAGCCTCTGCATTTACATTTCAGGATGTCAGCAAATCTGTCAGAATTGTCACTATCCAGATTTAAGAAAGACAAATTATGGAGAACCACTCATTGATTTCTTTGAAAAACTGTTGGAGCTGTATTTTATCAGGCAACATGTGTTTGCTTTTTGGGAGAAGGTGAAAACACACTACAAAGTCGCAGAGAGCTAACAATATTTGCAAAACAGGCTTCAAAAATGGGAAAGAAGGTTTGTTTATACTCGGGACGTGATGTTGAGCCGGAAAATTGGATGAATGTGTTTGATTATATCAAGGTTGGTAGCTACCAGCAATTCTTAGGATCATTGGATTCATCCTCGACGAATCAGGCATTTTACCGAAAAAAAGCAGATGGAATATACGAAAATATCACGTACACATTTTGGCTGTAAAAGCCGCATATTTGTTACGAGAAATGGTTCTGTAATTTCGCGTTTATCAAGGTGAACATTTAAGTATTAAAAACGGGAGTGAAACAAATGATGACCATTGCACAGATCATGGAAAAGATGATCGCCTTTTCCGAAGGGAATATCCATGACATCACGCACCTGAGCTGCGTGTGGACCTATGCCAAAACCATTGGTGAGCTGGAGGGGCTGGACGCAGACACGCAGTTTATTCTGGAGGTGGCGGCCATCACCCACGATATCGCCTGCCCGCTCTGCCGCAAAAAGTACGGCAACACCAATGGTAAATATCAGGAGCAGGAGGGTGCCCCGCTGGTGCGGGAGTTCTTGGCGGATACCGGCATGACAGCAGAACAGATCGACCGGGTGGCCTATCTGGTAGGGCACCACCATAGTCCGGCGCAGATCGACGGCATTGACTATCAGATTCTGATTGAGGCAGATTATATCGTCAATGCGTCCGAAAGCGGGTACGACCAGCAGGCAATCCGAACCTTTATGGAACATACGATGAAGACGGCAGCAGGTATCCGGCTGACGAAAACAGTGTTTGGAGTGTAAAAATGATTCAGAAGCATTGCTTTGAATGCGGTACGGCATTGATTGAAAAAGAACTGGAAGAAGAGGGCATTGTGCCTTATTGCCCGAAATGCCAGCAATACCGGTTCCCGATGTACAATGTGGCAGTCAGCATGATTGTTGTGGATGAGGAAACCGGGAAAATTCTGCTCATCCAGCAGTACGGCAAGCCCTCTTATATTCTGGTGGCTGGATATGTGAACCGCGGTGAGGCAGAAGAACACGCCGTGGTGCGGGAAGTCCGGGAAGAAACCGGGTTGGAAGTAGAGCACCTCCGGTTCAACCGTACCAAGTTTTTTGAGCCGTCCAACACGCTGATGTGCAACTTTACGGCTTTCGTCAGAACCGCAAAGACACTGCATATCAACCACGAAGTGGACCGCTGCAAGTGGTTCACCCCACAGGAAGCCAGAGAAAACATCCGTCCCAACAGCCTTGCAGCGGAATTTTTGAATGCGTATCTGGACGAAGTGGGGAATAAGCCGATGGAGATGTGATTCGTGACGGAACCACGGGAATTTTGACGGGGAGTATGGAAAAAAAGTTGGTTCGGCCTGTTTCGGTTGACTTTTTTATAAAGAATCGGTATATTGATACTATATAGTATCAATAAGTATCAATTGCGAGGTGGGCAGAATGGATGGGGCACAGTTTGCCAAAATGCTTTCAGATAAGCATTTGTTTGAACTCAATCGGATGGAATACAAGTACTCGACTGTCAGCGTCAAAGAATTTGCCGAATTGCTGCGGCAAAACTTTGCGCAGCCTCTGCCGTTGACTGATTTTTCTGGAAATAAGCTGTTTTACCTGCCGAACCTCGCGCAAATTTCAACAAATGGTATGAAGCAGTTGCTCTCTGTCCCTGTCAGTGGACAAAACTTCGGTTTGTCGGCGATGACCGAGGAAATTTATGCTACTTTTCAAATTGAAAGTATCCGCTCGACCCGCAGCAGTATCCGTTATATCCTCGATGGTTATGCCCCTCGTGATGAACAAGAAGCCCGCATCTATGGTATGAAGCGCGGACTGGAGTTTATCGCGAATCGTCAGAATAGGATCACCGAGGAGAATCTGCATTACCTATATCAGATCAGCACAGGGGATTATCTCCCGGATGAAGATCGATTACTGCCAAACCACTTTTATCGGCATGGCGAGGTTTTTATTGTGGGCGGTGAAGAACCCAGACCGGGACTTCCGGCAGAGCGGCTTCCCGGTGCCATGAAATGTCTTGTCGATTTTGCGAATGCCAATGACGGCATCAATGAGCTGCATAAGGCTGCCATTCTGCACTTTGCCTTTGTGTACTACCACCCCTATTTTGACGGGAATGGACGCACTGCACGGCTATTCCACCTCTGGTATCTTGTTCAGCAGGGCTATCCTGCGGCACTGTTCACGCCGTTTTCCCGATACATCGCTGAAAACAAGGGCGCATATTACAAAGCCTACGAACGCGTGGAGAGAAATGCTCTGATTTCCGGCTATACGGATGTGACTCCCTTTCTGTTCTACTTCTGCAATGAGGTCTATAACCGCCTGCAGGTAGATGCAGTCCCGCCGAAAACTGATCTTGAGGTATATCAAACTGCTCTTACGGAAGGAAAAATCACAGAAAAAGAACGGCTGCTCTGGGAGTATGTTCTGTCTGCTTATGGTGCAGAGGAGTTTACCACAAAGCAGCTGGAAAAGGATTTCCGAAACGCTGCGTATGCAACCATTCGGACGTTTGTGATGAAATTCCATGAGATGGGGTTGCTTACTGCAAGAAAAAGCAGGAAACAGGGTGTTCTATCGTGTCGGTGGTACTTCTGACCGTCGGCCATTATAATGAATCCAAAAGGGGAACGTTATGAAAACGATTCGTGTTGTGGCCGCTGTGATCTGCGACTCCATGCAGGAAAAGCGCAAAATCTACGCCACTGCCCGCGGTTATGGCGACTATAAAGGCCAGTGGGAGTTTCCGGGCGGCAAAATCGAGCCGGGTGAAACCCCGCAGCAGGCTCTGAAGCGGGAAATCGAAGAAGAACTGGACACGGAAATCACCGTGGGGGATTTAATTGGGACAATCGAGTACGATTATCCGGCGTTTCATCTTTCCATGGACTGCTTCTGGTGTGAAGTGGTTTCCGGCGATCTTGTTCTGAAAGAAGCGGAAGCTGCGCGGTGGCTGACGAAGGAGGAGTTTGATTCCGTTCCGTGGCTCCCGGCGGATCAGACCATTTTGGATGTTATCAGAAGCTCAATGGTAAAGAAAAAGTGACTCACTTGAATTTTGCAGCATAATCTGACCATGGAACCGCACGAATAAAAACAATGCCCTCATAGTTGAGAGGATTCGTAAATCTTCTTGGCTATGAGGGCGTTTCATTCCACGGGAATTTTTATGTTACCGAACAATTGGAGATATCTCAGAGGGGAAATCTACTATGCAGACATGGAGCCGCATATCGGCTCGGAACAGGGCGGGAAACGCCCTGTGGTAGTTCTGCAGAACAACATTGGAAACCGTCATTCGCCTACATTGATCGTTGCAACTGTTACCACCCGGACGGAAAAGAAGAAAAAAACAGCCCACCCATGTGCTGGTGGATTCCAACCCGGCCTTTGAAGAACCGTCCATGATTCTTCTGGAGCAGATCTTCACGATCGATAAATCCCGCATCGAACGCTTTATGGGCTATGCCAGCAAGGCTGAAATGCTCCGCATTGATATGGCTTTGCTGGTCAGCCTGGCTCTGAATGTTCTGAGCGGAAACCGCAGCGAATAGCGGACAACCAGTAACCCGTAAAAATGAGGTGATAGCGATGCAATCGGAGGTGAGTGAGCCATGCGAAAGAGTGCCCCCATTGAAGTGGTGGTACATTACCCCAAAACGAAAGAGGGATGGGACGAACTCGGAAAACGGGTCGCAACCGCCCACGCCAACTATGTGATCGAAAAAATCGACCGTCTGAACTGCCCCACATGGCAGAAGCTCGAATTGCTGCAGGCGGTGATCGATACTACCAAAGGAACTTACAAACCCAAGGAACACCAAAAGCCCGGCTGGCAGCCGAGCCGATAAACAAAGCCCCACGCTCAACATATGCTTTTCTGCTCTGACCAGAGACGGTCAGATTTAGAGGCAGTGTTGAGCGTGGGGCTTTTTGTGTTACATAAGTTTTTGGAATTTTGCTGACAAAATAAAATCATTTTTTTGCTGAAAGAGCGTATCGAAACCGTCCTGATGGAGCAGCAGAAAAAGCTTTTTGAAAAGTAAAAGCGGCTTGTATTAAATGAAAAAAGAGGGTAGTATAAACATATCTACAGAATGCAAGAGGTAGGGGGTGAGTAAGATAATCTATGAAATCATGCATCGAGAGAACTGCGTGGCACAAATCAGCACGGTGGGTGAATGCAAAATTTACCTCGAAGATTTTATGCCGTATGATTTGACGCTGGAAGAATCGAATGATTTCGATAAGCGAATCAAAAATGCGATGAGCTTTTATTCTTGGTGTGCTTCTCGGATGATACCACCTGACCGCACCTATGCAAAGGAAATTCTGAACAGCATTGGCGCATCGCAGAGTGTGACAGACCGAGATCGCGCCCAGATTGCGCTTTCGTATCATTGTTTATCCCTTCTGGATGTGTTCTGGGTCAAAGAAGAAAACGAGAAGGTTCGATTCGAGGATATCAACCTTTTCGCACACTCCTTAAGCAATGCACTTGTGGATATTGCGCTGCGGGGGCACCAAATGACGGTGACCAACGCCCATCTTTTGGCAAATGACCTGTCTACGGGCGGCTTGTACCCCAAGGCGTGGGTGCGAAAAGAGGATGGCTTCTATCTTTACAAGGATGGTGGCAGGGATGCGGTGGAACGTGAAGTGCTGGCAAGCAAAATCTGCCGGTGCTTTGACTGCCATCAGGTACTGTATGAGCAGGGAATGTTTGAAAATGAGCCGGTTTCTATCAGCAAAATCATGACATCTCAGCGATACAGTCTTGTGACCTATGCAGCCTATGACGTCTACTGCACAAACCGTGATTGGAACACGCTGGATAAGATCTTAGAGCTGGATGCTCCCAGTTACTATATGATGAACATTCTGGATTATCTGGTGGGCAATACCGACCGTCATTGGGAAAACTGGGGTCTGTTGGTAGACAACGAAACCAATCAGCCCATCCGTCTGCATGACCTGATGGACTTCAACCGGGCGTTTCAGCAGTACGACACGCCAGAAGGCGCAAACTGTCTGACCATGGGAAAACGCCATCTGAGCCAAAAAGATGCTGCAGTGGAAGCGGTGCGGAACATCGGACTGAACCAAGTCCGTCAGGTGGAGCACACCGTATTCTCCGAGCATCCGGCATGGAAAGCAACGTTTGAAGAACGACTGCGTGTTTTACGGAACGCCATGTAAGTCAGAGCAAATATCAGAATAATTGAAACAGAATGATTCCATAACGAAAGCCCGTCTGCGCTGCCACATATCGTGGCTTGCAGACGAGCTTTTTCGTTTGACCGGAGAAAAATTACCATACCTCACATGCGAAGCATAGATGGAAAATCGGAACCAAGGTTTTCCACCAGATGGCAAAAGCACTTCTGACTGATGGTCTTTTGCCCGCTTTCCCAGCAGCGGATGCTTGTCCGGCTGACCTTTGCGTGGTCGGCAAGCTGCTGACGGTTCCAGCCTTTTGCCTCCCGGTATCTGCGGAGGAAGGCTCCTCCGCCCCGGTGCAGAAACAGGGTGTAGTCGTCCAGAATATCCTCCACCGGGATGCCGTAAAGGGCGGCGAGCTTGTCCGCAAGCTGCGGTGAAATGCGCCGCTTTCCAGATCCCGGTAGAGCCATTCCTCCATGCCAACCATGGCAGCAACCTCTTTTGCAGCAGGTCAAGACCATAGCGGCACCAACGCAGACGGTCCCATGGATTCGGGATGTCGGCGTAAGAGTGGTACATACGGTAGAACGCCTGCGCCTCTACGGTGGTGTGGGGGCTTGCCAAACTTACCTGTAAGATGTATAGAGGGGTTAGACCACAACCCTCACATGACACCCTCTGAAGCAGAAAAAAGGAATCGCTCTCTCGGCTCCAAAAAATCAATTTTGACGTAGATGCGTCATTGCGTGAAAGAGGTGGATTCTCTTTTCCATCCCAAAGTGCGCTGGGGAGAGGATAGCATTTTCAATGCACCGGCTGGCGTAGGTGGAAAAGCGTGCCCGACGGGCAGAGTCGAAAGTATCCACTGCTTTCATCAGGCCGATGGTGCCGATGGAAATAAGGTCGTCCTGATCGCCGGGCAGGGCGTAGTATTTTTTTACGATGTGTGCCACCAGACGCAGATTGTGCCGGATCAGTTTTTCCCGTGCGGCAGGGTCACCGGCACGCAGTGCGGAAAAGGCTTCGGTTTCCTCCCGGGCAGAGAGGGGCCGCGGAAAGCTGCCGCTTTCCAGATGAAGCGCCAAAACCAGAAACTTTGTGGCAAAAAATTGCAGAAGAGATAAAAACATGCCGACCCCTCCCCATAGTATCATAAACGGTTACTGTAATTTATGAAGGAGGGCTTGCCTTTTTTCCGGACTCCGAGGAGAACAACTCTGCTTCGTTGTCCACAAAATACGGATATAGCAGTTTTTGCGGAGCAATGCGCCTGTTACCCGTATATTTTCCCCACGATCTTTCCGCGTGCTGCGGCAGGCAGGAGCTTGCACAAAAGGCTCAGGAATTTATACTGTGCACCGGCAACATAAACGACTGCCGGGTTCTTTTTCTCCACAATACCGGCGATGTACCGTCCAATACGTGCCGGGTCCATGCCGTTTTGCTCGTCTTGCTCCATCTGACTGACGCTCCGGGAGATACGTCCGCCGTATTCTTCATCGCCGAGAATGCTTTTCTGACGTGCTTTTGTAAATCCGGTGCAGATGTCACCCAGTTCTACGACGGTAACATGGATGCCGTAGGGCTTGACTTCGTTTGCTAGAGCGTAAGAGTAAGAAGAAACGGCGGCTTTGCTTGCAGAGTAGAAGGTCTGGAACGGAATGTGCGCTACGGCAGCAACAGAGCTGATGTTCACAATATGCCCCTCCCCTTGATGGCGCATGAAGGGGAGAACCGCTTTATTTACAGTGACTGTCCCGAAAAAGTTCACATCAAACTGTGCTTTGGCTTGCTCCATGGACGTAAACTCCACCGCACCGGAAATGCCAAAGCCTGCACAGTTGATCACTGCATCGATTTTAGTTTCTTTTTGGATGACCTGCTGCACAGCGGCGTTGACCGCATCTTCATCGGTCACATCGACAGACAGATGGGTAACACCCTCCATAGGGATATTTCTGCGGCTGAACTCATAGACGATGCAGCCATTCTCTTTCAGAGCGGATGCCGTGCACCGTCCGATGCCGGAGCTTCCGCCGGTAACAATAACGACCTTGTTGTTTTCTCCCGCCATGGTTTTCCTCCTGAAAATGTTGATCTGGTTCGAGTATACCGCATCGCAAGATGACTGTCTATACGGATAGCCGGATTGTGAAAAAGCACAGGGATCAACTTGCGCAAATTTTTACGCAGATTGGCCTCTCTTTTTTACACAGCCAATGCCAATTAGCGCTTGAAATCGAAATGCTGCGCAAGTATACTATACTAGCGATGCTGTACAAGCTTGATCAAAAATCAGTATGCCAGTTGACCATAAAAGACATACCAGAATTGAAGTGCGCGGCAGAATCAAAACCCTACGAGGATGAAAATGAAATTCGATAGAAGGCTTACAGATGAAATCTACACTTCCGACACGGTAAGGCTTGGAAAAAATGCATTTCAGGCCATGCGGGAGACGATCTATCATAATGGTGGTGTTTCGTTTCGCGGTGCATCGGGCGAGATGATTTTGCATCGTTTGGATTTAAAGAAAATTTTTATCTCGACAGGATCAGCATGCGATTCAAAAAACAGAGGAGAGATATTTTACTATGATCTACAAAAAGCAATACGGTCAACCGTTTGATACCGAAAGTGTAGTGGGTTCTTTTTTGCCCATGATGGAAACGATACCCTATCTGACCAAGGAGCCGGATGGTTTCTCCTATGCCATGGAACCGCAGGATGTCCTGTAT
>ENA-OQHL01000607-OQHL01000607.1-human-gut-metagenome-genome-assembly--contig:-NODE-607-length-23486-cov-3.630464_pt1 | contig 23486 bp, 27 predicted proteins | sample MGYA00242565_ERZ504723 | MGnify/ENA primary metagenome ERZ504723 (study PRJEB26092, sample SAMD00036211) | human gut metagenome | host: Homo sapiens | study: EMG produced TPA metagenomics assembly of... | reverse complement strand
ATATTTTTTAACAAGACCGAGGGTTGCCGAGCCTTGATAAAAAACTATGAAACTTTTTTTAGAATGTCCATTGAGCACCGACATTCCATTGCCAGTCTTTTTTATAATCACTGCCGGCGCTACGTTCTACATCTAAATAGATATGATTATTTTTACCGGTCTGTATCGAAGCGCCTAAACCATATTCAAACCAAGTATCATTAAAATCCTTATCTAGGCGGGCAGTGTTACCCTGACTGTCAGTCATCTGTACATCATAACCGCCACCGAATTCATGCATCAGGTTTGCTTTGAGATAAATATTGGTTTTGGCATTGATGTCTCGGCCAATATTAAAACCAAGACGACCGACAAAACTATTCATACTGTCTTGCGCTACTTTGATGCCGTTACTGGTAATATATTCAACACTGCGCAGCCTGCCTAAAGTCAGCTGTGCCTGCGGCTCAATATACCAATCATTTTGCAGCCGATTTTTTCGTCCGTATTCCGCACTCAGTGATAAACCTTTTTGATCGTAATCACCGGTAATTTTATTACCGGCAGTATCAAACACTTTAAAATCATTATCCAACTGACTGTATTTTACAACTAGGTCAAGATAATGACCCTTTGCTCCAAGCTGCGTGCCATACAAGTTTAAAGATTTCACTTTATTTTCACCGCTGCCGCTACTATAGCTGCTGTCACCGTCCAAATAACTGAAGGATATACCAACGTAACGGTCATAATCAGCTGTCGTTTTTAATTGTTTATCATAGCCCAACTCATATTGGGTATATTTATTTTCAAATTTAAACTGGTCATCACGGCTCAACTTTCCACCTTTCAACCGTACCCATATCCCTTCATCTCCATCACCGCTATGACGCAGATCACCCATTCTCTGCATCAGCAGATCATTGTCCCGCCATGTATGGTAAGCTAACGCTACCGAAGATGCTATAGTTTCAATACTGGTCGTTGGCAGATTCAGTTTTTCGATTGCCTTCAAATACCAGTCAGTGGCATATCCTGCCGTAGCACTAGCCTGCTGTCCCAGCTCATACCGTTCCCAATACAAGGTTCCCTCTCGGTCATCGGCGGTCAAAACACCATTACCGTTAACACTGGCCAGAACTGTATTAGCGGCCCCCTGCCCAAGAGCAGGATCTGCGTCCAGTCCGTTAATCTCGTGCAAGCTTATCGTCTGTGCGCCACTGAAATCATTTGTTACATAAAGCTTATCACTGACATCAGCCTGTGTACCGTCGATATCCATAATGATAGTGCCGCCGGTGCCGCTCAGCGTTTCCAGTGTCAGAGTACTGAAAGTATTGCCGTCGCCTGTCATATCGATGACAGACTGATTGTTATGCAGGCTGTTTAGATTAGAATCTCCTGTTACTTTCCAAAGTGAATTTTTATCTAGCACCAATGTAGTTCTAGAATTTTTACCGCTGTCTACGGCGGACTTACCTTCTAAATACGAACCTTCCGCCAGATTTAAATTTAAAATACCGCCATTACTGGCCTGCAGATCGCCAATAATATTGTAGACACCACTGCCGGTAATCGTACTGACTGCCCCGGTAGTGCTATCTGCTCCGTCTGCGCTGAAAGCGCGGGAGTTTTTGCTGGAATCAACATTAATCACAGCATCGTGCAGTGTTACTTTACCTCCATTCAGTGCTGTTACGCCATGCGCGGCACTGCCGATAGTAGTGATAGACGCATTTTTTTTGATTTCGATAACCGATCCGTCATAACGAGCGTCCACCCCATGCGCGCTCGCACCAATAGTATTGATAACAGCCGCTTCGTCAACAATGATCTCGCCGCCGCTGGAAATAAAACCATACCTGTCAATAATATTGCCGCCGCGTACTGCGGAGGAGTTGTTGCCATCAGTTCTGATATTGGAGTTTTTTCCGATATAAATCGTCGAATCGGCATGGATACCATGAACAGCAAAAGAAGTATCCCCTATTGTCCTGATAGTTGCACTGTCACCAACAGTTACATCTCCCGATGCTTCTAGTTTTTGCGGACTACTGCTACTCCCACCCACCGATAAATAACCAGCCTGTACAGCGTTAGATCCGTCTCCTGTACTTAGGGAATATATCTCACTGTTGTTACCAATAGTAATCAGGCCTTTTCCCATCTGGCCATTACTAGCCATCACGGCAACACTGTTATCAAACGACGTATTAGTATTACCTACAGTCACACCATCATCAACAGTTATCCTTCCGGCATTTGCGGCCCTGAGAGTTGCCAGCGTAGGATCGTGACTGCTCCCAATAATAATGCTATCGTCACCTATCTGTACTAGTGCTTTATTACCGCTGGAATTAACGGTAGAGCTGTCAGTTGAATTGAGACTGCTTCCTGCTCCCAAAAACAACTTTTGCTGTATTTCCTTCTCCGCGACTCCCAGAAGCTACCACTACTGCTTGCCTCTTAGAATGAACAACTGTTTCACCAAGTTCTACCACACACGCATTAGTTGTTCCAGTCCCAGCACGAGCACTTTCAACATAGATACCGGCATCATTTCTACCGTTACCACTTACATTAATGGTGGTATTATTACCCGTTAATGTTCCGCCACCCGAACCCCCGACATAAATACCAGCTCCTGTACTAGCAATAATTGCAGTATCGCTAGGTAAATTTGTAGAACTGCCATCTGTTATTGATATAGGCCCGACAGGCCCAGCTGCGGCCAATATCGGCATACTTATTATAGCTAGGGTTACTACTGCGCTTAACTTGGTTCTCTTCTTCATTAAATATCTCCCCCTTGATGAATTTGTTATATAAATTTAACCGGATAAGTTTATGCCTCAATGTTTTAAACACATTTTTTATTTCAACCATCTTTTATTTTCAATATATTTAAACTTTTATTCTTTGAGTTTTATTTATTGCAATTTATAGCTATATTATGTTTATTGTTTACTTTATATTATAATATCACATTTGTCCCCCCCGCAAGACATTTTTGTTTTGAATAAATTCACAAGTTCGTAAGTCTTGCAACTGGAAAAAACCTTCTTTTAATATGTGTATGTAAGCCAGACCCCTGCCTTTTTGTCTCCCAAATCATACTCACCACGAAGTCCTATGTACTTGCTGCCGATTAACCGACTTACACCGTAGCTGATGCCAGTAACATAGCGGTCAATATCAATCTTGACCCCAATCTCCCGAAGCACCACGGGCACGGATGGCGGCAATGATTTCAAGATTTCTTTCTGAAAGGTTTCTTGATTCTTCGACGAGGCTTCCAGCTCGATCAACTGCTTCTGCAGCTGCTCTTTCTGCAGTTTGGCTTCGGTCGATTCCTTCTCCGATGCTTTCAACTGTTTTTTTGCTGTCTGTAATTCCTGCGCTAATTGACTGCTGATTTCCAATTGCCTGTTGGAGTTTTGTTCCAACGTCACCAGTTCCGTTTCCGTTAGCATGTATACCGGCTCGGCTGAACAGATAGCAGGCAAGAAAAAGAACTGTACCAACACCCATACCAATAAGAAAGCGATTATTAGATATCCAACTTTTGATTTTTTCATACATGTTATTCCTCCATAGAAAAAAGCACTTTGCTTTCGCAAAGTGCTTTTGTCATTTTTTTGAGATACGCGCCTTATTTTTTCGAACTAAATATTTTCGCCATTAAATATTTTAAACGTTATTTTGTATACCTAATTGCGTTTTTATTAATTCTAATTCTTGCCGTAATTTCTGATTTTCTGATTTAATACTTGTCATTTCTTCCTGCATTGTATACACACTGCTAATAGGCCCCTTTTGATATTGTTGCGGCAACGCTTTCTTAGCCCCGCCAAACTTCCATGTTACGCCAGCATTTACCATAAAATCATTACCGTTAGACGATGCCCCCATGTGGAGGATCGTTCTTTCATTAGTATAATGCGCTACACCAATTGCCATCGCGCTATGACCTTTATAGTTGCCCAAACCTGCCATTATCTGAGTTGGTTCATATGGATCATACGCAATTGGATTCAAAGCGGCAAGAGCTGCTCCCAATGCGTCGCCTCTGTCAGAATCAGTTTTCACCGAATCTATCCTGCGATTTGTTTCACTTAATCCAGCGCTGAAATTTGCTTCAGTCAAACGCAGTTGTGAAACATTAACTGCATCAGTTGCTTCTGTACCTGCTGCAATATTAGTAAGCTGGCGTTCGCCACCAGCATAGCCAAACGAAACCGTATTCTCTCTGTCGGCAATGGAATTAGTGCCTATGGCCACAGAATGGTTCTCTCGTGCCTCCGAATTCATTCCCATTGCCAAAGAATAATTACCTGATGCTTCGGCCCCATAGCCAAAAGCATTTGACATCGACCCGCTTGCTTTCGCCTCTTCACCTATAGCTTGTGAAGAAAATCCGCTAGCCTCAGCGCCTACACCAATTGCAATTGCCATATCGCCACTTGCAATCGCTCCTGTACCTGCTGCGACCGAAAACATGCCGCTTGCTACCGAGTTATCCCCTATTGCAACTGCCTGTGTTCCTGTAGCACTTCCTTCAGGAACAGCTGCATAGCCTACTGAAAATACAGTTCCAACTGAGAAAAGCACACCTAAAGCTAATATTTTTTTCATTATAATAAAACCTCCTTGATAATAATTTTTCTTGCTTTTAATTATTAAATCATGGCAATTATAAATTTTCAAGTTTTTTAATTAAATAAACCTTTAAGATGATTACTATAATTTATTTAATATTTAAAACATGTTATTTTTTTATTTTATAACGGTTAAAACAACATTGTTACCGCCCTCAATAATCATTTTACTTAGCTCTACACCGTCAGCGTTCTGCATTCGCAAACAGCCATATGTCGGTATCCAGCCCTGATAGTCCGCATAAGGGTCGGGTAAGCCACTACCGCCGCCGTGAATGTCACGTGCGCGGGGATCATGTGTGGTAATGTAGAAATTACCGTAGGCCGGTCCATATACGCCGTTTGTTACTTCTGCGGTCACACCAGTATATACTCCATTCGGTAAGCTTCCCCTAGGGTCACCTGTGGCATTATAGCCGGGTACAAAATCGTCTTTGCACGGCCATTGTCCAATCACCTGGTATTGTTCGTTCATTGCAAACATCATCTGTTTGCTCCGCTGAAATTGAATTTCTTTTATCATTCTTATCCTCCTGTTCCAATAAAGCAATAGCCATGCTCAACGCTGCAAACTTCCTACGCTCTCTATCCCATGTGAGAAAGCGAGGGTCTAATGCGTTAAGCATGGCCTTTAGTTCTTTTATGGCTTCTTCGTTTGTAATTTTCATACTAATTTTTTAGTGTCTTTAATCGCCGCAAGTTTTTCACGAATCCACGTTGGAAAGATGTGACCCCAGCCGCCACGATCTGCGTTTTCGATAATGCTCATAGCTTCCATGATCCCGAACCCTGCAATAGCTCCATATCTTGCGATATCTGTTTTAAGCATCACATCTACACCAGCGCAAAAGGCCACTACACCTAAAATGCTAGCTTTTTTGAACAAGCCACGGAAAGCCTTTTTGCTCCAAAGGTCATGCTCGTGCCATGCCGCATACATGCCAGTAGCATAGTCGATAAGCATAAAAATAAGCAGCCCTACAAGCTGCTTGTCAAACCCACCTACGGCCTTAGTTACTAAACCACCGACAACCCCGCATACAATGATAATCTTGATTTCATAGGCCGCATAAAGCCCTAAAACAAACTCTCCAAATTCTTTTAAATAAGACATTCTAATCCTCCACCTCAATTGTATTTAATTCTTCTGCGCTTTCAGCTTTTTCGATTGCTGCTTTTTGTTTTCGATACCGCTCGTGCAACGCATTACTTCTGACTGCGCTGGTTACAAAAACACCCATAATATCAGCAGCAGTAATTACAGCTGTTGAGTTGTCTGCCATTGCCCAACCGATTGTTGCGCCTTCGCCCTGCACTGTCAATGCTTTTAACGCAATATCCAGCCTGTCACGGCTTTTTGTGTCAAAGTCATATGTATTGCCCTTGTACTCAACCGGGGCGACCTCTGCGGTATCCCTACGCAGTTTAGCGGCATTAATAAGCACTTCCTTACAGCATTCCAGCGGTGGGTATTCTTCGACCTTTTCAATCCCTAAAGTCGAAAGAACATCTGCATCTGCTCCGACCGGAAAGCTGATATAAGGATACGCCTGTTTTAGTTGCGAAAAGCTGTCATATGTATTACCTTCGTATTTATATTTAATAACCTTCTGTATCATTCGTTCCACTCCAATTCAAAAGTAAAATCTAAAGTCGCTCCTGCTGTTAGATTTGTATAGCCCCAATTAGCTAAATCATCACTGAAAATGTTATAAGAATTACTGTTAGGATCAAAAAGAATGTCCATATTATCTATGACAAAAGGGCTCCCTCCTGTCGTAGAGTGAACAATAAGCCTTGACAGCCCAGTAAACCTTTTGGAAGCAGGCGGGGCAGGCTCCGGAAGATTATAAAAGTACAATGCTGCCTCAAATAACATTATGCTATTAGGATCGACTGCAAGAGTTAAATTATAAATTTGGGTATCGTTTTTAACTGTTTGCAGTAAAGGAGACAAGCTCCCCTCTCCTTCATCTTGATAAGCACGGGTATAACTGTATACACATGCGTCTATTCCTGCATATGTCAAAGCAAGGCTTGCGTTTCCCTGCCAGTTTATAAGCGTTCCTGCTTTCTTTGACGCTAATATCAATTTGCTTGACAAGCCCATTACAACGCCACCTTTCCAAGGATATAGATAAAGATAGCATTCGCAGGCTCATTCACTTCCATAGCGATTTTCAATACTTCGCCATCATCAATATCAGGCAATGCACCATCCATCATGTAAACTGTGGGAGTATTATCTCCAATGCCATTGTTAGAACCAATACTGAACGTGCCAGTTCCGCCTGACCGAGAAACAGAAATAATAAACGTTTTGGCATATCCAGTCATATCACCAGTGTCTCTAAATACTACACTTCGGTTCAAACCGTTATTAAGGGTATAGGTCTGAATATTTGAGTCCCCTCGTTGTAAGACTGTTGGCAATGCGCCGACTGCCTGCATATCAGATTTTGTTTTTAAAACTCCATTAAAGGCATTTGTAGCTGTAAAAGTGTTATCGGCAGCAGCGACTACATCACCTGCTCCTGTGCCGTCTGTGCCTTTGTCACCTCTGGGTATTGTTATATTAAGTACGGCTGCTGTGTCTGTTCCGACGTTGGTCACGCTTGCTGTAGTTCCCGGCTCTCCTGTTGTTACGGTTCCTATTGCGACTGTAGCAGCTGCACCGTCTTTACCGTCAAACCCTGCCGGAATGCCGAAATCTAACACAGCTTTTTCAATAGTGCCACTGTTCGATACCGTTGCTGCCGATCCAGCTTCAAGAGTTTCAACACTACCAATCGTCAGCGTTCCGTATTGGACTACATTGACGCCACCCGGAACGGGCGTGAGCTTTATTGTCGGTATTTTAACTACTGGATCACTCACTGTGAACCACCGCCTTTATGTGTAAATTTGCAGGAAAAAGCAATGTAGTCACTTTTTCTTCTTGTTTCAGCACGAGATCGTAGACATACGAACCGATGGGAATGTCGGCGAATGTTGAGGCAGGAATTTCGATATTGATCAATTGTCCAGAAACGCTGGCCTTTTGAGAGTACACCAGCTCTGAGCTATTCGCAGTCGTTTTGATGGAAAAAGTAATATCATCAGCAGCAGACACACCTTCAATTTCCCATGCACAACTAAATGTATCGCCATAAGAGCAGGTTATATCTAAACCATTTGCGATAATCATCAGTTCACCCCCAGTTCAATCACGCGATACCAGCCTGCTCCGCCTCCGGCTCCGGGGTCGACATATCCGTTGCCAACAAAGTGATTACGCTGGCATATTACTTTAATACATCCGCCTCCACCACCACCGCCGGGATTGCTACCAGTGATTATTCCGTTTGTCCACGGCGTCCCATTTGTGCCGCGAACGGAAATAGTACCGGCGTTTTTGTATGCTGTGGTAACTATTTGGACACAGCCGCCGCCGCGGCCACCGTTGCCGCCATGAGCATTATTTGAGCTTGAGCTTGGACGGCCATCACCACCTGTACCGCCGCAGCCCATGCAGGGAATGTCAGAACGCATTAAATGCCTTATAATTCCTTCGTCCATCGTCACACGTACACCATTCACCTGGGGGTCAGTCCATTCAGAATTATTTGCGCCAGCGCCGCCAGCACCGCCGCCGCTGGCTTCTCCGCGTGTATATGGGTAGTGCCATCGCCAGCCATAACCGTTCTCTAGTGATTCTATTTCGCCATCTCCGCCTTTGCCACCGAATCCGCCGCTACCATCACCATTGATGAGACCGGCGTTAATGAACATTCCTTGGCAGCGTATATCAATAAAACCAGCTACATATACCGTCACGCCAGCGGGGATATATACGCTTCGAAAATCGTATCGTCCTTTAAGTGTGACGTTCGATGTCGGGTAAAAGTCACCGTCGCTGCCATCACCACGATCGCACCACCATGAGGGGTACATATTGCAACTTACTCCCGTCAATGTTCCTTTGGCTAAATATGTTACCTCGATCGTTCTGCCTGCATCTGCTGCCGCGAAAAGAATTTGCCCGGTATTCCAGTTTTCGTTGGAATCAGCATTAGTATGATAGTCCGGATAGTATTGCCCGGCAACTGGAGTCGCAGACACTTCAACCAGTGTGTCACCGTAAGCAGGGACGCCTGCGGGGATATCATTGATGTATTTAACCACGGTAGTCGATGGTGCGGACTTGACCGGTACCTCGTTGAGCGTGACTATGTATGGCGATATCGCAGGTATTAAATGCCGCTCTGTCAGCGTTATATTAGATGGAATGTCAGAATATGCATCATATCTGTAATTACTTGGATTTGCCATTTTGCCTCCTATTTGAGCTGTTTGGTTGCTGCAGCCTGCAGTAATTCGAGGTCTTTTGCATATCTGGACAGTTCGGCCAGATATGTATCTATTTCCGCAGGCTGCTTGCCAAGCTCCATGTCGCATTTGATGCCTTTGTCAGCAGAGACGCTATATTTTAGCTTTGTTATTGGGTATTGATGGGCTATACCCGCTCTGTCAGTAATAACTGCCTCGCCATCCGTCCACATCTTCCGGACGTTAAACCGTCCGTCCGCCAAAGGGTAGGGGAGCTGTATCTCGCCAACTTTGGCTGATAGGGCCGGTTTAGACATTGACAGCAGCTTGATTTTTCGCCCAGCGTTCGGCGTCGGTGGCAGAGTATGCCGACGGCAAGGTTAATACTTTTTCGCGGATGCCGTATCTAAGCTGGCTTTCTGCGTCCTCTACTGTCGCTAACCACTGTTCGCCATTGCCATCTACAGCTGCGCCTTTTATCGGCAGCACGTTGTAGATTTTTTCGGCGTCGTCCACCGGCTCAAAACTGCCCTGATGATCTCCGACCCAAAACCTCGCCTGCTCATTGACCTCGCGGTTGCGCGGACGGAAAAACAGGCGGCGGTATTCGTCTACGCCGTAAACGTAATCGATTGCAAAGTCAGACAGCTGCTTGAGTGCGTCTTTAGCTGTAACGCCGTCAAATTGTATTCGTGACGCGATATAGTTGGTGTTGATCAGCAGATTACTGCTGTAGTTTAGCCCGGCTTTTAGCTCTGCCTGGCGGGCGATATCAGACACCATATTTGATACCTCTCGCCCCTGAAAATCTGCAAATATGACTACTGCGTCCAGTTTATTGTAGTACCCATGCGCGGTGTATTTGTATTCTTTGGCAGTGCTGCCTTGGGAGGGGCAGTTTAAAATGTATCCACTCCACCACGGCCGCGGATCATTGTATAAGTGGATATCAATGCGCTGATCTACGGAAAGTTCTGCGTTTGTTGGCAGCCGGCTAAAAACAAAATCCGCTTTTCCGCAGCCAGTTTCGACTATCTCGAATTTTAACGACTTTAGCGCATTGCCCTCGACGCCGCTGGAAAAAATCGCGGATTTGGTCCCGTCCTTGTTGTAAGCGATCATATCATAGCGGTCTGGCAGGTAGCCTATCTGATCATCAGTGTAACCGCCGGCCAGTCCAATAAGTCCTGCGTGAATGTATTGGCCGCGCGGATATAGGCCGTATAAAAGATTACCTTTGCTCATATAAACCACCTGGCTCTGTAGATTATTTTCACCTGCCCGGCCGGACAGGTGAATTTGAATTCATTTCGACCGGGCAGGGCATGAAGGAATACTCCGGAAAAGGTATTGATACTGTTATCATTATCGCGCCGCACTGTTCCCACGTTGCCATCCACGCGAGCTTTGTGAGGATAGCTAAGGAGCGAATCGGTCAGCTGCATCTGTTCGCCGCTATCTGTATGCATGATCTTGACGTTATCCATGGGCGTATCGGCCATCGGGATAAAATCAAAAATCAGCGGAACGTCAATCGCCGAATCATTATATAAACTGACCACTTTATCGGTTTGGTTCCCGGTAAACAGAATGTTTACCACGGTATCAGCAGTTGCGTAAACAAACGGATCTGTCATCATAAGAGTGATATCAATATCAGACCAAAGCCATTTAAAGCCTTTGACCCATTTTTGTTTCGTTTCTACTAATCCGGCAATGCGATACTCCCGGTCGTCGCGGGCCATGCGCAGCGAGTAGTTACGCTGCGCAAACAGGTTTATGATATCGTTGTATTGCCGGTCATGGTCGGCTTGGTTTTCGCCGCGAATGTGACAGGACAGTTTCATTTTCCTGCTTTCGATTTTGCCGTCGCCGTAGGCATAGCTGCCGTGCGCGTAAGCTTTATCGGCCTCCTTGATGCGCATTTTTATATCGTTAATATTGGATATGGCTACACGCAAATATTGCCTTTGTTCCACGCCTGCGGCAGATACGACAGTGATATATTCGTTAGGGTATGCGGTTTTTTCTTCGTATTTCGCTCTTTTAAAAACCATTTAACTGCTCCTTAAAGCGCCTAAAACGCTGTCGTTAAGTCCGCCGAGCAATTGATCAGCGTCCCAGCCGTTGTTGATTTGTCCGTAGTTATTGCTGGTGACGTTAATCACGCTGCCGCCAATACCGCCCGGAATCGAACTGATACCGCCTCGCATGAAGCTGCTGTCACCAAGACCAACGCCGCCGGTATTGAGCCCGCCCATGGCGCTGTCAAGGCCTCCGGCCATAAAACTGTCAGAGCCAAGTCCGCCGGAATCGCTGCTGCTGGATACAAAATCGGCGCCGATGCCTGCTGCTCTGCCTGCCACTGCCGCTGCCAAGCCTTCGCCGCGAGCGATAGAACCCGGCACTGCTGCCTCGGCAAGCGCTGCTGCAGGTTCCCATGCTGCAGCACTTGCTGCAGCGATACCTTTGGTTTCGGCAAGTGCCATTTTGTTGGCCATTTTTGAAAAGACTGCTGCGAGCTGTCTGCCAACTATCCACTGAATGAACATATTAAGTATCTGTTTACCAAGGTTTTTTAAAACGTCACCGAGCTTAGCTCCTTCAGTTATGATGCTGGCGAGACCCGATGCCAGGCCGTCTTTGAGTGTTTGCGCCGCTTCCAGTCCGAACGATAAGAGGCTTTCCTGGCTTTCGAGCTGCCAGTCGTAATAAGCCTGCCTAAGCTCCTGCTCTTCGATCATTTGCTGCTGGCGGGCGAGGGCCTGTTCGAGCTCCATTTCCTGCTCGGCGGACAGCCGCCCTTGAAATGCCGCCAGAATTGCAGCCTGATTGTTTTCGGCAAGGGTCTGCATTTGGTTGTTGTATTCCTGCATGGCATTTTTGCGCTGCAGTAGGCTGTCAGCAAAAACTTCATTCGCCTTCGCTTCGGTTTGCTGGAGGTATTGCAGCCGCTGCGCTTCAGTCTCTGCGATCAGCTCGGCGGCTTTGGCATTGCCTTCGGCTTCAGCCTTGATCCGGGCATCGCGCGCAGCGTTGTAGGATTCAGTTGCCTTTTTGACCTGCTCGGCAGCATTGTCAAACATAGTATTTCTCGTGCCGGTAATGCCGTCCCACAAGGATTTGAACGCCTCGGCTTTTTGCACCATTTTATCAAACAGATCAATGTAGGCCTTGGCCTCCTGCGCAGACGTATCACGTTTTTTACGGCCAGAACCTTTTCTGCCAGAACCGGCATCAGCAGCATAGTCACCGAGATTGCTAAAGTCAGGCGGAGCTTTCAGCTTTCGCGCATGTTCCGCGGCATCGCGGATCGCGGCGTAAGGATCATTGTCGCTGCTTATCTTATCCCAGTCCTCGACTACTCCTGCCGCCTTTGTGACGTACTCCTCGTAGCCTTCGATGCCTTCAGCATCAAATACTCCCTGCAGGAGGTCGGCGCGCTCTTGGCCGCCTTGCTCATACTTTTGCACTTTGTCATATACCCCTAACGCGACCTCAGACGCGGCTATTGTCGCAAGTCCGATAGGCGTTGCTAACATTGCCTTGCGTAGGGCTCTAAATGCAGTGATAGCTTTACTGATCGCCGGGATAAGGGTCGTCACTACCGCTATATCTATTGCGACAAATGCAGCAGCGACGACTTCGGTCGGTACGCTCTGGATGATCGCAGACCGAAGACCGGAATTGTCCACGCGCTCGCGGAACTCGTCGAAAAAGTCCATGGCTTTAGCTAGTTTTTTATGTAAATCAAAACTCTCGACGATATCTTTGCCGACGGAGATCGACGTGCGGCTAATACCGTCCATGAGGTTAGACCACATGCCGTCGATCGTGTGAGACTGTGCCTCCATCATGCCGCCGAATTTGCTGTTCATACCGGCGACGATGGCGTTCAAGCCTTGAGCCGCGCTGATCTGGTTTTGTTCACCGCGTTTCATCGCCTCGGGGATCGTTATCTCGAGCATGTCCGAAATAAACTTCCATCCCGGGACGCCTGCTTCGGCGAATTGACGAATCTCTTCAGCCGAAACTTTGCCTTTGGCGGCCATTTGCCCCATGGCAAGAGTTAGCCGGTCGATGCCCTCGGCTTGCATACCAAGACCCGCTGCGGCGTCGCCAACGGCGGTCATGACCGGAATGATCTGCTCAGCAGAAAATCCCATTGCCAGAAGTCTGCGCGAGCCATTTGTTACTGATTCGAGATCGAATGGAGTCACCTGCGCAAAGTCCTGCAGGTCGCTTAGCATAGTCTTCGCCTGCTCGGCATTGCCCAGCATTGTTGTAAACGCGATCTCAAGCTGTTCCATTTTTCCTGCAGCTTTAACGGCTCCCAGTCCCATGGCTGCCGTAGCTGTAGCGATAGCTGCTGCAGCGAGGGTCGACGCTGTTCTGATTCCATCCAGCGAATCTTTTGTTTTGTCGTTTTGCCTGGCGGCCTTGGCAGCAGCATCAGCGGCGCCTTTTTGTGCGTTGGCGAGCTGATCGGTAGATCCTGCAGCTTGAGCTGCAGCGCTGGCCGCCTTGCTTTGCGAGCTGGCGACGTTATTTAATGCAGTTTCGAGTCTTGCTGCCTGCTGAGCCGCTCTGGCTGCTGCCGCATCAAAACCTTGGCTTTCGCCATTTATCTGGACTTCTATTTTTTCGGCCATGGTAACTCCTCATCCAAAGATATCGATGTATTGCTGCCAGTCTTCTTTCGTAAATTCATTCTTGCTGCGGCGCTTGTCGAAACGACCATCGCTGAATATATCCTCAAGTTTCAATTCGCGTGCGCCTTTGCGCCGATGATGATTTAAATAATGGATAGTGATAAGGCTTGCGATATCTATCTGCCGTGCTTGGCGCAGGTATTTTTCGCCGTCCCACAGGGCAAATAATTCATATGGCGTTAATGCCGCAATCTGCTCGGCAGTGAATTTTAGCGCATAGCCGATCCAGATGCAGCGATCGACCCAGTCGGCAAAAGTAATTACTTTTTTTCTTCGTCCTCGTCACTATCATCGCCGGACTGTTTTTTATCGGGCAGGATCTCTGCAAACGGGCTTCTGGCAGCGTCGCCGAATACCAGTCCGGAAAGTCCGATCGCGGCAGTGATCAGGCCTTGCAGTTCGTAAATTGATGTTTCCCGGATCAATATCTGCACGCCGTCTTTGACTTGCTCGCGGGTCAGCTTGGGTATCTGCCACTTTAGCCCTGCGTGGATTCCGGATACAACGTCTTTAAGCGACCATACAGGTTTAGTCGCAAGAATGCTGACGTTCCTTTCGTCAGTAGTCGCCTCCAGCATTTCCAGCGCGTTTATGGTAAATTTCAGCTGATGTTCTTCTCCGAAAATATTGAGATCTACAGTGCGTCTAACTTGGCTGCCTTGGGCTTTATTTTTCGCTTTCTTTTGCATTTACATTGCCTCCTTTAATTAAAAAGCAGCGAGGAATCTCCCCGCTGCTGCGATTATGCGCTATTCGCGCGGGTCAGCCATATCTTCGATGACTGTCGGCTCGCCCTTGCCGCTAAGCGTCAGAGTGAGGATCGATGCGTCGTCATATGCTGCGGATTCGCTCATTTCTGTGATTGAGTACCAGTTTCGCGTGCTTCGTCCGCCTTTTACCCAGCGCAGGATATCTACGGCCTCATTATTATTGTAGGCATCGTAAAGCTGTGCGATCGTGGGATCGCTCGGCTTGATGATGAGCTCCATGGATATCTCGGTCGTTTTCATGCCCGGCTCGCTGTCGCCGTAGCCGTTGGAATTTTTATCGCTGGTGTCGATACTGTCGGCACTGTTATTAAAGTCTGCGGTTCGCTGTCCGCCTATGATAGACCAGACTGGATCGTCATAGGTTGCATCTTCGCCGAAGTCTAAAAAAACAAGCACCTCTCGGCCCATGAGTTTTTTATCGATCACCGGGCGAATGGGTCTTTGTGCTGCCATTGTTTACCTCCATTAATTACTGTCGTAAGTCACGTCAAGGGTCGCCAAGAAAACTCCCGCCTCCTGCGGCTGACCCTGCGAGACTCCAAAAAGTATTTGCGTTATCCGGGCGGTAGTTGCCCAGTTATCAAGCGTTGGGTTCTTTAAAATAACCGCGTCCAGGCGGTCTGCGATGTCGTCAATATCGACGCTGTCACCTGCGGCGACTACACAGACGGAGTAAATCGCGCGGCCGTTGCGGCTGCCTTTGGCGTCAAAACTGTATGTTACCTCGTCGCAGCTGATCGTGCCTTCGGTTTGTTTAGACCGTTTAAGGCCTTTGACGAGCACGGTCCATGGAATGTCAGGCAGCTCGTCGCTCAAGATGCGCGCAATCGCGTCAGTTACTTCCTGGCGCCTGCTCATATCAAGACCTCCCCAGTGTGACTTTAGGGGAGCCGCCGACGGCAGTCCCGGTAAAGTCTGCTGCTGTAATAGATCCTGACAGCGCGGTCAGTTCTGCGTAGTACGCTTTGCGCTTTTGCTCGTAAATGTCGATGCGCTGCCGGTTTTCGCCCATCGTTTCCGTCGCATCTGTGCCTACTGCGTCAAGTGCCGCCGTATAGCAGGCATAGACGATTGCAAGGCGTCTGATGTTATAGGGCAGAGGATCAGCAATATCCTCGTCAGCTATAACGAATTTCGCCTGCATCGATCCGACGTAAGCGTTTGCCGCATCGATGTCGGATTGATCAACGACTAATACGTCGTCGGTGATATCGGCATCGGTTATAAATATCATAATTTTGCCGCCTTTCTGATAGCCTCGCCAAACCTTGCTCTAACCGCCGCGGTTTCTTTTCTGGCCGCTTTATACAAAAAGGGATCGCCTTTAATGCCGGAAATAACGACGCGCTTGGAGAAGGCAAATCCTTCTCCGGTTGCCCATCTGAGAGCGGCTCTTGATTTTGGGACGATAACGATCGGGCGGCCTTTGGCCCCGTAGATGCCTGTGCCTTCGTGCAGGTAGGCGCCGATCTTGGTTGTTACACCTACAACACCCGAAAGGGGGCCGGTCTGGTTGAATTCGATCCCGCGCTCAGTCTCGCCGCTGCGGGTCGTAAATTTATGATCCGACCTTGCCCGGTCCCGGATATCTCGCAAAGAGGCTTTAAGCGCCGCTACAAGCTCATCTTTTGCCCGGAGCGGAAGCTGCCGAAAATTTTCGGTCAGCTCCTTTGCTCCGGTGATCTTAATGGTTATCATTTTTTCGGTGGTATCAGCGGTCGGGTCATCCTGGTTTGGCTTTGGGGTTTTTGCCTTTGACTTCAACCCAGCCAGCCTTTTTGTAGGCCGCGATCTGGACGTCACTTTTAAGGGTTACTTTTTTGCCTTTTTTTGTAAGTTCCATTTAAATTCCTCCTAAGCGGTCATATGTACATACACTGCGTTAGCTTTGGATGCAAGTACAAATGCGTCGTAGTAGACGCGGCCTTCTACCAGCCAGCCGCTGATGCCTTGCGGGTTTTCGTGGATCGTGTAATCAGCGAGCTTGACCGGGCTGCACATTGCGACCGGATTGGTGAGGATAAATGCGCAGTCAGCGGGTAGGTAAGTGGACGGGACGGGGATGATCGGCGTACCGTCTATCATGCCCAGCTGGCCTGTGATCAATGTGTTTTGAGCCAGGTCGCTGGCTTGGATAAAGCTGCTGTCCAGCTTGATATTTTTGTAAAACTGGCCGGATACATAGGCTACAGATCCTACAGATGGGACCTTGTTGTCGATCAGGTGGTTTTTTGCGTCAAGAAATTTTTCGTATGCATTGGAGCTGGTGATGGCTGCTGTCGCAGTGCCGCCAGCATTGGCTGCGAGCGCCGCCAGACGATAGGTGTCGACCTCGGGGATTATCACTTCGTTGACCTGGCGGGCAAGAGCCTTGCCGGCCTCTTTGGTCATCATCGTGTCGTTGTAATTTCTGCGGTCGATCGAAAAAGTAAAGCTGCGGTCACGACCGAGAGTCAGCTCCTGCACGGTGTCTTCCAGTTCTGTTACTGTACCATAGCGGCTGTTACCGGTCATGGAGTAGTCGTTCAGGGCCTTGGTGGGGATGCTGTAGACGTTAACGGTTTTCACCCCGATAAAGTCAAAGTCATCATTTACGGCCGGGGCCGTCACGCTCATGAGCGCGAAGCGTTCGTCGATTTTTTCAGAATATTTAGCTGCGTAATTGATTGCCATTTATAAATGTCCTCCTTATGCGTTGTCGAATCCGTCAGCAAAAGCGTCGCCGGAGCTGCCGCCATGGCCTCCGCTGCCGCTGCCGCCGGATGCGTTTACTTTAACTGCCCATGCGTTATCGGCGAGCCACGCCGCCACGCCGTCGTCGATAGAGACGCTTTCGCTGCCATTTTGCATGGTCAGCTCATCATTTTCGCCGACAGTGACGTTTTCAAGCAAAATCTTGCTTATGGCTTCCGGGTTTGCCGCATTGCCTTTGGCAAGGGCCTGCATCAGGCCGTTACTTTTGAGGGCAGCTACACGTTTTGCGGTTTCGACCTCTTTGGCGGCTTTGGTGTCAGCCAGCTCTTTGTCGATTTCGGATAATCGCTTGGTAAGACCGGATAGCTCTTTTGCGATCTCGTCAGGCTTTTTGCCCGATGCGCTAAAGGCATCCAGAGCGCCTTTAAGTTCTTTTGCGGCATCTGCAGCATTTTCTTTGTCTTCGATCCCAAGGGCTGCCAGTACAGCATCATATCTGCCGGAAGAGCTTTCCAGCTCTTTTTGGGCAGCAGCAGCTTTTTCGCGGTGCGTTTTCGCTTCCGCGTTTAATTTTTCGATTTCGCTTTTCACTGCGGCGACGATATCAGATCCGCCGTCCATGGCTTCAAGTTTGGTGTAGATTTCTTTTAGGTCCATTGTTGCCTCCATATTTTTAGTTTCGGCCTCCGCCGCATTTATATCAGAGCCTCCGCTCCAGATAGCTTTCGTCTCCTTTTGATTCAGATTGCGGCCGGTTGCGTAGCCGGCCGCAAAGAGAAAGGAGGATGTTTATAGTCAACCGACAGGAGGTTGGAGCTCCTGTCGGTTTTGAGCTGCTTTTATCTGCTCTAAAATGTCTATCACTAGATCCAGAGCAAATTGCTTTTGATCGTACCGGTATTCTGCCCGGCGATCCATATAGTCCCGGATACTTGTAATATCTCTGATCGCTGCCGCAATACTTTTTTCAGGCGGCTGTTTTATTTCTCCGTAAAGTCCTTCAGGTATCATTTTTTGGGATCACCCTTTCGGCAGATCATTTATGCGCTTGCGGATTAGATATACCCCCTTTTAAAATCGTTCAAACACCGTTTAAAAACGTTTAAATGATTTTGGCGCAAGGGATTTATCCCGCAGGGTTATAAAAACGCTTAAAACGGATTTTTGCGCTTGCGGTGACATAAAAAAATAAGATCAATCCCGAAGGATTGATCTTATTATCTCTTTTATTCAATTTTGCAGCTTTTCGCCGCGTTGAGTATTTTGCGGCCGGCTACGCCGAGGCGGATTTGGGCAGATATTTTTCCAGCTGCGAGTAGCTCCTGGACATATATCGCAAAAACTCTATGCAGCAGGCGTGGTCGGTCGGGTAGGTGCCCAGCAGATCCTTTTGCCCGCGCTCCATGTAGTAGAGCTCCCATTTGCCTTTGAGAGTGCTGCGGATTAAGTAACCATCGTATATTATGGGCTGATCGTCGCGGAAGGAGTAGTCGCCGACGCGTACTTTTTCGGTTATTAAGATTTTTTCGAGATCTTTAACTGTCATTATCCATCGACCTCCTCTAAGTAATCAGATAAGTTCATGATCTTATCCGGCAGCTTGTACTGCCAGCCGCCTCCGGTTTGCCCAAACCACGGCGCGGTACGGCCGGACAATACTCCCGGAATGTTTTTTTTGACGCGGTAGATGTGGTAATCTTCGTTCTGGCTCTTTGGGGGCAGGGATCTTTCGGCAAATTTTGTCCCTTGCGGGCTTACAAAGCTGCCCGTGGCTTTACCATAGCGGTCCACGATCACGCTGCCGGCTTTTAGTGTTTCGGTGCCATAGCTGCCGTAAAAGCCATCATACATGGGATATATATCCCAGCCATTATCACTCTGCCAGCGGGCAGCTCCACGTTTGCCTAAAGTATAACTTAACCCCTGTGATTTTGCAATAGCTGCAAGATGGCTATCTGTCGGCGGCAGCAGGTTGCGCTCCATCAGGTCACGCACGAGACCAGCGTCAAGCCTGCTTGTCGGGTTCACAAGGCCCTGCCAGCCCCGCAGGTATTTAGTCCAGCTGTCACCGGCGGTCCATGCGTTGACGCCATAGAGACCGAGTACGAGTTTTTGCTTATCGAATGGCAGATCGCGCAGCCAGTTATCAACGGCTTTTTTAGTCTGGTCTTTTTGCTTCGACAGGTCGACTTCACCGCGGTAGACCTCAGAAAGGTAGCACAGGCAGTGCGGGTGCGCCGGAAGGGGCGGCACTTTGTCTCTCGGATAAACGCCGCCACCTAAATTATACATGTCGGCTTTAGCGTACATATCGCAGATATCATAAACGGGATGCCTGCTGCTGAGTTTCCACCTGACAGCGACGACATGAGGGTCCGCCAATGCTCTTGCGAAAAAACCGTCAGCCCATGCTCGGGTACTTTCGGTGCGGGTGATGCGTTCAGCGACGTAGCGGGATTTTTCGTTCATGGCCACATAAAGAGCATTTTTGTACGCCTTTTCGCTGCCGGTTTTGGCGGCATCAAGGAGTTTAGTATAAGCAGACTTTAGCGCTATATTGGGCGCGCCGTTTCGGGCCAGCCTGTTGATATTGCGCAGCGCGATGCGGGCAAGGCGTGACTGCTCCTCGTAATTTTCGGGCGTCCAGCGCCTGAGATTGGCCATGTACCCGGCGATAGCTTGATCCGGTATTACCGCTCCTTTACCATAACCGTCGTAAAGGGCTTTGGCTGCAGCCCGCCAGTCGGCTGCCATTTTTCAGCGACCGGCGACCGACGGTAAGTATCTGGGCCCGCATGTCTCGGCCAGCTCCGTAAAGCCTTGCCGATAATTTGACACCGTTAGACGTTCCATGGTTTTTCGTATCGCTTTAACAAGCAACTCACGGTAATCGGGTGGTTATAAACGATGTGTCAGCTACTCCCAGGCCGATGGCAGCAGCGTCTGCCAGAAAATCAGGCAGGCCGGTCAGGTAAAACATATCAGGGCGCGCCTTGATGGCCTTGTCGACAGCTTTATTCTACCTTATCTCCTGCGGCTATGCTTGCTGCGATCAGGGCCTCTGCTTTTTTCGCATCACTGCGCCAGGCGGCAAGATAGACAGATATTAGCTTTAATAATTTATTTGTTCCCATTTTTAATCGCTTTCGGTGGCATCAAGAGCTGACATATCAGCAAGGTCGCTATATTCGTTTACTATTTGCTCGACCCGGTCTTTTTTCAGATCAGGCAGGTAGGACGTTATAACACGTTTCAACACCTCTGTATTAAATGTTGTCCCAAAATCAAGTGCTTTGGCCGTTTCGGCGACATCGATGTTGCCCGCAAAACTGCTGAGGAGCTGGTTTGTTTGCTCGAAATCCCATTGTTTCGCTACTCCGGAGGACTGGGTCCGTACGCCTGTGACGTTTACAACGACAGCCATGCGGTAGATCTCCTCCTGCAGCATCTGGATCTGGTTGGCGAGCACCGTCGCACACTCTGCCGGAGGCGCTATAAAGCTTGGGATGTGCCGGGAGTCCGGCGGATAAGCCAGAGCGTTATCAGTGCCGATATCCAGCTCCTCGGCTTTGGTTGTCGGATATGTCAATATGCTGAACGTCTGATTTCGCAAGATATCATCCAGCCAGCTGCATTTGTTATAAATACTCCGGTTGGTCATGGCGATACTTATAAATTCTGATGCCGGGAACATATCAAAGGGACTGATTTCGCGGCTGGCGAGCTTGACTACCGGCACGCGGCCGAATTCGTACTCTCCGGTGCTAACGATTTTGTCGCCGTCGCGCAGTTCCCAGCCTTTGTCTGTGAATATGCGGACAAAGTCACGTTTGCTTTTGGGGTCGCGCTCTAAAAAAGAAAAGTAAATGATCTTGCCGTTATTGTCTACTTTGATCTCTTTAACTCGGTCAGGGTCCAATAGATAGGCATAGGGCCTTTTTTTTGCTCTCAAGGATCTCGCCGATCGTGCTGCCGGGCTGCGGGGCGTTGTCGCAAACAACGTAGCCGATCCCATAGAGTTTTGCCGCTACTGCCCAGCGCTTAACAAGCGTATTGAGATCTGTACCGGCAAGATCGGTGTCTTTGGCGAAATCTTCCCAGAGGGCTGTGATCGCCCCGGAATATTCCCGCTGTGGATCTCGTTTAAAGATGGGGTCCACATGAGCGTTTACACAGGGTGATGTGTAGTTTAGGTAATAGGCCAAAGCGAGGCGCTGCTGATATTTTTCGGACGATTCGCGCGGGTGCTGGACGAGGTATTTCCCGTTCAAAAAGCCTCCATCGCCATAATACGCATTGTTTAGCAGGCTATATTCTTCGAGCCGGTCGTTTTTCATTTTTTTGATCCTCCTAATACTTGATTTTAAAAGGCGTCACCTTGCCGGACTGCCATTTGGTGCGGCCGGCGTGGGCCGCAAGAGCGAGTGCCCAAAACCTGTCGGCGTGTCCGTCATCTGTTTCCGGGGCGACGTAACGCACGTTGCCCCCTGACGTGACAACTTTTTTTACACTGTGCAGGTCGTCGCGGATCTTATCGTCTTTCGGGATCGTAATGAGCCTGTCCTCAAACAGTCCACGGATATGAACGGCCATATCCTCTTTGCTCGCGCCGGTAAACATCACCGGCTCGACTTTATGGCCGTAGTCCAGCTTGGCGTCCTCGGCCAGCTGAGCGCCGATGCCGGTGGCATCGATGCAGGCCCGGTAGAGGTTCGGGAGGTCAAGGAATGTGTAGAGCAGCTGGCGCTGATCTCTAAACTTCATGCCCTGCATCTCTTTGACGCAGATGGTGTTATATCGCTCTCCGGCTTTCTCCAGGAGCCAGATGACCGAAAGGTGCTTTTTGCGGGCAACGTCAAAGCCAAGGTATAGCTGCGCTGCCGGATCGATTAGCTCCGGCAGATTGCGTGCGACTTTGCCATCGCTGCAGCCATTGATAAGGTCAAAAGTCAAAAAGCTGGATGACTCGTCCAAAAACTTGCAGCAGTACTCCTGCAGCCATGTGTCCTCGCTGCCAGCTTCGCGGCGCAGCTCTTCTATGTTTAGATCTAAACCTTCCGAAACGGCCAGATAGATGTCTACTTCGTGTTTACTCCAGTTGTTTTCCGGGTCTGACACGAGTTTTTCAAACTGATTGCCGACGCCGTTTGGTGTTGATATTATGCGCAGCTTGTATCCGCGGGTAATAGTCGGATATAGCGCTGCCCAGATCGCCTTTGAGTCGGCATGGAAGGCAAATTCGTCAAGGACGACATTGCCGGAGAAGCCGCGGGCCGTGTCAGGATTGGCAGGCAGCGCGATGATGCGGCTGCCGTTGGGCAAATTAAGCTCCAGCTGCTTATAACTGTCTTTGCCGACCTTAAAGTCAGCTTCGATCACGTCAAGGGCGTAGCTGGCAGCTTTAGCGTGCATCTGCACTTTGTCCATCAGCTCACGGGATTGCCGCTCGCCTTTAGAGAGCAGCACCCAGAGCGTCTTGCGCTCTAATGCATCAAGCAACACTTCCAGTGATACCGCAAAAGAAAAACCTGTTTGCCGCGCTTTGTTGACCAGTTTGAATCTGCTTTTATCTTCTACCCAGCGCTGCTGATAGGGCAGCAATGGTATCAATGGCTGCATTTTTGCTCCCATGGTTCCTCCTTTTGTTAAAAAGCATTTAAACGCCTTTTTCAAGGCGTTTAATATGTCAGACCATACATCCCCTTGATATAGGCCATATGTTCCGGCGATAACGCTGCCATTGTTGGCGTGCCTTCTTCCAGCGTTTTGATGATTTCATTAGCTTTTTTGCGTGCCTCTAATTTAAGGCGTTCCCGCTGCACGCCGCTGCGTTCTAAGAGCGCCAGAGCCTTGATGACTTCTGTTGCTTTAGCACCTTTCAGGGAGTCGATCTCCATGATGTACTCCATTACAGCAGATAGTGCCATCTGATTGGCAGCTTCAGCTATTTCAAGCGCCGGCCGATCTCCGGCAGAGTCTACTACCGCGCGGGCCTGATCGCGGAAAAGCTGCAGCTTTTCCATCTGGGCCAAAAACCGCTGGCCATAGCGGCCAACGCTGGCCCTGCTGATATCTTCTCCCATATGGTGCAGATGTTCGGCTATTTCGTCATACGTTTTACCGCTAAGTATGAGTTTATCGACGGCTTCGCGCACTGACGCAGGAAGCTTTGATATTTTGCTGTGGCTGCGCTGCTGAGTCTTTCGCCTCATACGCTCACCCCCGGATCCGCCTCCAGATTTCCCGTCTACGAGATCTTTTCCGCTGGCTAGCTGAGTTTGACCATCTTGACCGCGCAGATCGATGTCACTAAAGCCTACCTGCTGCAGCGTGACATAACCTTTTTCGGCCATGATATGCCAGCC
>ENA-OQHL01000606-OQHL01000606.1-human-gut-metagenome-genome-assembly--contig:-NODE-606-length-23488-cov-3.317067_pt1 | contig 23488 bp, 24 predicted proteins | sample MGYA00242565_ERZ504723 | MGnify/ENA primary metagenome ERZ504723 (study PRJEB26092, sample SAMD00036211) | human gut metagenome | host: Homo sapiens | study: EMG produced TPA metagenomics assembly of... | reverse complement strand
GAAAGCCTGCCGCGACTATGTGACACCGATAGGATATGACCGTAACAATCTATTGATTACGGATTGGAATGAAAAGGAACCGGAAAAGTTGGATTTTTACGATCTGTATGAACGGCTTTTTTATGTGAAATTCGGTGAGCCGGTTCCATATGAGGCTTCCTGGGGGGCGGAGTATCAGGTACCGGAACAGGAAGTAGAAGAAGTACTGCAAAATTATTTTTCGTTTCATACAGCCACCATCCGGGAAAACATGATGTATCAACCAGAAAGCGGAACATTTCTGTATCGTCCGAGAGGACTTAAGGATGGGGGAAGTCCTTACGGCCCATACCCGGAGGTTACCGGATATGAAAAGCTGGATGATGGTACAATCCGTCTCACAGTGGAGGCGGTATGGACATGGAAGATGCTGGACTGTGCGGTAAAAAGCGAGCTGATTGTAAGACCTGGGCAGGAGGGAAGTTTTGATTATGTCTCCTGCCGGGTCCTGTCCTGGGACGAGCGAGTGACAAATTCATGGTATAAACCAAGATTTACAAAGGAAGAGTGGGAAGCATACTATGGAAAGAAATAGACATTGGAGACGCAACGTGGGGCTGCTGATTTTGCTCCTGATTGTCATTATTCTTGGAAGCCGGATTCTGGACCGGGAGGAATCACGTCCCGAGGATACGTCCAGGGAGAAGAAAAAGACATGGGAAAAGCAAAAGCTGCAGGGATACGATCTTCCGGTTGGTAAAAGAGAGAGGGAAGAGGCGGAAGCAGCTTGTAAAAAAGCAATGAATCTTACGGGGGCATGTTACCGTAAAGCAGAGAAAGGAGACGCGTCCAATGGGGTGCTCTCTGATGCAGATCTTATCAAAATGAAAGAAATCTTGAAAAAGAGTGGGCTGACTGTGAGTGGCGCAGATGCATATTCTACAATGGAACATTGGACAAAAATGGATCGATTTCTTTTAAGCTGCCAGGATCAAAAAGCAGGGGAGATTGTTATGTATCAGATAAAAGCGGGCGGTGGATTAAACCGGATGAAATTTGTATTTGACGGGAAACAAATGGAGATTCTGGAGACGATCGCAGAATGGAGTCAGGAGGGAAAACCTGTAGTTATGAAAACGATCCGTACCCGTATCAAAAAATGGAATTATACTGAAAAAGGCTGGTTTTCTTATGAGTTATGTGCGCCTGAACCACCGGAAGTAAGTGAGGTGGTCGAGGCGGGGACCATGATTCGGATCCGGCCCATGGACAAGAAGTGTAAAGAGTTATCTATCGCGTGCGTTGAGAAACTTGGATATCAGGGGAACAATCTTTTGTGTTCCAGCTGGGATTTATCAGATTTGTCAAAACTGGATTATAATGGAGTGTTTGAGTCGTTCTATGAGATGAAATACGGGAAGAAAATCGATTATGACCGCTATGCGGATGGGATTCCGGAGGAAGAGTTTGAAACTCTGATTATGGATTACATTCCGGTAACAAAAGAGGAGCTTCGTACATTTGCAGAATACGACAGGGAAAGCCGGACCTACTTATGGGTACGTCTTGGAACCGGCAACTACGTCCCGACAACCTTCGGTACTTCTTTGCCGGAGGTCGTAGATGTGAAAGAAAATGCTGACGGCACCACAGCACTGACTATTGAGGCGGTATGTCTGGGGAGTGGAAATGACTGTGCTCTGCATCATACGCTGAAGGTACGATTCCGACAGAATGGAACATTCCAATATCTGGGAAATGAGATTTCGGATGAGGAACTGGGGAGGATTCCTCCTTATCAGTACCGATTAGGAACACAGTGGAAAGAAGCGGACAACGGGCAGTGAACCCGTAAGGTCCGCTTTTTCCACTGATTAGAGGGATGGATCCGTATAGATTCCACGATCCGATAAAATAGCAAGAGTCCGGGAGGCAGCCTCGCTGCCACAGGCCCCCTCCCCGGTCAGATTCATCGCAAAAAATACTGTATGTCCCGAAGATTCAACAAACCCGATAAACCAGCCATTTCTGTTTTCTCCATTGACCTGCCCGGTTCCGGTTTTTCCGTAAAGGGAACCGTCAGATGAGGAGGCAAGGCAGATGGCGTTTTTTACTGCTTTCACGTATTCCGGGTGCAGATTCCATTCATTGTGATAGAACCCGGTCAGTAGCTCTACCTGTTCTAACGGGGAAATCAAAAGGGAGGATTCCATCCAGTAAGAGTCAAGATTACCCTGCAAGGCTTCATTCCCGTATTCGATCCGCTGCAGCCAGGAACGAAGGGTGGATTTGCCCATCTGCTGGTCCAGCGCCTGGAAGTACCAGTTGACAGAGCAGGTCAAAGCACTTGATAGTGTTTGATCCCGGTTCCATTCGTCAAAAGGATATCTGGTACCGGACCAGGAAAGGGCCGAGTGCTCCGGAGTAATCAGACCTTCTTCTAGGGCAAATAAGGCGTCATAAATCTTGTAGGTAGAATCCGGGGAGACCCTTGTGCGGGCCAGAGTTTCATTGTATACGGTCCAGCCGTCCGTCTCCGAATCATAGAGGACGAAACTTCCATCATATCCGGTAAAATAAGCCGAAAGTCCTCCATCAGAATCAGAGTGTTTGCCAGGGCTTATACTGGAATCCCAACCGGAAGATGGGGTGGCAGAAGTACTTTTTCTGCCGGTGTCTATCGCGTTTGGAGACAGAGAAGCGGACGCAAAGGAGAGGAGAGGGACACATGCCATAAAAACGGGAACAATCAGAAAGCAGATGCATACAGATCGAAGCCGTATGGAAAAGCTGGGCTTTCGATAAGAGGCAATATGCTGGATGCGGGTTCGGATCTGCGGTCCTTTCTGTCCCAGTCCGGCGGCAAAAGGCAGGGAGGAGCCTTGAGCAAACCGGAGAAGTGTCAGTCCATAGTCTTCATAAGCTGTTTCTTCCAGAACAGACAGAACACGGGCATCGCACGCAAGTTCACGGTCTGTTCTCATGGCCCGCAAAGATACCCATACAAGCGGATGAAACCAGTATAGAGTTCCGGCCAGGTTCATCAGATAACCGGTGATCGCATCGAGATGACGGTAATGGGTGAGCTCATGGAGCAGAATGTACCGTAAATCTTCTTCATGATAATTGGAGAGCAGTCGAATCGGAAGATAAATCCGAGGTCGGAGAACGCCTGTCATTACAGGCGACCGTAAAAAGGCAGTACTGTACACGGCCACTGGTCTTTGAATATGCAGGGTGTCCAGGCAGGACTTGAAAAGTTCTCTGGCTTTTGGATGCTGGAGAGGAAGAGCCGAAGAATGGAGAGTACGCAGTTTTAGTGCTGACCGGATCCCGGAAAGGAGGGCGAGTATGGCTCCGGTAGTCCAAATGATAAAAAGGAACTTCCAAAGAAACGCTGGTGTGCTTTTGCTAACAGACTCGGTAAAAATCTTTCATCCAGACAGAGGCAGAGACCACTGTAGTATCAGCCTTGGTTTTCTGCAATCCGGAAATGGAAGATGAGATTTCCGGAGAAATGCGGGTCGGGTCTGCCAGGATGGGAAAAGAAGACTGTGGCAGAAAAGGAACCGCCAAAAGAATGAGCAGGAGGAGCCAAAGGCGGTACTGCAAATGTGCGCCCAACAATCTGCCCAAAAGCCTGCGGATGCCGAAGAATATACCAATGATTCCGCACAGCAAAAGGCTGCACAGCAGAAACCGATTCATAAATCCATTGATAAATTCTGTCATATTCAGTGTTCTCCTTTCTTTTGAGATAACAGCAAGCGAAGCTCTTCCAGTTCTTGATCGGAGAGTCGCTCTTCCTCAAGAAAGGATGAAACCATAGCCGTCAGATCACCGTGGTAAAAACGCTTTAAAAAGGAAGAACTTTCCTGTTCAATATATTCTTTTTCTCCGACCAGAGGGGTGTAGACAAAGATCTGCCCCTGCTTCTCATAGGAGAGGGCTCCCTTTGTGACAAGACGTTTGATTAAAGTGTGAATCGTTTTGGGACTCCATGTGGTCGCTAGCCTAAGCCGTTCTGTGATTTCATTGGTATTGATCGGCGCATACTTCCATACGATCTTCATTACCTCGAATTCTGCCTCCGAAATCTGTGGCAGATGATTCATAATCAATTCCTCCTTTTTTTCTTACACTTGTAATACCCAGTATAGAAAATCTGCCTGTAGTTTGTCAAGAACAGGTCCGGACAAGATTCGGGGAAAACTCCGCTCATCAGGCAGACGTTACAAAGTGTCGTCCAGAGCCAGGGATTCCTTCAGAATGGCAATAAACTTTTCTACCGGTTTGGAAAAGACCTGGTATTTTTTCCAGATGACAAACATTTCCGTTTCCAGTGGAGGATTCAGGGGCCGGAAACAAAGGGAACTGTCTCCGGAAGTATGAATGAGTTTGTCAAAAGAAAGTGCGTATCCTAACCCCTCGTCCACGAGTCGGGAAGCATTGTAAATCAAATTGTAGGACGCTGTAATGTGAAGCTTTGCAGGATCTCTTTTCAGCCACTGCAGCACCTGTCCTCCGGCAGACTCCTGCTGGGACACAATCAGCGGCAGATCCCATAGATCTTCCCGGCGGATCGACGTTTTTTCTGCGAGAGGATCGTCTTTTCGCATGAGGACGCCCCAGGTATCTGTCGCCGGAAGTTTCAAAGTGTGGTAGGAAGTCATATCCACCGTACCGAATATGATTCCAAAATCAATCAGCCCACGGTCCAGGGACTCTTTGACATAGACGGCATTTCCGCTGGAAATGTGAAACTGGATGCCTGGATAGCGGAGCTGCATCTGCTTTGCCGCCCGTGCGACCAGACGGATACTGTCTGTCTCTCCGGCACCGATGTAGATATCTCCCATAAGCATATCGTCCGATGCGGCAATCTCTGTCTCCGTCTTGTGAACAAGTTCCAGAATCTCTTCCGCACGTTTCCGAAGAATCATACCCTCCTCGGTGAGTGTGATCCGACGGGGACCCTTGCCACCTCGGATGAAAAGCTGTTTGCCGAGCTCTTCCTCCAGTTTTTTTGATCTGCGTTGATAAGGTAGGCTGCGAAAGATGCAGCGACTTTGCCGCCAGGACAATACTTTGTTCCCTGGCAACGGCAAGAAAATACTGAAGTACGCGAAGTTCCATCATTACCTCCTATATAAGAATGCTGAATCATATGTTTGATCATTACTATACCCCAAGGCTAAATAGGTTTCAACTATATAAGTGAATAAAATATAAGTATTTGCGATTTTGATTCTGGTTTTCTATACTAGAATAAAAGGAATAGATAGAAGCAGGAATGAAAGTTCTACTGCCCGGATTACTGATCTATGAGATGAAAAAAAGAGGGGGGATTAAGATGAAAGAAGAAGAGACGATAGTACTGGAAACGTTTTTGGAGCATGTAAACAAGGGGAGGCCGGTGCGGGCAGATTCCCCGATGCAACAGTATATGACAAAGATGGCGTTTGAGGCGATGAAGATCACATTTGAATTAAATTCGTCCTTTCATACACCGGAGGAAATCCGGAAACTGTTTTTCCAACTGACTGGACAACCGGAGGAGGAGACTTTCCGCATGTTTCCTCCGTTTACTACAGACTGCGGCAAAAACATCCGTGTCGGTAAAAACGTGTTTATCAATTCCGGTTGCCGCTTTCAGGATCAGGGGGGCATTACTCTGGGAGATGAGACGTTGGTAGGACATAATGTTGTGTTTGCTACGCTGAATCACGGAGTTGCACCGGAAGATCGGGGGACGACTTATCCAAAACCGATCCGTACAGGCAAAAAGGTGTGGATTGGAGCCAATGCGACGATTCTGCCGGGAGTGACGATCGGAGATCATGCCATTGTGGCAGCAGGCGCAGTCGTGACAAAAGACGTTCCTGCGAATGTGATCGTAGGAGGCGTGCCGGCAAAAGTGATTGGCATTGTTGGAGGAGGAGATAAAAAATGATGCAGAAAAAGAAAATCAATCAGAGCTATTTAGAAGGAGAACGTCCACTTTTTCAAGGAAAACATCTGGAGATCCATGATACTATTTTTGCAAAAGGGGAGTCACCGCTTAAGGAAAGCCAGGATATTTCACTTTATACCACCATATTTCAGTGGAAATATCCGCTTTGGTACAGCAGGCAGATTTATGCGGAGGACTGTACCTGGTTCGAAATGGCGAGGGCAGGTGTTTGGTATACCCAGGATATTACGGTCAAGCGGGCGCTCATTGAAGCTCCGAAAAACTTCCGCCGCTGTAGGGGCGTAGTGTTGGATGATGTGAATTTTCCAAATGGGTTCGAAACACTCTGGAGCTGTAGTGACGTGCAGATGGATCATGTCAAGGCAAGGGGTGACTATTTTGCCATGAACAGCCAAAATATGGTGATCCGTGATTTTCAGCTTGTGGGCAATTATTCCTTTGACGGAGTGAAAAACGTAGAGATCCATAATGCGAAAATGCTTTCCAAAGACGCGTTTTGGAACAGTGAAAATGTGACGGTCTACGATTCTTTTATTTCCGGGGAATATCTTGGATGGGAATTCAAAGAATCTGACACTTGTGAATTGCACGATTGAGAGTCTTCAGGGGATGTGCTACATTGATAATCTGGTAATGAAAAACTGCCGTCTCTTAAATACGACATTAGCGTTTGAGTATGCGTCGGTGGATGCGGACATTCAAGGAAAGATCGACAGTGTGTTCAATCCGTCGGGCGGCACGATTCGGGCGGATGCAATCGGAGAGCTGATCCTGGAAAAAGACAAGGTGGACCCTGGAAAGACGAAGATCTGGTGCTCTGATATCCGGGTGACGAGTGAGAAATTCTGTGCATAGAGACAAGGGGGGACATCATGGATTATCAGTTTGACAAACCAATCAACAGACGGGGGACTCTGTCCATGAAATGGGAGGTGGGAGAGTCGGAACTACCGATGTGGGTTGCGGATATGGATTTTGAGACGGCCCCGGAGATCCACGAAGCCATTCGGAAACGGGCAGAACACGGGGTATTCGGCTACACAATCATTCCTGAAGAATGGTACGACTCTATCCGGGAATGGTGGAAGAAGCGCCACCACTTTCATCTGAAAAAAGAATGGCTGATCTTCTGTACCGGAGTGGTTCCAGCCATCTCTACAGCGGTGCGGAAACTCACGTCGGTGGCGGAAAAGATTGTCCTTTTGACGCCGGTCTATAATATTTTTTTCAACTCTATTGTCAACAACGGACGAAACGTGGTGGAATGTCCGCTTACTTATGATGGTGAGAGTTACGGGGTGGACTTTGAAAAACTGGAAAGGGTGCTTGCAGACCCTCAGACTACCATGCTGATCTTCTGTAATCCGCACAATCCGGTGGGAAAAATATGGGAAAAGGAAACGATGGAGCGGATCGGGGCGCTCTGTTGGAAACATCATGTGGTAGTCATTTCCGATGAGATTCACTGTGAACTGACGGATCCGGGGAAAGAATACATTCCCTTTGCCTCGGTATCGGAGGAGTGCAAAAAGAACAGTATCACCTGCATTGTCCCGACCAAGGCGTTCAACCTGGCGGGGATCCAGACGGCGGCCGTCATGGTGCCTGATCCTTACTTGCGGCATCAGATGGGGCGGGCGCTCAATACCGATGAGGTGGCAGAACCGAATGTTTTTGCCATGACTGCGGCGATCGCAGCCTACCGAGAGGGAGGACCATGGCTGGATGGGCTCCGGGCATATCTGTATGAGAATAAGCAGACGGCAAAAGCATTTCTGGAACAGGAACTTCCTGAAATTCATCTGGTGGAGTCCGAGGCCACGTATCTTCTCTGGCTGGATTGTAGGGAGATTGTGGAGGATACGGGGGAATTGGAACAAGTTCTCCGCAAGGAGACAGGGCTTTATCTCTCCAACGGAGGTCAGTACGGGGAGAGCGGCAAATCCTTTTGCGGATGAATATTGCCTGCGCCCATACGGTTCTGGAAGATGGACTGGAAAGACTGAAAACAGGGGTGCAAGCCTGGAAGGATTGCAGAGCAGACGGACGGAATCCAGAACCTTACCTGGGATGTGATATATTTTATAGATCACTTATACAGAAGCACAATCTTTTTATCATATTGTACAGAAAAAGCGCTCATGGATGGCGCTTTTTTCTATGCTCTGGTAAAATAATTGTATCAAACTATTCTAGGCATCATCCGTAATCCCAGAGATTATGGAAAAGGAGGTTTTCAATGAGCGAAGAAAAGCAGACAGTCTGCGGAGCCATCAGCAAAGTGACGTCCGCACAAAGAGACGCTGAAAGGCACCATATCGTGCAGGTGTCTTTTCAGGAAGGGATCCGGGGGACGATCACCTTTCTGGAAGAGAAGATTTTCCGCTATGACGTCAGCAGAGAAGGCAGCGTCTCAGAGTACGCTGCACCAAGAGATGAGGCGCATACGGCGAAGATCCAGCAGCGCCCGGACAGTTCGGACGCATATATGAAACCGGAGGCAGAAGTTACAGAGGATCCGGTATCGGTATGCATCCGGTGCAAAGAGACATGTATTGTCTTTGAAAAAGAGACAGGCAGGATGACGATCTATGTGGGAAAGCGTAAGATTCTTGAAGAGGCCAAGCCACTGGAGTTTACGGGGGATGAGACGATCCAGACATTGGCGCGCCACGAGAAAGAGCAGTTCTACGGAGGCGGTACACAGAACGGCCGTTTCGTACATACTGGGAAAAAAATTCAGATTGTCAATGAGAGCGCCTGGATGGACGGAGGAGTAGCGTCCCCAAATCCATTCTACTATACGACAGCAGGATACGGGGTTTTGAGAAATACATTCTCCGATGGAACGTATGACTTTGGTGAGACGGACGAAGGGCTTGTCCTTGCGTCTCACAAAGAGCACCATTTCAGCGCATACTATTTCCTGACAGAAAAGGAAAACGGGCGTGAGTCGGCAAGGGCGTTATTGCGTGCGTATTACCATGTGACAGGAAATCCAATGCTGCTTCCGGAATACGGATTTTACGAGGGACACTTAAATTGCTATAACCGTGACGCCTGGTCCGATGAATCCGGGGACAAAGCCTGGACGGTCAAGGGAACGGACTCCCATCTCATGGAGGGAAAGACCCGTTATGAGAGCGGAATGGCGACCGGATATCGCCTGTCCGAGGGACAACATTCCGAATCGCTGAATGGGGAGGGACCGGTAGTTGGGGCAGAACATTATCCGGCAAACGTGGACACCCCGTATGAATATTCCGCAAGAGCGGTACTGGATGAGTATCTCCGGTACGATATGCCGCTTGGCTATTTCCTGCCAAATGACGGATATGGCGGAGGATATGGACAGAACGGGTACTATGTGCAGGGCGGCGTCAATGAGGACGGATCCAGTTCCGAAGAACGGATTGCGGCGGTGGACGCCAATGTAGAAAATCTGGCACGGTTTACTGAGTACGCCAACAGCAAAGGAGTGGCGTCCGGTCTCTGGACAGAAAGTAATTTAAGTCCGGATTCTGATGAGAAGACTTACTGGCATCTGCTCCGGGATTTTCGCAAGGAAGTAACAAAGGGCGGAGCGACGACACTGAAAACGGACGTAGCGTGGGTCGGTCCGGGGTATTCGTTCCAGTTAAACGGCGTCAAGACAGCCTATGATATCGTAACGACCTCAGAGAATTTCCGCCCGAATATTATTTCTTTGGACGGTTGGGCAGGTTCCCAACGGTTCAACAGTGTGTGGAGCGGGGATCAGACCGGGGGTAACTGGGAGTATATCCGGTTCCACATTCCGACCTATATCGGAAGTTCTCTGAGTGGGAATCCAAATATCGGAAGTGATATGGACGGAATTTTCGGCGGAAAGGCGCTGATTGCGGCGAGAGATTACCAGTGGAAATCCTTTACTCCGCAGATGCTCAATATGGATGGATGGGGCACATACATGAAAGCGCCATTTACCTTTGGAGATCCGTATACCGGGATCAACCGGATGTACATGAAGATGAAATCAAGATTGATGCCATATATTTATACATGTGCGGCAGCGGCAGCCAACCTGGATACCGGAAATGGCGATACTGGTCTTCCGATGGTAAGGGCCATGTTTTTGGAGTATCCGGAGGACGACTATGCGTACAGCCGTTCCATGCAGTACCAGTTCATGCTCGGTGAAAGCATCCTTGTAGCGCCGGTTTATCAGAATATAGACGGGGACGAAATGGGAAATGATGTGAGGAATCACATTTATCTTCCTGATTCCAATCAGATCTGGGTAGATTATCTCACCGGAGAGCTGTACCATGGAGGACAGGTGATCAATAACTTTGACGCGCCGCTTTGGAAGCTTCCTGTTTTTGTAAAACAGGGTGCCATTCTTCCAATGTACGAGGAAAATAACACGCCGGACGCTATCTGTAGAGAGAAGCGGCTGATTGAAGTGTGGCCGTCAGGAGAGACGTCTTATACGGTATATGAGGATGATGGAAAGTATATTTCCAATGAGACAGAGGAAGCGGAAGGATATGGAACGATCGATCACATTTCCTATGGGGATCATGTCTCCACCACATACACATCCAAAGTGGAAGGTGACAAGGCGATTCTGACAGCGGAAGTTTCCAAGGGGAATTATGAGGGATACAGTTCCCGTAGAGAGACGACCTGGATTGTGAATCTTTCCTGTAGACCGGAAGCGATTCTTGCGTCAAATGGAGAGAAAAGCCTGGTTGTAAAAGAAGTTATAGATCAGAAAAACTTTGAGGAGCAGATCCCGGCGCAGGGCGAAGCCTGGTTCTTCTATGATGAGGCTCCAAGACTTCGGACATACGCTTCAGAAGCGGAGACAGAGCTTTTGAAGATGACAGAAAACGTGCGGACAATGCCAAAACTTTATATCAAGATGGCAGCGGCGGACGCAAAGACAATGGCCCAGCGTGTGGAGATTCTGGGATTCATCTATAGAGCCAAGGAAAGAAAAGAACAGGAAAATGTCAAGCTTTCCGTACCGGAATTGACGATTCCGGAAGAGAAGAAAACATCTTCTTCCATCTGGCTTCATTGGAACAAGATAGAAGGTGCAGAGAGCTATGAGATGCAAATCGACGGACAGCTCTATACGATGGGAGATGCAGACTCCTATCTGCACGATGACCTGGAGTATCATTCTGAGCATTGTTTCCAGATCCGTTCCAGAAATGAAGAAGGATATTCTGCATGGAGCGAGATGATTACATCCATGACACTGTCTGATCCATGGAGAAATGAAATCGGCGCCGCGGGAACAGTAACCTGGACCGGCAGCGACGAGGCAGGCCCGATCAAATATGCGACAGACCATAGTTTCCGGGGACTCTTCTTCTCGGCAGACGACGTTGTCAAAGAGAAGACTCCGTTTATTTATGATTTTGGCGCGGCTTACGAGCTGGATAAGTTTGAATATTATCCAAGAGACAGCTACGGAAGCGGAACCGTGGAGAGGATGAATGTCTACTCCAGTATGGACGGCAGACACTGGAAACTGGAGTGGAACGGAGCCGAACAGGAGGTGTGGACATACAACACGGACCTGGATGTAGAGGACAATGGAAAGGCAGTATCGCTGAACGGTGTCCTCGCAAGATATGTGAAGCTGGAAGTTGTACAGTCGCGGAAAAACTATTTTGCGGCACACGAACTGCCAGTCTATAAGAAAGACGGCACGAAGCCGTTTGCGGTCGGAAGTACGAATAAGAACGAGGAAGTGGCAGAGGGCGATTACACCAACATGAAGAACTACCTCGGAACTTCTGTGAAAGACGGAGCCAACTTTGTGGATCAGATCCAGAAACGAGGCGGCGATATCAACATGAATGGCGTGTACGATGTTTACGACTATGCGTTCACAATGTTTAAGCTGGACGGCGGGACGAAGCAGACAGGAGCTGCGGCAGGAAGTGTACGTTTAGCACCGGAGAAAGAGGAAGTTAAAGCAGGAGAGACTTTCCGAATCTTTGTTTTGGCAGAACAGACAGAGAATATCAATGCATTTGGAAAGGTTATTGATTATGATCCGGAAAACCTGGAGTTCATATCAACGGAGAAAGCAGAAGGGATCGCCTCCATGGAAGATCTGACCGTCAATAAGATATACAGCGATGGTACGGCTTATGTCAACCTGGCATTTGCAAACCGTGGCGACAAACCATTATACCACGGAGACGGACAGCTTGCTGTTATCACCATGAAAGCACGGACCGACTTACGTCCGGCAGAGGAGATGGAGCTTGGAGATGTATTGATCCTGGGCCCAGATCAGATTCAGTAAAACAGATAGAAAAAGGGGCATGTTTCCGGTAAGATGGAAACATGCCCCTTCATATGTCATATAATAGAAAAGAATAAGTCGGTAATTAGCCCACAATCCGCCATTTCTTTTCTACAGAGTTCAAAAGCTCGTGTCCGTCTTCGGTTACGAGAACGAGATCCTCGATACGAACTCCGTATTTACCTTCAATGTAGATACCTGGCTCAATGGAGAAGATCATACCCGGCTCAGCCTCATTCTTGTTGATCGGACTGACGTCGCCGTATTCGTGGTCTTCCTGTCCGATAAAATGACCAAGACGGATCTTCCAGTATTCGCTATAGCCTTTTTCATCGATGTAATCCCTTGCCTGTGCGTCGATATCACAGAACTTAACTCCTGGTTTGATCACAGACTCGGCTCTTAACACAGCCTCGCGTACAATGTCGTGGATTTCCGTCTGTTCCGGATCTGCGGATTTGCAGTAAAATGTTCTTGTCATATCGGAGCAGTATCCCTGCCATACGCATCCCATATCGATCAGGACACATTCGCCAGCTTTCAGTGTACGGGTATCACTTGGCGTATGGTGCTGATCCGCGGCATTTGGCCCAAAGCATACGATGGTGTCAAAGCTTGTTCCGCTTGCACCTGCTTTGAGATACTCAGAATCGATAAAGTCTGCGATCTGCTTTTCTGTCATACCTTCTTTGATGTAATTCGCGGCCTTTTCCATCACCATATCGTTGATTTCGGAAGCTTTTTTCATAATAGCGATTTCTTCTTCATTTTTTACGGCACGAACACCATCTACACAGTCGGATCCCCAGACGGTCTTCAACTGTGGGAGTTTCTCCTGAAGCGGGATCAGGAAACGTGCCGGCCATGTCTTGTCGATACCAAGCGTCTGTTCCGGATCGATCTGGTCTGCGATAATGGAGATCTGATCTTCCATATCGGAGAACCATACTTCCTCAAACCCGGTATCCTTTACAAAGTAGAGATAGTTCAGAAGCATAGTGTGCTTTCCGCTCGTTCTGAGGATAAGGGCGTAAAGTCTCTCGCCCGGATTTACCATGATTCCTGTCAGGAACCGGATGCTCAGAGGATCGGAGACGATCAACTGTGTGAGGCCTTTCTCCTCCATTTTCTTTAATACACGTGAAATTCTGTCATTCATTGGTAAGATACTCCTTTCGTGTCTATAACATATTCTGGAAATAGTATAGCATAAATGGGGAAAATCTCAACTGTTTTTGTGCAAATTGTTTATACTCTGGTATGAAATTCTTGAAGAATCCGCCGGAGGACTTTGCCGGTCTCATCTGGACTATAACAAAAGTTCTCTTTCAGATAAAGCAAAAAATCATAAAAGGACGACACGAGGTGAGATTCGGTGATGTCCAGGTAAATCTGTTCGCAGGAGTCCGCCTCATTGCAGACCGGTAGAAACAGGTAGCCGGAATGAGGCGAGGAAAAAATGCTGATGCTCCGGTTGGAATAAAAATAGTTTTTCTTCAGCATACAAAGCTGCTGTGGCAAACATTTTTTCATTATTTCCTGGATGAGAAACATCCGGTCCCGTATGGAAAACGGTGCGTACACATAGTCGGGATAGTCCGGGACACGTCCGGTTTCCAGAAAATCCCGGACACCTTGCTCGGTGAAAAGGAAGTAGGGACGCCGTTCCGAGAAAGAATCTTTCGTTCGGCGGATGAAGTCCGATAACATTCCCAGTACATGCTCCCGGCCCGGAAGATCCGGGTAGAGGTACCGGTCCAGAAATTCTTCTGGCAGACAGTAAGTCAGACACGGAAGAGGCTGGAAAATATAAATGTCTTTTTCCCCAAAATCAAAAGAAATCAGTCGCTGAATCTGGGAGATCACGTCCGTTACTTTATCGGCGAAAGAGGAGACGCTCGGATAAAAGCGCTCAAATATATTTCGGTAAAGCTGTACAGATGCACGGTTGCCAAAGAGAATTCCCTGGCTCCGGTCTCTGGTAAACAAAAGTGCATACCGGGACGTGATCAGCATCACGGAGAAAATTTCCAGAGTATTTTTTCGGGTGAACATTGTATCATAAAAATAATAAGCATTGTAAAGACACCCGCACGTGTAAAGCGGGAGGATCTGTTCCAGACAGTAGAGATTATAATTTTGTCCGTTATCCATCAACTGTTGGGTGTTATCCATGCAGAAGATATGCTCAATCTGCAGGCTGTGGTTCCGACAGCCAAGGGACGCCAGATAATCGATAATGGACGAAAAATCGGGATCCATGAAAATCTGGATCTTTCCCTGTTCCTCCTGTGCCTCTTGAGCGAGAATCTCAAACATACAGTTTGTAATTTGAGATTGTCCGTCCAGCACGGTCATTTCTGCAAGGGGGGGTAGAATGGGCCCCTGTCTTTGTGAAATTGACAGGGAGAGCGCTGATATACTTTCCTGGATTTTGGAGGAATTTCCAGATGTATTTCCGCCGGAAATAGATTTCCGGGCCTACAAGGGAAATCCGGTACGCCTCTGAGAGAAGCTGGTATTCCGCCGGAGTCAGCAGCATAAAATCGGCCATCTTCCGGACAAGGGAGATGGAAGACGGGCGCCGTTTCCCATTGATAAACTTATACATGGTGGAACGATCCAAATCGCAGAACTGCGCCATGGAATATACATTCACATTTTTCTCGTGTATATAGTCGGATAGTACTTTTGCAAAATCAGGTATCATATTTTTGCACTCCTCTGAATGTAAATCAATTATGTGAAAACATTATATAAAAATATGTTCCGAAAAGCCAGCAGAAGAAAGCAAATAATTTGTCCACAAAAAGCGCCGCATATTGAGAAAAAAGGAATTGAAACGATAAACTGAGTTTTAATGATTGTAAAAAAGTTGCGCTGCCAAAAGAAGCGCTTTGCAGAAAGAGGAGAAAAGATATGGGCAATCCAGAGGAAAACCGTAACCGGACCGGGAAGGGAACCGGTGAAATTCCTGATTTGAAACTGACGGCAAGGACAGACCGGTTTATTGGAAAGTATGGAAGAATGAGAGAGATCTATCTGCGGGAGCATGAGCCTGTATTTTACAGCAGGCTGGTGCTGGACGAGAAGATATATCCTTATTTAATTGAGACGGAACAGAAAGTACAGGAGCGTATGGATCATATATTGCCGGAACTGATGGAGGAAGCGGGGATTCAAGAAGGTGGGAAGTACAGTAATTCGACGGACTGGATTGAACGGATGGAGAAACTTCGGAGAGCTGCGGAAAAGCAGGCGGTGAGAGAACTCGTGTATTGCTAGAATACAATATAGAAAAAAGATGGCTGTTGGGGCGGCACTCATAAGACAGTATTAGAAATGTTTTCGGGAAACGGCGTAGCTTGCGGGCTATGCCGTTTCTCTATTTTGCAGCTCATTTAGTAAAGACGCGGGGAGTATTCCCACAAGGTCATAGGAAATGTCAATCTGCTGTTCCCTATATCCCTTTGACTTGTCCGGCGCGTGGACGTACACCGCTTTTACCATGTCGTTTAAAACAGCGGGCGTTAATTCGTCCAAGTTAAGATATTTCCGTACTTTGCTGATGAACCTGTCAATGTTCTCGGATTGTTCTTCCTGTTCGCTAATTTCTTCATTCAATCGCAACAGCTTTTCCCGCAGTTTTTCCTGCTCCTGTTCGTAATCGTCAGAGAGCATTTGAAATCTGCTGTCAGATAATTTCCCGCCTACGTTGTCCTCGTAAATACGCTTGAATAATCGGTCAAGTTCTTCTATCTGCCGTTCCGCCTGCGTCAGTTGCCGCCGCTTCGCCGCCAGTTCCTTTTTCGCTTCGGCTTTCTGCTTCGCGCCCATAGCTTTTCGGAATTGTTCTTCATGGTTAGCGACACAGGCAATCGTCAATCTCATGTGAGCGAGTACGCCCTGTTCCAAGACAACGGCGCGGATAAAATGAGTAGAGCAAACCGCTTTTCCTTTGAGCCTTGAAGTAGAGCAGACGAAATGGTCTTGCCTTGCTTCAAAGTTCTTGCTTGTGCAGTAATACAGCTTTTCCCCACAGTCGGCACAGCGCACAATACCGGAGAACATATTTGTCTTTCCCGTCCTCGTCGGGCGGCGTTTGTTCTTCCGCAATTCCTGTACTCGTTCCTATGTGTCAGCGTCAATAACCGCTTCATGGGTATTCTCAAACATAAGCCATTTTTCCTCTGGATTGTAACAGGTCTTTTTGCTCTTGTAGGATTGCTTATAGGTTTTGAAGTTTACCGTATGCCCTTGATATTCCGGTCGTTCCAAAATATCCGCTATGGTATCTCCTGTCCAGTTGTAGGGATTGTCCGGCGGCGCGTTCCTTGTTGTGCGTCCTATCTGCATGAAATGGATTGTCGGCGTTAAGACCTGTTCCTCTTTCAGAATACGGGCAATTTGTGTCGGACCGTAACCCTCTAAGCAGAGCGCAAAAATCCTTTTGACTACTTCGGCAGCTTCTTCGTCTACAACCCAACGCTTTTTATTGTCGGGGTCTTTCATGTAGCCATAGGGCGGATTGGTACAGAGGTGTTCCCCTGCTTCGCCTTTGGACTTCATCACAGCGCGGATTTTCTTGCTTGTGTCTTTCGCATACCATTCGTTGATGATATTCAAAAATGGAGTAAAATCGCTGTCCGTTTGGTTTACGCTGTCTATGCCGTTATTGATAGCGATAAACCGCACGCCTTTCTCCACAAACAGGACTTCCGTATAAAAGCCGACTTTCAGATAATCACTCCCCAAACGGGACATATCCTTGACAATCAGAACGCCGACCTTTTCATCTTCAATCAGAGCGACCAGTTCACTTCAAGAGGGACGGTCAAAGTTCGCCCCCGAATACCCGTCGTTCACAAAAAATTGAGGATTAGGAAAATGGTCTCCTTTGCGTATTTACTTAAAATCGCCTTTTGATTAACAATGCTGTTGCTGTCCCCCCCCTGTAATTCGTCGTCGCGCGATAAGCGGCAATAGAGGGCGGTAATTCTGTCAGACTGCCTTAACATAATTTCTGCTCCTTTCCCCGTCATAGCTGCCCGTAAAGCGATAAAGCGTCCTGCCGGATTTTATCGTTACTTCATGCGTAGGCAGTTCTTGAAACAGCGGATTTTTTTACCACGATATGTCCGTCTTTGATTTTTTTGTTGACCTTCCACTCTTTTCCCTTCCTTTCCGTATTTGATAAAGTGAGAAGTTTCGGAGCAAGCATAGGAAAAGAGTACCCTTTTTCCGAAAATGTTCTGCATTTTGCTTGTTGGGAAGTATCCCAAACCCTCTGAAAATCCTTTCGATACCTACTACACCACACATGGCGATTTTGCCAAAGATTTCGGGGAGATTTAAGAAAAAATTGAAAATACCAAAGGCAAAAAATAGAAACACATTTGTGTAAGTTTGTCAAACAATATGTTACACCATACTGAATAAATCCCTTGGGATAGTCTGTGGTGATTTCCAGCCTAACAGACGCATAGGGAATCTGATTATAAATCCTTATGATTGTATGTCTTGAGCTGTTTTGAAAAATCTTCAAAAGAGTAGAACGTATGGCTGGCATAGAAACGTTCGTTATCCTTGCGGTGGCTTCTTTCTACCTTCCCATTATGCCTTGGGGTAAATGGACGGATCAGTTTATGCCGGATTCCATATTCCTGTAAAACACGCTGAAATAAGGTCAAAGTCTCCTTCCTAGAAGTGGAAAACGCTTTGTAAACTCTGTCCCATTGTCTGTCTGGACACATTCAACAGGCATAGGAAAACGTTCCAGGAAATGGCGCAAAAATACCGCGGAAGAATAGGTGCTGTGTTCTTCAAAGGCTTCCACATACCGCCAGCGGGAATATTCATTAATAGCGGTATACTGATAAAAACGTTTGCCTTTTGCTTCATTGACCAGGCAGCAGGCGGGAACGAACCTTACGTCAATCTGGACTCTCTGTCCGGGATAGGACATCTGTTCATAAGGTTTGGGAATGTACTTAGGATTTGGAAGCTTTTGAGCAGTCATTCCTTGTTTCATAAGGAACCAATAAAGTCCTGGGATCGAGCGTTGATAGCCCCGCTGCATGAGCTTGCCCCAGAATACGACCGACCAGACCAGCATGAGGGTTACGCCTGCGCATATCCTGAATGAGCTTGATCTCAGCAAGGGTATGATGATTTGGATGAGAATGGGGACGTCTGGAGCGGTCTCTGAGGGAATCCCAGGAACCGTCATAGCGGTTCTTCCAACGATAGATAAACTGCCGATTTGTCTTATATTTTCTGGCAGCATTGGAAACACCAAAACGTTCAGTGTATTTAATCAGTGATAGACGAAATCTCATATCTTGTGTTATACTTGCCATGCGAGGAAGCTCCTTTATGTATTTTTGTTTTGTGGTGATTCAAATATAACACAAAGAGAGTCTATCCTCGCTTTTTAATTATTCAGTTGTAACACATGTATTGTAATCCTACAAAAGGAAAAAATAGAAACACATTTGCAGATTGATATACTTCTACAAAGGTGTTATAATTTTTTATATGTAATTGTCGCTATTAAGGCAGTTATCTAATACATAAGGAGGATTTGACGTGGCTTATTATGATAAAGAGCATAGAGATAAAATAGATTGTTTCAACGATATGTGGTCAAAACTTGACGATATAGAGGAATTAGCTAAAACTTATCAAATTGCAGATATAGCGCAAGACAACAATTTAAAGCTGCTGCAAACTTTGGTGCTATTCGATTTTGACAATCAGCCCGGTAGAGAGGGGAGCGATGCTATTGATAGATACGGTCATGCTTGGGAGCTTAAAACGGTTAATATAGATCTTACAAGCAGCTTTTCAACAAATCATCATACAAATTTAGAGCGTATCAATGTTTTTAGGCAAGAACGGTGGCTATTTAGTTCATATAAAGGAATTATACTACAAGAAGTTTACGTTGTAAATCCTCGACATCTTGAGACATATTTTTCAAAATGGGAACAGAGTGTTAAAGAAAAAATCGCAGCAAACATTGAAAATGCACATTTGAACAACCCTAAAATACCTCTCAAATATGTTAAAGAAGTCGGAACAAAAGTATATCCTATTTCTACACCTCTTGACCCTGCTGAAGTACTTAAAACCTTGTAGGCAAAGGGAATGTCTTGTAAGGCATTCTCTTTGCCTATATTAACAAGTCCTGCTTATCCATTATCTCATTAAAATATTGATTTGCCATTTCTACATTGTCAGCAAACCTAAACACACTACTAGCTACATACTCAAGGTTAAAGTCAATACTCAACCATTTTCTCCCTAAACATTCAGATGCTTGTCCCGTAGTATTTGAACCGCTAAATATGTCAACAACGAGATCGTTTTCATCCGTCAACATCTTAATAAAAAATTCTGGAAGCTTTAACGGGAATCTGGCGGGATGCCCTTTTATACCAATTATTTTACAGTATCTAAGATACTGACTATTACTTTCACTATTGCTAATTTGCAGCAAATTTGAGGGAATTGCTCCACCATTGTTTTTTGCCCAAGACTTCATTCCCATTACATGTCCTGATGGTCTAACTGTACCCTCCTGTTTCACAAAATCTTGAGGACGCTCTATTAGATTTTTCATTCGCGATGAATATGGGACAAGCACATTCTTTATATTAGATTTAGGACTATTTGTTTTACTAAACCACCATACGGTATTTACAGAAGTTTTACACCTTATCTTTCTTTTATTTACCCATTCAATAGGGGTAGGCAAAGCAGAAGGATTATGCCAATAGAAATCTTGCGCTAATTTATATCCTAATTCGTCACACATTCGTATCATAAATCTAAATGGATATAATGCCTTTATTGGTTGCCCTTTTTGGTATGCGCCACCAATATCAATAACAAAAGACCCCGTATCTTTTAGCTTACTATGTGCAATAGAGCCAAATTGCAAAAGCCAGTCCACATATTCGTTTTGCGCTACTTCGCCATAGCTTTTATGCCTTTGCAAGCTAAAAGGCGGGGACGTTATAATTAAATCTATACTATTATTTGATAAAGTATGTAGTATCTCTAAACTATCACCTTGAATACATTTACCTAATTTTGTAGAATATCCAGCCATATAAACACCTCAATAATGCTCAATTATATCTTCTACACCACATTCAAAGTAGTTGCATAAGCGGTCAATAATATCCATTGATACTTGTTCGCCGCGTCCCATTTTGTCCATAGTTGATTTAGAAATCCCAGTTGCTTGCATAAGTGCCTTTTTTGTCATTTCCTTATCAATCAACAATTTCCATAATGGTTTGTAAGAAAAAGACATATTTATCACCTCATTTAAAATATAGCACAAAAGTATTTAGAAGTCAATATTTTTATATTTATTTCTCGGGATATTAAATTGTGATAGCAAAAACAGAAAAACCGTCAAGGATAAAATGCACGCTTGCGCGTCCTTGACGGCTTTCTCTGCCTTTGCTGTTGGGCAGCTAAGAGAGCGCAATCGGATAAACCGCTTACGCTCTCAATTCATTATGGAGTAATACGCGATAGAGTGCTTCTTTCGCTTGATTTAAGCGCATTTCAGCGACGATAAGGAGAGGGGGAAGGTTTTATACTCCCACCTTTCAAAATGGCGTTCTATTGCGTAACATAGCAAATGATATTTCTTTATGTCGCTATTTCCCTTCTATTTCCCTCCATTCCGACGGCTCTGCCGCTTTGCTCCAAAGGAGAGGGATTAGGGAAAGGATAGGAAGGGAATCGGTATTTGATTGAATCCGTATTTGATTTTTCTTTAGTTAGTTATATCTTTATTTAATTGCGTTGGATTTTCCAACGTAGGCTTTTCCAACATAGGGAAAACCGAGATAGACGGTCTATGCTCCCTCGGATAATTACCATCGTTTTGTTACGCAGTAGAAAGGTGTTTTTGAGGAAAAAGGTATAATTCCCTTGCCAAGCGAGAAACGCGCCCGCAAAGCCGCCTGTATCAATGCTTTTTCAGCCCCTACTGCGTAACAAAGGGCATGAAAAAAGCGGGCAAGAAACGATTTGTTTCCTACGCGCCTTTTTCTACACCCTGCATGACAGCTACCCTATTTCAGTTTGTCGGTTGATACTGTTTTATAAGTAGCTACCCTTGGGGTCATCTTTTTCTATATCGTTTTTACAGTGTCTTGCCTGTCAGCATCTCGTATCCCTGTAAGTAGATATCGATTGTTTTCTGTACAACGTCCTGCGGAAGTGTCCAGTTGTTATCCGGGTTCGCTTTCAGCCAGTCGCGGGCAAACTGCTTGTCAAAGGACGGCTGTCCATGTCCAGCCTCGTAGCCGTCAGCCGGCCAGAAGCGGGAGCTGTCCGGTGTGAGCATCTCGTCGCCAAGTACGATGTTGCCGTCTTCATCCAGACCAAATTCAAACTTGGTATCCGCAATGATGATGCCACGGGTTAAAGCGTAGTCAGCGCACTTTTTATAAAGAGCGATGGTATAGTCCCGAAGTTTTGCGGCATATTCTTCGCCTTTGCCCGGGAAATATTTCTCCAGGTGAGCAATGCTTTGTTCGTAGGAGATGTTCTCATCGTGCTCACCGATCTCAGCTTTGGTGGACGGTGTGTAGATTGGCTCCGGAAGCTTATCGGACTCTTTGAGACCTTCCGGAAGACGAATGCCGCATACGGTGCCGTCTTTCTGGTAACTTGCCCAGCCGCTGCCTGTGATGTAGCCACGGACGATACACTCAATCGGAAGCATATTGAGCTTCTTGCACATCATGCTGTTACCGTCAAACTGCGGCTGGCGGAAAAATTCCGGCATATCTTTTACATCTGCGGAAATCATGTGGTTTGGCAGGATATCTGCTGTCATATCAAACCAGAACTTGGACATCTGAGTCAGTACAGTACCTTTCTTTGTGATCGTATTGTTTAAGATCACGTCAAAACAGCTAATACGGTCTGTGGCCACCATAATCAGGCTGTCGCCGTTATCGTAGATTTCACGTACTTTTCCTTCTTTAATCGGTTTCATTTCTCATACCTCGCTTATCTGATTTCGTTTTTGTAACTATTCAGCCATGCGTGAAGATTTAGCTGCGAATCTGAGCCGTATGACTGAATCGTTGCCAGTTTGTAGCTTTCATATAATAGGATAAGCAGAAACGATTAAAAAAGCAATCTTTTTTCTGGTTATTTTTATCGAGTCAGTTTTAATATACAACATGAGCGCTAAATAAACAGGTACAAGGCAGAGGCATGAGAAATACCATCTGCCTTGTAGGAAAGCGTAGGATATTATAAAGCCTTCAAAAAATTAAGCAGTGCGCTGTATTGTTCCGGACTAAGTTTTGCTGCATAGTCCAACAATAGTTTTTGGCGTTCTGTAATTTGAATAGTGTTTCCATCATCCTCAAGGAAAAACTGAGAAAGCGTAAGACCGAATGCATCACAAATTTTAATAAGTGAGGGAATTGTAGGCAGCATATTTTTACGATACCAGGTAGAAATCGTAGACTGAGTCAGACCGGATTTTCAGCTAACTGATATTCGGACCAATTGCGTTCTAGGCGGAGCCAGGTTATTTTGTCTAATACATTCACAAGAAACACCTCCGAAAATGTGAGTCAATATTTTACCCAAAATTCAAATCGAGTCAATCAAAGATCTCAGAAAATACCAAAATAGTATTAAGCATTAATTCATTATACTGGAAATCTATATTGCAAAATGGTACGATAAAACGTATTATATATTTATAAACCTAATGAAAATTTGAGAAAGGGAATGGGTGGAAAGATTTAATAATACGGCTCAGTTATTGACATGACTAAAGAAGTTTTTACGCAGTTAAATAATATTTTGATAGAATATTGTTCCGAATCAATCCACGATATGCTTCATGTATATCGTGTTTTATCATTTGCTTTAGATATTGCCCAGAATGAAAAAGAGATTGTTGATATGGATATTTTAATTACAGCAACACTTTTACATGATATTGCACGTGAAGAGGAAAGATTAGATCCATCTGTTTGTCATGCTAAGCGAGGTGCTGAGCTTTCAGAAAAAATTTTAGGTGAATTTTCATATACATCTGTACAAATCTCTCATGTTCAAGAATGCATCCGAACACATCGTTTCCGAGGGATGGAGCGACCAGAAAGTATTGAGGCTAAAATACTATTTGATGCAGATAAATTAGATGCGACGGGATGCATAGGAATTGC
>ENA-OQHL01000590-OQHL01000590.1-human-gut-metagenome-genome-assembly--contig:-NODE-590-length-23842-cov-3.708750_pt1 | contig 23842 bp, 25 predicted proteins | sample MGYA00242565_ERZ504723 | MGnify/ENA primary metagenome ERZ504723 (study PRJEB26092, sample SAMD00036211) | human gut metagenome | host: Homo sapiens | study: EMG produced TPA metagenomics assembly of... | reverse complement strand
CACGGCTCCACTCTTTTCGGGATGAAACTGTGTTGCATAAAAATTATCTTTGTGCAAGGCCGAACTGTAGGGGAGGATATAATCTGTTTGTGCTGCCGTAAACTCGTTCAGGGGCACATAGAAGCTAGGATCCAGATTGGAAGCAGGCGTTTGGCCATAGCCCGATCCGGCAGTGTTACCTTTACCTTCTGGTAATTCTCTTTTACGTCCTCCACAAACTGCCTGGCATCGGTCTTTCCCTTGATGGATTCGATCATTTCTAATATAGAAGTAATACCGAAGAGACCGATCAGCATTGGAATCAGGGAAATCCCATCCATCAGACTGACCTGTCCAAAGGTGAAACGGGCCAGTCCGGTCTGCGGGCTCATGCCAATACAGCTGAATAAAAGGCCGACGGCCATGGCCAGAATATTTTTTACCACGTTCTTTCCAGCCATGCCGATTACCGTACTCATGCCAAGGATGGCCAGCATGAAATATTCCGGCGGGCCGAATTTCAAAGCCTGACGGGCCAGGAACGGAGACAGAAACAGCAGAACAATTGCACTGCTGATGCCGCCGAAGGTAGAACTGGAGATAGCCAGTCCCAGCGCCTCGCCGCTCTTTCCCTTCTGTGACATCGGGTAACCGTCATAGGCTGTTACAGTAGCGGATGCAGTTCCCGGAATCTTTAACAGAATAGACGGTACAGAGCCGCCGCACGCGGATGCACAGTAAATTCCGATCAGCAGACAGATGGCTACGCATGGCTCCATGCCAAATGTGATCGGGATCAGAACTGCCATGGTAATGCTGTCGTTCAGTCCAGGAAGCGAACCAACAATCAGTCCGATCACCACGCCTCCAAGCAATGCCAGCAGGGCCATCGGCTGAGCCAGCTGCCCTAACCCAAGTAAAATACCGCTCATACATTTCCCTCCTCGCGTTAAAAATCAAGTATGATCATTGGAAGCGGCACAGACAGCACCACCTTAAAAATCACAAACACTGCAGCCACCGCAACTGCGGAGCAGACTGCGATCATGCCATACTTCCGGTATCCCAGTGAGCGGATAATAAACGCGCAGAGAAGAAACGTATCAATGACATAACCGATTTTTTTCAGCAGGAACACATATACCAGCAGAGCCAGCAGCGTAATTCCCACCATTTTCAGATTTACGCCCTGCAGATTCACGACCGCCTGCTGCTTTTTCAGTGTCTGGAACAGCAGATACACTGCACAAAGAAACAGAACTCCTGCAGACATCATGGGAAAGATCCCCTCACTTCCCATGGATAATGACTGAACCGCTACGTAAGCTGCCATCAGAATAAAGGCAGCCGGCATAGCAAGCTCGATGATCCGTTGCTTTTTACTCATCCCACAACCTCCTTACCTTCTTTTGTACGCGCGTTAAGGAAAATGAAAATAATAATTGGCCTGTTTAGATTCTAAACCCTAAGGCTCCCTCTTGTGAAGTTAATATGTTGTTAACTTCGTCGCCGTTTCTCTAAACATTTCTTAACTCTTTTATGCATTTTATACAATAAAACGGAGCCACCTGTTCTGGCAGCTCCGCTTTGCTGAATTCCCTGTTCTGTTTTATGATCCGTATTGCAGTTACATTTGTTTCTTTCTGGCTTCTTTTTTCTGCTGTATCCTCCGCTGCTGTACCTCCCGGCGTACGGAAAGCCAGGTCTCCAGCACATCAAAGGCCAGATTAATTTCCTTATCACTGTAAAACTTCCGGACCTGATTGATGGACTCGCCGGAATGTTCCTCATCAAACTGCCGATGTGCCTGGTCCAGACTCTTTCCCTTTTCCGTCAGGAACAACGGGCATTTGTTCTCGCCCTTGGATTCTCCGCGGCAGATCAGCCCCTTATCCTCAATCTTTTTTAAAATCTGGGAAATGGCGCCCTTTGTCTTGCCGTTGTGCCTGGCCAGTTCTGTCACCGTAATTCCCGGATTGTCCGCAATGTGCTTCAGCGTATGAACTTCTACCGAAGTATACTCCTCCCCGGTTCCGTAGTCCCGCCGGAACCTTGGATCGGTAAATAGTAAAGGGATTTCGCCAAGTCCGCTGGCTGGGATGGATATCCACAGCCTCTGCATTGCTGTATTCTTTATTGACCCGCTTTGCATCCATGGCCTCTCCCCTATTCTTTCATTTTTTCATGCTCGGCCATGACCCGTTTCAGTGCCCTGCTCAGATGGAATTTCATATATTTGCTGGCATCCTCGGCATTTCCGCTCTCAATCTTATAAAGAATCGCCTCATGATCCATGAGAGTAGAATCACTGACACTCTCCGGACGCATGGTATACTGCTTGGAAATTTCCAGAAGATCGTAGAGACTGCGGTACAGATTTTCCAGTACCGGGTTCTTGGCCGCCGTGATCACCCGCAGATGAAACGCATGAGATGACCTGGTAAGGGATTCGCTGTCCGATTCCGGATCATCGATGGCCACCGACATTGCCTGAATTGCTTCGCGGATCTGCACAATGTCCTCATCGGTATGCCGAAGCGCCGCGTAGTATGCCGCTGCGGATTCCAGGAAAATTCGCACTTCAAACAGATTTTCTATGGTTTCCTGGGTGATCTCCGTCGCAAAATTAGCCCCCGGCGTAAACAGCTGCACATCCACTCTCTGGATGGTCATACCATCCGGGCCATTGTTGATAATTCCAATATATTCAAGGATTCTCAAGGCCTCCCGCACCGGAACCCGGCTGACACCAAACTGAGAAGCCAGTTCCCGCTCTGACGGAATCGGATCTCCTTCTTTCATCTGTCCGGACAGGATCTGCTGACGGAACCAGTCCAGAATCACCTCATAGTATTTGTTTCCAGACCTGGACGCTTTCTTCTCTTCCATAGTTTTCCCCTCTGTTTCTCCTGTGAAAATCTCATAACAAATGATGTGTTTGTTCCGTTTTTCACATTTTCTTATATAAAAGATACAATAAAACCTCTGTTATTGTCAATAGTTCCCAAAAATACCCCGGCATTTTTTATAATTTTTTTCTCATTTTCCCTTTTCTTTTGTGATTATGTGTGGTATTCTGTACATAAGAGCTGGTATACCACCAGTGAAAACGACAAAATCCGTGTTTTTGTTTATTACGAATTCATTCATCTGTGAGGAGGTTTTATATGAGCAGTTCAAATCAGGAAACCCGGAAACTGGCCGCTTATATCAAGGATATGAATTATGACCATTTTGATGAACATACCATTGACATCACCAAAATGTGTATCCTCGATTTCATGGGCGTAGCCATTGCCGGTTCCGCAAAGAAAGAATCATCCATCTGGAAAGAATATTATGCCGAGAAGGTAACCGCTCCCCAGGCCAGCCTGTTCCAACCTGGTTTTCAGAATATGACTGCTGAGCAGGCCGCCGCGCTGAACGCGGTATTTGGCCACGTCATGGATATGGACGACGTTCACAACGCTTCCATCACCCATCTGGCCGTCATCACCGTGCCGACTGCCTTTGCCCTTGCGCAGAAGCTTCATCTGAGCGGCAAACAGGTGATCGAGGCAGTGGCCGCAGGCTATGAGGCCGGTGCCCGCATCGGAGAAACCATCAACCCCTCCTCCTACAAGTACTGGCATACCACTGCGGTAGTCGGTGCTTTTTCCTCCGGTGCCACCGCCTCGAAACTGCTCGGTCTCACCGAAGAGCAGATTGTAAACTGCTTCGGTTCTGCCGGAACCCAGGCTGCAGGCCTGTGGGAATTCCTGGCAAGCGGATCCATGAGCAAGGTTCTTCACACCGCAAATGCGAACCTCTGCGGTATGCGGGCTGCTGAGCTTGCAAAACTTGGCTTTACCGGTGCCCCTGCCATTCTGGAGGGAGAGCGCGCTTTTGTAAATGCACTTGCCCCGGAGCATGACATGAACAACCTGATAAAGGGCTTCGGCGAAGGCTACCGCATCACCGAAAATTCCTTCAAGCCGTATGCTTGCTGCCGCCATACCCATTCCGCGGACTACTGTGTTGAGAAGATCCTTGCGGCACATGACATCAATCCGGACGATATCGTATCCATCACGGATGATACCTACAGCACCGCGGTACAGACTACCAACAATCCATATCCGGAAAATCCGTACGCAGCGAAATTCAGCGTTCAGTTCTGCATTGCCGCTGCCATCATTTTACGGGATTTAAGCGACCGGGTATTTACCATCGAAAACATTAACAATCCAAAGATCAAAGACCTGATGTCCAAGATCAAGGTCAATGTCAGCCCGAAGCTGGACGATGAGTTCCATCAGGATCCGAACCAGTGGTCCCACAAGCTCACCATCACCATGAAGAGCGGCGAGATTATCACGGATCAGGTAGACTACCCGATCGGTGACTTCAAGAATCCATTCGACTGGGCTATGGCTGACCGCAAATTCCGCCTGCTGACGGAGGATATGCTTGGTGCCGACGTGGTTACCCGCCTGTTAGACAACCTGCATAACCTGGAAACATTCGATGATATCAACAAAGTATTTCAATTATCATAAACCCAATACCATTTAAGGAGGTTTTTATTATGGAAAAAGAATTGATGAAAAAAGCCATGCATGATGCCTGCATCAGAGCCGTAACCGAAATTTCAGCTGATGTAAAAGCACTGGTTCAGGCTGCTCTGGACCGTGAAACCAACGAGACCGCAAAGAGCATGCTTTCTTCCATGCTGGAGAACCTGGATATTGCAAAGGCCCAGGACAAGGCAGTCTGCCAGTCCCCGGGATATCCGACCACCTGGATTTCCTATGGCGATGACAATTTCCCGTCTTTCGCAAAAGAGACCATCGCAGAAGCACTTGGCGAAGCTACCAAAAAAGGCTATCTCCGTCCGAGTATCGTAGATCCGTTAACCCGTCACAATCCTGGCAATAACACCGGTAAGGGTGTTCCGAATATTGAGTACCAGTACAATCCGGGTCAGGATTATGTGGATTTCATTATCAGCTTCAAGGGCTGCGGCGCAGAGCTTGGTAACGCCATGAAGATTTTTACCACTGCTACCTTAAAGCTGGACAAAGATTTTGAGGGCTTAAAACGTTTCGTTCTGGAAACCGCCATCAACGCAGGCGGCAAGCCATGCCCGCCGTTTGGTATCGGTATCGGTATCGGCGGACAGATGGATATCGCATCCAAATTAAGCCGTGAAGCAATCAGCACCCGTAACTGGTCCGACACCAATCCGGATCCGCTCCTTGCAAGACTGGAAGACGAGCTGCGTGACAACATCAACAAGCTCGGCCTTGGCGCAGCAGGCACCGGCGGTGACACCGTATGTCTGGCTGTTAAGATCGGAACTGCCGCAACTCATACCGCAATTGCTCCGGTAGCCATCAACTTCCACTGCTGGGTAGCAAGACGTGCCGGCATCCGTATGTACAACGACGGACGCATTGAAAAACTTCTGTAATCAGTATCGGATCAGAAAGGAGATCACAATCTTATGGAAAAGAAAGTTCTTACTATGCCTATTAAAGAAGAGGATGTCCGTGAGTTAAAACTCGGCGACGTCGTATATCTGACCGGCCATATCTTTACATCCAGAGATATGGGACATTTAAGAATCCGCCAGTTACTGGAGAAAGGTGAGCCGCTGCCGAAGGATTTCCACGGCGCTGCTATCTTCCACGCTGGCCCGGTATGTTTAAAGAATGAGGATGGTTCCTGGCGCTTAAACGTAATCGGACCGACCACCAGCATCCGCATGGAGCCGTACGCTGACATGGTTGGAAAACTTGGTGTCAGAGCCGTTGTCGGAAAGGGCGGCATGGAGAAAGATACTCTGGCAGCCTGTGAAAAATATGGCTATGTTTACCTTCAGGCAGCTCCTGGCTGTGCTGCGAAACTTGCACAGGGAATCAAGGGTATTCAGGATGTTACCTGGTTTGAGATGGGTATGCCGGAGGCACTCTGGGATCTGGAAGCCGTTGAATTTGGTCCGCTGGTAGTCGGCATGGATACTCACGGAAACAGCATCTATAAGAATCTGAAGGAAGCAGCTTTCAAGAAACTGGATGAGATTTATCCGGCATAACTTGCAATTTCATACAAAATCCAGTATGATGAAACCAGTGTTTCTGCATTCAATGCGGCACTGAGGTATAATATGATCATAACAGCGCTGGGCGGCAGGCCCGGGGTGGCCCCCGTCCTGCTCTCCAGGGCTGTTTTTGTTTTAAAATTAACGATTTAAGGAGGGTTTTTACAACATGGAGTACAGAACAGAACATGATTCAATGGGCGAGGTTCAGGTCCCTGCAGACCGCTACTGGGGTGCACAGACTCAAAGAAGCTACCAGAACTTCCGGATCGGCATCGAGAAAATCCCGAACGAAGTCATCCGCGCTTTTGCAATCTTAAAAAAGGCAGCCGCTATGGCCAACAACCGTCTTGGCAAAATGGATGACAAACGCGCTGGACTGATTGCCCAGGCCTGCGATGAGATTCTGGAGGGCAGGCTGGAGGGCAACTTCCCGTTAGCTGTATGGCAGACCGGAAGCGGCACCCAGTCCAATATGAACGTAAATGAGGTCATTGCCAACCGGGCCAATGAGATTGCCGGTGAGAAGCTGATCCATCCAAATGACCATTCGAATATGTCCCAGAGTTCCAATGACACGTTTCCGACGGCCATGCACATTGCGGCAGCTACCGAGATTGAAGACAAGCTCTTCCCGGCCATCGACCGACTGACAGCAACCTTTGACCGCCTGATGAAGGAAAATGAAGGCATCATCAAGACCGGACGCACCCATCTGCAGGATGCAACCCCGATCACCTTCTCCCAGGAGATCAGCGGCTGGAAAAATATGCTGGAGAAATCCAAAGCCATGCTGGAGCTGGCGCTTCCGGGACTTCGTGAGCTGGCTCTGGGCGGAACCGCAGTCGGAACCGGCTTAAACGCACCGAAGGGCTTTGACACTGAGGTAGCAAAGGCCGTTTCCGAGCTGACCGGCAAACCGTTTGTAACTGCATCCAACAAGTTCCACTCTCTCACCAGCAAGGACGAGCTGGTATTCGCTCACGGCGCATTAAAAGGCCTTGCGGCGGATATGATGAAAATCGCCAACGATGTACGCTGGCTGGCCAGCGGCCCGCGCTGCGGCTTAGGCGAAATCTTTATTCCGGAGAACGAGCCGGGAAGCTCTATCATGCCGGGTAAGGTAAATCCGACCCAGTGTGAGTCCGTTACCATGGTAGCAGTCCAGGTGATCGCCAACGATACCGCAGTCGGTATGGCAGCATCCCAGGGCAACTTTGAGCTGAACGTATTTATGCCGGTGCTGATCTACAACTTCCTGCAGTCCGTCCGCCTGTTAACCGACTCCCTGACCTCCTTCAACGACAACTGCGCATGCGGCATCCGCGCCAACAAGGAAAAGATGGATGACAACCTGCACCGGTCCCTGATGCTGGTTACCTGCCTGAATCCATACATCGGATACGAGAACGCAGCCAAGACCGCCAAAAAGGCTTACAAGGAAAATATTTCCCTGAAGGATGCCTGCGTAGCCCTGGGATTCCTGACCGCAGAGCGTTTTGACGAGGTATTTAAACCGGAACAGATGGTATAATTTCATTTTTTATAACAAGATCATAGCAAAGGAGAACAAGAACATGGATATCAACGAAGCTTCTTTAAAAATGCACTATGAGTTAGGCGGCAAGATCGAGGTTGTTTCCCGCAAGAAAATCGAGACCAGAGAGGATCTGTCCCTGGCTTACACTCCAGGCGTTGCAGAACCGTGCCGCGTCATCGCCAAGGACTACGAGCAGTCCTTTAAGCTGACCCGCCGTGGGAATCTGGTTGCTGTCATCACTGACGGCACTGCTGTTCTGGGGCTTGGCGACATCGGACCGGCCGCAGGCATGCCAGTTATGGAAGGCAAATGTGCACTTCTTCAAGGAGTTCGCCGACGTAGACGCATTCCCGATCTGCATCGATTCCAAGGATACCGACACTATCGTCCAGACCATCTACCTGATCTCCAAGAGCTTCGGCGGCATCAACCTGGAGGATATTGCTGCTCCGCGCTGCTTCGAAATTGAGCGCCGCTTAAAGGAGATCTGCGACATCCCGGTATTCCACGATGACCAGCATGGTACCGCCATCGTCGTTGCTGCAGCCCTGATCAATGCCATGAAGGTAACCAAAAAAGAGATGGGCAAGATGCGCATCGTCATCAACGGCGCAGGCGCAGCCGGCATCGCAATTGGTAAGCACCTCATCAACATGGGCTTCGGTAATGTAATCATGTGCGATATCAATGGCATCATCTGCGAAGGTGATGAGGGCTTAAATGCCGGCCAGGAAGAGATTTCCCATGTCAGCAACTTAAACCACGAGCACGGCAAGCTGGCAGACGCCTTAAAGGGTGCTGACGCATTCATCGGTGTATCCCGCCCGGGCCTGGTAACCAAAGAGATGGTTTCCACCATGAACAATGGTATCGTCTTCGCTATGGCTAACCCGACTCCGGAGATCATGCCGGATGAGGCCCTGGCTGGCGGCGCTGCGGTTGTAGGTACCGGTCGTTCCGACTTCCCGAACCAGATCAACAATGTTCTGGTATTTCCGGGTGTCTTCAAGGGTGCGCTCTCCGTTCGCGCGAAAGAGATCACCGAGCTGATGAAGGAGCGTGCTTCCTACGCCATCGCAAGCCTGATCCCAGACGACCAGCTGACCGCAGAGAACATCATTGCTTCCCCGCTGGATAAGACTGTGGCTGGTGTAGTCGCAAAGGCTGTGGCTGATACCGCTGTGGAGCAGGGCATCGCCAGAGTTTAATTCCCACAAAACAAAATAAGCGCGTCTTTTCTGACGCGCCTGCACAAAAATGGGGGCCAGGCATTTCGCCTGGCCCCCATTTTATTTTGTTTATATGTCCTATAAACTTCTCTCTCTGCGTGCATACGGCGGAAGAAGAAGCGGGGATACACGGTCTGTGTGGATACCAGCTGCTTCCAGCTCTTCGGCAAATTTCTCCACATGATCCAGATTTGGTGTACCAAGCTCTACTTCACGGGTAAGCTCCGCAGCATGCTTTCCTGCATCACGGCCAAATACAATGATATCTAACAGGGAGTTGCCCATCAGACGGTTGCGTCCGTGAATTCCTCCAACAGCCTCGCCTGCTACCAGCAGGTTCGGGATGTTGATGGTTGCGCAGTCTGCGCCGATCTCCAGACCGCCATTCTGATAATGCAGGGTCGGGTAGATCAGGATCGGCACCTTACGCATATCAATGCCATAGTTCATGTACATACGCAGCATAGCCGGGATACGCTTCTCAATGGTTCCCTCGCCGTGGATCATCTCGATCATCGGGGTATCCAGCCATACGCCATAGCCGCCGCCCGGAGTCGGAACACCGTTGCCGCGTGCGGTACACTCACGAATGATGGATGCTGCAGATACATCACGGGTCTCCAGCGGATGCATAAATGCCTCACCTTCACGGTTTACCAGCTGGGCACCTACGGAACGTACCTTCTCTGTTACCAGAGCACCAAACAGCTGAGCTGGGTAAGCAACGCCGGTCGGATGGTACTGAATGGTATCCTGGTACAGCAGGTTTGCTCCTGCACGGTATCCCAAAACCAGACCATCTGCGGTTGCGCCGTAGTGATTGGAGGTCGGGAAGCCCTGGTAATGCAGACGTCCCGCGCCGCCGGTTGCAATGATCACAACTTTTGCTCTCGCGATCAGGTACTCATCTGTCTCCATATTCTGAAGAACCGCACCTGCTACCTGGCCCTTCTCATCTTTGATCAGCTCAATCGCGGAAGTAAAATCTACAACCGGAATGCCGCGATTGATGACTTCATCGCGCAGTACACGCATGATCTCTGCACCAGAGTAATCGGCACAGGCATGCATTCTCTTTCTGGAAGTACCGCCGCCGTGGGTGGTTACCATGGTGCCATCCGGGTTCTTATCGAACATAACACCCAGATCGTTCAGCCACTGAATGGCTTCCGGTGCTTCCATAACCAGTTTGGATAACAGCTCCGGCTTTGCAGCGAAATGTCCGCCGCCGAACGCATCCAGATAATGTCTCTGCGGAGAGTCGTTCTCTTTGTCTGCTGCCTGGATGCCGCCCTCTGCCATCATGGTGTTGGCGTCACCGATTCTTAACTTGGTCACAATCATGACGTTAGCTCCGCCATTGTGAGCCTCAATGGCTGCGGAAGCACCTGCTCCGCCGCCGCCGATAACCAGAACATCCACATCGTAGTCCGGATGTGTAAGGTCAATATCCTTGCCCAGCACACGACTGTTTGCCTGTAACAGATCTGCCAGCTCAGCCGGTGCCTTCTCGCCTTTGTTCGGGCCCATCTTTAAGGTTGCAAATCCGCTCTCCTTGTAGTCAGGATGAAACTCTTTCAGCAGATTGTCTTTTCATCCGCATCCATACGGCGTAATTCTTTTCCGATTCTGGATGTTCTGGATGCCTCTACTTTTTTAATGGATTCCAGCATTTCCTCTGTATACATGACTTCATCCCTCCCTTATTTCTCGATATCGCGGTTATTGTACAGTTCCTTCATCTGGTCGATCGGGGTTTCCATGATCTGCTCAATCAGCTGATCATACTCGCCATGGCGAATCTCATCCACACGTTTCTCCAGATGTTTGCTTTCCGGTGCAATGTACTTACCAGTCAGTCTTCTGGCCAGCAGTCCTACCATCGGATGGGAGATTCCGGCCGGGCATCTGGTGGAACAGATTCCGCAGCTCACGCAGTCAAAGGATTCCTTTGCGCATTTCTCGAAATCACCTCTCTGGGCGTAGGCAATATACTGCATAACATTTAACTTCTGCGGGCATGCCTTGGTGCAGGCATTACAGCCGATACAGCTGTAAATCTCCGGATACAGCTCCATCATAATCTGCTCGTTCGGGCGAAGATCTTCGATGTCGTAAGTGCGTTTGTCGGTCGGGAAGAACGGAATGCTTGCCACATACATTCCCTCCTGTACCTGAGTCTGGCAGGCCAGGCAGGTCTTTAACTCATTCTGTCCCTTGATGCGGTAGATTGTTGCGCAGGCACCGCAGAATCCGTGACGGCAGCCACAGCCTCTTACCAGTTTGTATCCGGCATACTCCATAGCGGTCATGATGGTCAGATCTGCCGGCACCGTATATTTTTTACCATAGAAATAAACATTTACCATTTCCTGCATTTTTTTATCCTTCCTGATTATCCTCGTAATCCAGTCTTAGTACTCATCCGGCAGCTCGTCTACCTCGTCGCACCGGAATACCGGTCCGTCCTTGCAGACATACTTGGAACCGATGTTGCAGCGTCCGCATTTGCCGATGCCGCACTTCATGCGGAGTTCCAGGGTGGTATACACCTGGGTCTTCTCAAATCCCATCTCCTGCAGTGCCGCCAGCACGAATTTGATCATGATTGGCGGGCCGCAGACCAGAACGGTTTTATCTACTGAGAATTCCAGTTCTTTTAAATAGGAAGGAACAAAGCCTACATGGCCGTCCCATTCCGGCTGCTCCCGGTCGATGGTCAGGTATACATTCACGCCCTTGTCTTTGGTCCACTCGTTCTGGATCTCATCCAGACCAACCAGATCTTCCTTGGAGCGGGAACCGTAAAGGATATCCACCGTACCATAATTTTCACGGTTATCCATCACGTAATTGATGACGGAACGAAGCGGTGCCAGGCCGATACCGCCTGCTACGAACAGAAGGTTCTGTCCCTTTAACACCGTTTCCACCGGGAATGCGTTGCCGTAAGGTCCTCTTACGGTCAGCTCATCTCCGACTTCCATGGTATGAAGATAATCGGTCAGGGTTCCGCAGCGCTTGATGCTGAACTCCTGATATTCTTTGTTGGTCGGGGAAGAGGTAATGGAAAACATAGCCTCGCCCACACCAGGTACGCTGATCATGGCGCACTGTCCAGGCATATGCTCAAACAGCTTTCCGCCCTCCGGACGCTCTACCCGGAATGTCTTGACATCCGGGGTCTGATCCTTGATATCCGTGATCACGCCGACCATCGGCACTAATTCATCGTGTTTATGGCTTCCGCCGCATCCACAGCTACACATCTTCTGTCACCCCCAGACTCTTGATCACCTTCAGGATGTTTAATCCGGAAGGACACTTGTTCACACAGCGGCCGCAGCCCACGCAGGAGAAGAGACCGTCATTGTTTTCCGGATAGTATACCAGTTTATGCATGAATCTCTGACGGAAACGTTCCTTCTGGCTCTTACGGTTATTGCCGTGGGCCATCAGGGTAAAGTCGGAATACATGCAGGAATCCCAGCAGCGGAATCTGCGGATTCCTTTTCCGGTGTCATAATCGCGGATGTCATAGCACTGGCAGGTCGGGCACACGAAGGTGCAGGTACCGCAGGCCAGACACGGTTTATAAAGCTCCTCCCATTTCGGAGAATCGAAGATCTCCTGCATCGGGGTATTTTTGAAATAATCTAGGGAAAGATTGCTGTAAGGAAGTTTTTCCGTAATGGCGCGAATTGCGTCCTTCTCTGCTTCCACCGTCTTCTCGTCTGCATCGGCAAAGAATTCCTTCAGGGACTCTGTGAAAGCAGTTCCCTTTTCTGTTACCGGTTTCCAGTACAGTTCCTCTCCAATGCTCCAGGTTACCACATCGCCGGACGGCTCTGCGGCATCGATTCCAAATGCCTTACAAAAGCAGGTTGTATCCGGTTCATGGCAGGCTCTAGAAATCAGGATTCCATGTTCTCTGCGGGACTGGTAGTAACTGTCTGCCGGATCAGCCAGAAATACGCGGTCCAGAACTTCAATGCCCTTTACATCACAGGCCCGGATACCGAACACAGCGAAAGGTTCTTCACAAAGCTTCTGGGGATCAATGGAGATTTTCTTTCCTTCTTTATAACAGGTATACAGCGTTTCACTCTGCGGGAAAAAAACATCTTTTGGAGATTTTACCGCGTTCAGGGCATCCAGCGCTGCTTTATCGTCTTTCGTCCAGATTCCGTAATTTACCTGATCGTTCTTTTCAAGCGGCATGTAAAGATCCATATTTTCTGCGATGGCGGCAAAGAGTAACGGAAGTTTTTCATTTGAAATTTTATACATATCCTAACCCCTTTCCCCGGCAGCTCCCGGTTCTATATCATCCTGGCGGAAATCGGTAAGCGGTGCTCTTGACTCGGTGTCTTCGCCGGCCTGATATTCGCCGTAAAACTCATCGATATCTTTGATCATCTTGCGGTTTAAAAGATGCAGTGGAATTCCCTGCGGGCATACGCGGCTGCATTCTCCGCAGTCCGTACAACGTCCGGCTACATGGAACGCGCGGATGATATGGAACATCTGCTCCTCGAAGGAATCGGAGTTTGCTTTCTGTGCGGTATCAAAACGGTCACTGTCAAATACACACTTATTGCAGCTGCAGGCCGGACATACATTACGGCATGCATTGCAGCGGATGCATTTGGACAGCTCGCCCTGCCAGAACGCGAACCGCTCCTGCGGTGTCATGCTCTCCAGCTCACGAACTTTTGCAAAACGATCCTCAGCCGGAACTGCCAGTTCTAACTCTTCATGAATGAGTTCATCATATACTTTATGCTCGTTTCCCTTGCAACACAGGCAGCGCTCCAGGATACCATCTGCAAAAGCACAGGTCTTCTCGCCGTAGATTGTTTTGATATGAAGCGTATCGCCCTCTTCTTCTACGGACTCAATGCCCTTGATTCCAAGTTTTTTGATCTTTTCAATATCCAGTTTGCCCTTGCATCCTACACCAATGATGTAGCTCTTTTCGCGGTCAACCCGGCGTTCTTTTAATAACTGGTTGAAACTGTAGGTGTCACATGGTTTTAAGAAAACCAGAGTTTTCCCCTCCAGCTTGCTGGCCTGAATCATATATTTGCTTAAGTTTGCCGCACAGAAGCTGTCATAAACCAGCTCCTCCAGCTGTGCTTCGTTCTCAAAAAAGGCCGGCTGCGGATTATAAGGCAGGTCTTCGCCGCGTTTCCATCCAAGGACACGCTGTACCTGACCGGAGGCAAGTAACTCTTTGGCTCTCTCTTTTATTTCCTGCATCTTAAGTCCTCCAATCTCACGTTTTTGCCAAGACCCCGGATCTTTTCGATAAATTCGTTCATGGTTGCCGCAAATTTCACGCCCTCCGCGGCAGATACCCATTCAACCCGGGTTCTTCCTTTTTCTACGCCAATGTAATCCAGTAAGGAGAACAGCATCGTCATTCTTCTTCTCGCATAATAGTTGCCGGTGCTGTAATGACAGTCGCCCGGATGACATCCACAAAGGATCACGCCATCTGCGCCTCTCTGGAAAGCCCGCAGAATAAACAGCGGGTTGACACGGCAGGAGCACGGGACACGGATGATCTTAACTTCAGCCGGATAGGAAAGACGGCTGGTTCCTGCCAGATCTGCTCCCGCGTAGCTGCACCAGTTGCAGCAGAACGCAACGATCAGAGGCTTGAATTCTTCTTTTACTTCTGTATTCTCATGTTCTACCTGCATATTGCATCTACCTCCGCAATTAATTGTCTGTTAGAAAAGCCCTGCAGATCCATTGCACCGGACGGACAAGCTACCGTGCAGGCACCGCAGCCCTGGCACAGCGCGCTGTTCACAGATGCAACCATACGCTCTTCCTTCACGCCATGGTCCATAACCAGTTTTTTTTCATAAGTGATCGCACCATACGGACATACCTTTTCACAGGATCTGCAGCCATTGCAGTAGCGCTCGTCCGGTTTTGCGGTACATGGGTTGGTTACCAGTTTGTCCTTTGCCAGCAGTCCGATCACCTTCGCTGCAGCAGCGCCGGCCTGGGATACCGTCTCCGGAATATCTTTCGGTCCCTGGCATACACCGGACAGGAAGATTCCCGCGGTCGGGCTTTCTACCGGACGCAGTTTCGGATGTGCCTCTGTCAGGAAATTGTTGGTATCAATGCTGGCTGTCAGCATGGTAGCAAGTTTTCTCACGGACGGATCCGGCTCAATTGCTGCTGCCAGAACAACCAGATCGGTATCCAGCATGATGCGGCGGTTGTCGATTAAATCAACAGCCTGTACACGCAGATGTCCATCTACTTCCGCAACCTTGCCGACCTGGCCTTTGATGTAGTTCACACCGTACTCTTCAACGGCTCTGCGGTAAAATTCATCGAAGTTCTTGCCCGGGGTACGGACATCAATGTAGAAGACATTGACCTGTACATCCGGATATTTATCACGAATCAGCATCGCATGCTTTGCAGTGTACATGCAGCAGATCTTAGAGCAGTAACTCTTTCCGCGGCAGGTCGTATCACGGGATCCCACACACTGGATAAAGGTTACGGACTTCGGTGCCTTATGATCGGACAGACGCTCCAGATGACCCTTTGTCGGGCCAGCCGCATTGGTCAGACGCTCAAACTCCAGGGAAGTAATGACATCCGGGCAGGTATCATAGGAATACTCACCAAACTTGTCTAACTTGATCATATCAAAGCCGGTAGCCACAACAATGGCACCGTACTCTCTGGTAACGATCTCGTCTTCCTGAGTGTAGTCGATCGCGCCGGCCGCGCAGACCTTGGAGCAGAGACCGCATTTTCCAGTCTGGAATTTAATGCAGTGCTCCCGATCGATAACCGGAACATTCGGAATAGCCTGTGCGAACGGGGTATAAATGGCGCTTCTGGTTCCCAGTCCTCGGTTAAACTCACTCGGTGTTTTCTTGGACGGGCATTTCTGAGAGCAGACACCACATCCGGTACACTTGCTCATATCCACGCTTCTTGCTTTCTTGCGGATATCTACCTTAAAGTCTCCAACGAAACCGGATACCTTTTCTACCTCACTGTATGTAAACAGGTTAATCCGCTCATGAGCAGAAGCCTCTACCATCTTCGGGGTCAGGATACATGCGGAGCAGTCCAGGGTCGGGAAGGTCTTGTCCAGCTGGGACATTCTTCCACCAATACTCGGTGTTTTCTCCACGATATCTACTTCGTAACCTGCATCTGCAATATCCAGTGCAGTCTGGATTCCCGCGATTCCACCGCCGATAACCAGTGCACGTTTTACTACTTTGCTCTCACCTGGCTGAAGAGGTGCATTTAAATGTACCTTGGCTACTGCCGCCCTGGCCAGGATAATTGCTTTTTCCGTTGCCTCTTCCCGGTTTTTGTGAATCCAGGAACAATGCTCACGAATATTGGCAATCTCCAGCATATATGGGTTCAGTCCCGCTTTCTCCACCGCTTTGCGGAATGTGTTCTCATGCATACGCGGGGAACAGGAACATACAACAACACCAGTCAGATGTTTTTCTTTGATGGCCTCCTGGATCTTCGACTGTCCAGCTTCCGAACACATATACTGATAATCTTCCGCATGAACCACGCCAGGCTCGTTTTTAATTGCTTCTACCACTTTTTCAACGTCTACAGTCGCCGCAATGTTGGTACCGCAGTGGCAGACAAATACTCCTATTCTTTGCAATGATTTCACCTCGGATCTTTCTTCTACTTACTATATTTACGAAATGCGCTTACTAAAAGCTGCTGTGGAAGTTCCGGATCAAGCAGCTCTGGAATCTCGTCCGGGGACAGATAGTTGCCGCCCTGGCTCCGAATCACCATCAGACGGACTGCTTCGATCAGTTTAGCCGGTTTCACATCACGCGGGCAGCGCTCCACACATGCAAAACAGGAAAGGCATTTCCAGATGGATTTGGATTTCAACAATGGCTCAATCTCTCCGCGGTCTACGTAGGAAACAAACTGATGCGGACGAATGTCCATACTGTCGTAAGCCGGGCAGGATGCGGAACACTTGCCGCATTTCATACATTTCTTTGTATCAACATTGCTGATTCTGCAGATCAATTCTGCTTTCTCTTTGTCCGTATGAATCATACCTCGCCATCCTCCTTTCCTTCCTGGATCTCTACCCCAAGAGCCTCTGCAAGGATCTCTGTGAAGTATTTTACCTTCGGTGTATGTGCATGGCCGGCATTATGATTTAAGTTGTACTGGCACAGCGGGCAGGCCGTTACCAGCTCATCCGCTCCGTTGTATTCCGCAGAGTCTAAAATGGTGTCTACCATCTGTCCGGCCATTTCTTTTTCTTTTAAGGAAATGTATCCGCCGCAGCACTCATTGCGGTACGGGTATACCACCGGTTCTGCTCCAAGGGCACGAATGAAATCCTCCAGAATCTTTGGATTCTCCGGATCGTCAAACTGCAAAATACCGCTTGGACGAAGAAGCATGCAGCCATAGTATGCGCCGATCTTTCTGCCGGTCAGAGGCTTTACAACCTTCTCCTTTAATTTATCAAAACCAATCTGATCTCTTAAAAGTTCCAGGAAGTGGTATACATGGGTCTCACCTGCATAAGGTTCCTTTAACCCAAGATAATTATTTGCGCGGTCCCGAATATCCGCAACATTTGCCATATCATCATTCACGCGCTTGATCACATGATGACATGCAGAACAGATTGTTACCAGATCCTGACCCTTTTCTTTTGCTGCGTTCAGCGCGCGTACCGAAGATAATTTGGTAGCGATTTCATCGGAAGCCAGCGGATATACACCTCCGCAGCACTGCCAGTCCTCAATTTCTTCCAGGACAATGCCCAATGCCTCCGCTGATTTACGTGCGCAGATATCCAGTTCCTTCGCCTTGTTCTTCAAGGTACAGCCCGGAAAATAACTGTAAACCATCAGCATCACGCCCAATTTCCTAACACTTTGCTCTTATGTGCTAAATTATTCACATTGAACAAACATCGTTATCTTTTTACTGATAATTTTCGTGCAAAAACTGGGCTTTCCTCCTTTCTTTTGTATACCACTTTCGTTGTAATATGCTGCCGAAACAAAGTATTTTGCTTTTTCTGTACCTCCACGTACATTCAAGGTATATCTGTGTGTGAATGTGTTTTTACGTAACATTTTGTCGATCCAGTTGGTATTTGGATATAGGTCCGGATCGTCATTGTTCCGGTAATGTGCAATTAAGTCATCCGAAAACTGCGGTAATTCCCCATCATTATGGAGTGCTTCGTTGAACAGGTCCAGATAGTCGGCCGAACCAACGAATTCGGGAAGACGGGTAGGGGAAGAAATGGTGTGTTCTGTCTTGAATGAAATCTTTGCCTTCTCTACACGTCCGCGTTTGGTAGTGACAAGTACTACACCATTGGCTCCCTCGGCACCATAAATGGCTGTTGCAGCGGCATCCTTCAAAACCGAAAACGTTTCGATTTCGTCGGGTTCAATGTCACTCATGCTTCTGGGTACACCGTCCACAAGTACCAGCGGAGATGTACCACCCGCAAAGGTACTTACGCCTCGAATCCAAAACTCTGCGTTATCATATCCGGGTTCACCCGAACGTTGTACCGCAATCAACCCGGCGACTTGTCCGGCAAGACTGTTATTCAGGCTTCGCGAAGGGACAACGATATCCTTTGGTTTGATGGAACTCATAGAAACGACTACGCTTTCCTTTTTCTGCTGTCCGTAGCCGACTACTACAACTTCATCCAGCGCTTTGGAGTCTTCGTTCAGCATCACATTGATGTTGCGGCGTCCTTTTACTTTTATTTCTTCGGTTACGTATCCAAGGTATGATACTTGTAAAATAGCATTGTCGGAAGGAACCATAATCTGATAACGTCCTTCCACATCGGTTATTGCTCCGACGTTTGATTGTCCTTTTACTACAACATTGGCTCCGATGATAGATTCTCCTTTGCCGTCTGTTACTACTCCTGTTATTTTAATCTTATTTTGTTGCGTTGTTTCTGAACTCTCTATGCCATTCATCGGCTTTTCCGCATTGCCGGCATTTATGAGTGGAGAAAAACATAAAGAAAAGAACAGAACACCGATTCGCGCGGTTGTGTGCACTTTGTTTGAAGTAAATAAAATGTTTTTCATAATTTTGATTTTAAAATAATAACTAGTTTACCGGTTTTGTTTGTAAACGATAGGGATGGTAAATCATAATACTGTAATATTTCCATAGGCATTGATTGTGTGTTGATTTTTTGATTAAAAATTAGGTTGTGAAATATAGAATTTAGTAAACTCTAAGGCGGTATAAGTTCATGAGACTTGGTGGATGAGTATTATGAGTACATATTAATTTATCAAATACCTCCTGAAATATTACTTTATCAGAATTATAAAAGGAAAAGATAGGGTAAACGAAGAAATAACTTTTAAAAAAAGCATCAATTTATAGCGTATTTCTGAAAAATATAATTATTTTTGTCGCCAACAAAGCAAATAGAATCATTCAATATTTGTAAACCTTAAATTTTCAAAAGATGAAAGCTTATTTTTCTAAAATCTGCTACCAAGTTCTCCATGAACTTATCTGAATATATCCTTACTTTATCTATTATTTATCTGATTATTAATATATTGTATGTTTGATCGGAATGAGCTAAAATAGTATTTAACATATTCCTGTTTTGTCTGTCTTATCCTTATTTTACGTTTTGTATAATTATATATGTATCATTATTTTGTAATGAGCGTGTGCCGGTATAGAAAAACTTTTAATGCCTTATTTCAATTAATTTTAAGCAGGTTCATGGGAAAAACAATTTTAAAAATTACCTTTGCAATATTCTAAGTTTTATCTCAAATAAAAAGCATATGAACAAAATGAGAGTTTTTTTATTGTTTGCTGTTTTGGTTGGTGTGATAAGTGCTTGTCAATCAAAGAGCGGACAGACTGCGGGACAAGAGCAGGATACTATGGATGATAGTCTGGCTGTTGCTCCTACAGAAGATGAGAAAAACAATCTTCGGGGTAGTAGAAGATGCTTCGATGAATAATTTTATGTTGGTTACTTCGAAAAGGAGATACAGTGTTCGTCAGTACGATGGATCAGGAACCGAGTGAAGTCGGTGGCTTCGAACTGGGAGACACCGTACAGGTGAATTACATAGAAGAAGAGGAAGAGCCGGGATCGAATACGATACCAACTGCAAAGAAAGTGATTGTAGTAGGGAAGAAGGCGGATCGGACTAATGACTAATTAATAATCTAATCAGAACTACAGAATGAAAAAGAAAATGTTGGCAGCAACTCTGTTGATGGGTTTATTGGCTGCATGTGGAGGTAACTCTGCCTCAATTGTTGGCTCATGGGTAGAACCTGTGCCGGGACTGGAAGGACAAGTACAAGGTATTAAGATGGAAGAAGGAGGCGTTGCTTCTTCTGTCAATATGGCTACTTTGGTTTATGAAAGCTGGAAACAGGAAGGAACTAAACTGATTCTGACAGGAAAAAGTATCGGTAATGGCCAGACGATTGAATTTGTGGATACGATGGATATCAAGAGACTGACGGCTGATTCTTTGGTTCTGGATAACCAAGGAATGGAAATTCGTTACGCAAAGCAGAAGTAATTTGTTTGCTGTAGAATTAAAAAAGCTACTTTCCTGATGATTTGTCTTTCGGAAAGTAGCTTTTTTATAGCTTTTCAGAGATGCTGCTTACAAAAGGTCTAAAGCTTTGAAAGCTTTCACTAACTTTTTCTACAGCACTGTCTATTTGTTCTTTGGTGTGAGTAGCCATCAATGCCACGCGTACCAATGTGTCTTGCGGAGCACATGCCGGCGGAATAACCGGATTGATGACACACCTTCATCAAAAGACTAATTTCGTAACATGAAAGTCTTTTCCGTATCACGTACATAAAGAGGAATGATAGGTGATTCTGTTGCACCGATTTCAAAGCCAGCTTCACGGAAACGTTTCAATGCATAGTTGGTAGCTTCCCATAGAGCCTCAAGTCTTTCCGGTTCGTTTTGGATGATATGGAGAGCTTCCAAAGCAGATGCAGTAGCAGCCGGAGTATTGGAAGCGCTGAATATATAAGTACGCGCATTGTGACGCAGCCAGTTGATGATTGAAGAATCAGCGGCAATAAAGCCACCGATAGAAGCCAGTGACTTGCTGAAAGTACCCATAATCAAATCAACCTCGTGAGTCAGACCGAAATGGTCGCAAACACCGCGTCCTTGTTTACCGAATACACCTAAGCCATGAGCTTCGTCTACCATGATAGTAGCGTTGTATTTATGTTTCAAGCGTACGATTTCGGGCAAGTTTGCCAAGTCGCCTTCCATAGAGAACACACCGTCCACTATGATTAGTTTCACTGAATCCGGATTGCACTTTTGAAGTTGCTTTTCCAGATCCGCCATATCGTTATGCTTATATTTTAATTGTTGAGAGAAGGAGAGACGACGGCCATCTACGATAGATGCGTGGTCGCGGTCATCGCAAATGATATAATCATTGCGGTCTGTCAAAGCAGGAATAACTCCGGAATTCACCGTAAAACCGGTTGAGAAGCAGAGTGCTTCGTCTTTGCCTACAAAGGCAGCCAGTTCTTTTTCCAACTGAACGTGCAGGTCAAGCGTACCATTCAAGAAGCGCGAGCCTGCGCAACCGGAACCATATTTATGCATGGCGTTGATACCTGCTTCAATCACTCTTTCATCTCCCGTAAGGCCAGTGTATGCATTGGAACCGAACATCAACACTTCGTGTCCGCCCATTTCTACCTCTGTACCCTGCTTTCCTTCTATCTCACGGAAATATGGGTAAACGCCCTGTGCCATAAACTTTTGTGGCAGGTCGTACTTAGCTAACTTCTCTTGTAATAATCCCATGAATTATAATTTTTATACTCATACTCAGATCGTTCGCTGACGATCTTACATCCTTTTATCTTAACAAGTGTTTAAAAACAGGGGGCAAAGATAACAAAATTTGCTTTTATCTGTTCTTTTTAAGAGAAAAAAGTTGCTCTCGTATGATTAGAAACCTCTAATAGATTAAAATTTAAGATATTTATATTACTTTTGTCGTCTACAATCGACAAGAATAGCATGAACGAAAGAATGAAAAAAATAAAATTCGTCGTCAATCCTATTTCGGGAACACAAAGTAAAGAATTGATTCTTAACTTGCTGGACGAAAAAATAGACAAGGCGAGATACTCTTGGGAAGTAGTGTATACGGAAAGAGCCGGTCATGCAGTAGAAATAGCTGCCAAAGCTGCCGAAGAGAAAACAGATATAGTAGTGGCTATTGGTGGGGATGGAACGATCAATGAAATAGCTCGTTCGTTGGTGCATACTGATACCGCGCTGGGAATTATTCCCTGCGGATCGGGCAATGGACTGGCGAGGCATCTGCATATACCGATGGAACCGAAGAGAGCATTGGAAGTGCTGAACGAAGGTTGCATGGATGTGATAGATTATGGTAAGATCAACGGTACGGATTTTTTCTGCACTTGCGGAGTGGGGTTCGACGCGTTTGTCAGTCTGAAGTTTGCGCATGCCGGTAAACGGGGGCTATTGACTTATCTGGAGAAAACCCTGCAGGAAAGTCTTAAATATGAGCCGGAAACGTATGAACTGGAAACGGAAAACGGAGTCTCCAAGTATAAAGCCTTCCTGATTGCCTGCGGAAACGCGTCGCAATATGGAAACAATGCTTATATCGCACCACAAGCCACTCTGACAGATGGTTTGCTGGATGTGACCATTCTCGAACCGTTCACCGTATTGGACGTTCCTTCATTGGCCTTTCAATTATTCAATAAAACAATCGATCAGAATAGCCGTATCAAGACTTTCCGCTGCAAACAGTTGTGCATCCGCCGGACTACTCCGGGCGTCGTGCATTTTGATGGTGACCCCATGGAAACGGATGCCAATGTAAATATTCAACTGATTCAAAGAGGATTGCGCGTGGTAGTGCCACGAGCATCGGAAAAGGACGCAGCCAATGTGCTCCAAAGAGCGCAGGAATATATGAATGGCATCAAATTGATGAATGAAGCCATCGTCGACAATATAACAGATAGAAACAAGAAAATATTGAAAAAGCTGACAAAGAAAGTCTGATAAAATAACGGATTACTGACACCGAATTACAAATTATTGCGTACTTTTGCGCAGTTTTGGTTCGATCAAAATAAAAACGCGAGTGATAATCGTTTAAATAAAAAATATATGTTTAGAACGCACACATGTGGAGAACTTAGAATCTCTGATGTAAACAAGCAAGTCACGCTGTCCGGATGGGTACAGCGCAGCCGTAAGATGGGAGGGATGACTTTCATTGACCTTCGCGACCGTTACGGAATTACCCAATTGGTTTTTAATGAAGAAATTAATGCTGAACTCTGTGAACGTGCTAATAAATTGGGACGTGAGTTCGTCATTCAAGTGACAGGAACGGTTAATGAACGTTTCAGCAAGAATGCAAACATTCCTACCGGAGACATTGAAATCATTGTTTCCGAACTGAACGTACTAAATACTGCCATGACTCCTCCGTTCACTATCGAAGATAACACGGATGGGGGGGATGATATCCGCATGAAATACCGTTATCTGGATTTACGCCGTAACGCTGTACGTTCCAATTTGGAACTGCGTCATAAAATGACAATTGAAGTTCGCAAATATCTGGATAGTCTGGGTTTCATCGAAGTGGAAACGCCCGTTTTGATCGGTTCTACTCCTGAAGGCGCACGCGACTTCGTGGTGCCGTCACGTATGAATCCGGGACAGTTCTACGCACTTCCGCAGTCTCCGCAGACCTTAAAACAGTTGTTGATGGTTTCCGGTTTCGACCGTTATTTCCAGATTGCGAAATGTTTCCGCGACGAGGACTTACGTGCCGATCGTCAGCCGGAATTTACACAGATCGACTGTGAAATGAGTTTCGTTGAGCAAGAAGATATTATCACTACTTTCGAAGGAATGGCTAAACATT
>ENA-OQHL01000589-OQHL01000589.1-human-gut-metagenome-genome-assembly--contig:-NODE-589-length-23848-cov-11.303318_pt1 | contig 23848 bp, 15 predicted proteins | sample MGYA00242565_ERZ504723 | MGnify/ENA primary metagenome ERZ504723 (study PRJEB26092, sample SAMD00036211) | human gut metagenome | host: Homo sapiens | study: EMG produced TPA metagenomics assembly of... | reverse complement strand
GGTACATACTACGAAGAAAAACCATGCCTGTTTTGATTTTGATATCCGGTTCCCAAAGATGCCTTCCTATCTGCGCAGATCTGCCATCCAGCATGCACTGGGGACAGTATCCTCTTATAAAACACGGTTGGATCTATGGGAAAAGACAGACGGAAAGAGTGGGAAACCAAAGCTTGTATATGAAAACCACGCCATGCCGGTCTTCTACCGTGATGTCATGTACCGTGAGGGAGCGGAAAGGAAAGACGAAGCATACCTGAAACTCTATGACGGCCATGACTGGAAATGGTTCTGTGTACGTCTGGAGCATACGGATATGGAATATCTGAGAAAATACTGGTCAGGAAAAAAAGCATCTGCCCCGACACTGGAGAAAAGACACCATAAATATTTCCTTCGTTTTACCTATACAGAAGAAGTAACACTTACCAAAACATCTGTGAAAGAACAGGTCATCTGCAGCGTGGACCTGGGGATCAATACCGATGCAGTCTGTACCATCATGCGGGCAGACGGAACTGTCCTGGGAAGAAAATTCATAGATCATCCCAGTGAAAAAGACCGGATGTACCGCGCACTGGGACGGATCCGCAGATTCCAGAGGGAACATGGTTCTGCGCAGACACAGGGAAGATGGACGTATACGAAACGTCTGAACACAGAACTGGGTAAAAAGATTGCAGGTGCGATCGTAAGATATGCGGAAGAAAACCATGCAGATGTGATCGTGTTCGAGTATCTGGAGATGCAGGGGAAGATACCGGGAAAGAAAAAGCAGAAACTGCACCTGTGGAGAAAGCGGGATATCCAAAGACGCTGTGAACATCAGGCACACAGGAAAAGGATGCGGGTATCCCGGATCTGTGCATGGAACACCAGCAGACTGGCTTATGATGGTTCCGGGGCGGTAACACGTGACTGGGAAGATTACAGCCTCTGTACTTTCCAGACAGGAAAACGATATAATTGTGACCTGTCAGCATCCTATAATATAGGAGCCAGATATTTTATAAGAGAACTTTTAAAACCCCTTCCGGTAACGGAAAGGTCTTTGCTGGAGGCAAAAGTCCCTCCTGTAAAGCGTAGAACCTCATGCGTCTATGCAGATCTGAGAAAACTCCATTCAGAAATGGAATTCTTAAAAGCAGCATAGATACAGGCAGATATACAGCGGACTACCTGTAATGTGGGAACCAGCCATATCTGGCATGGGAAATGCGCATAACTGCGCACCTAAGTTACAGGCGTATCCGCCGATATTCAGTCTGACGCCTAAAGCGTCTGGAAGCACGTGACTTTAGCCATGTGAGGTTCACTAATGTGATCACAATTTAATATGAGCAGCATGAAAGCCCTCGGGAGTTAATCCTGGGGGGCTTTTGGTATAGCCAAATCCGGCGAAGTATGTTATTATATGCATCAGTTCTCTGGATCAGGAATAATCAGTTAAGATAAGAAAGGACATAACGATCATATGAACATAGGAAACAATATAGGAAATATCATGAAGATCACAGGCGCATGGAACACCTTTAAGAGCAATCATCCCAAGTTCCCGGCATTCTGTCAGGCGGTTTCACGCAAAGGGCTTAAAGAAGGAAGCATCATTGAAATTGCGATCACCACTCCCGAGGGAGAGAAGATCGAGACAAACCTGAAAGTAAAGGACAGTGACCTGGAATTACTGAAACAGTTGTCTGAACTGAAAATGTGAAAAAGTTTACAAAAATTTTATTTGAATAACAGGTATAAATCTGCTATAGTATTCTATGTTGGTTAAGTTGATTATTATTCGTTCCCATATATATAAGAATGATAGGTTCTCAAAAGAAAGAAGAGGAAGAAAATTGCGTAAAAAATCACATATTTTATTAGCAAGATACCTTGCGGATCAGATGCAGACCACAGCAAGCCTGCAGTCTCACAGAAAAGCTTTCTGCCTGGGCAGCATTCTGCCGGATATCAAACCGTCCTTTATCACCAGAAGACACGAGTTCTACGGAACATTTGAAGATGTCAAGAACCGGATGAAAGAACTGGCAGATATCAGACCGGATGAGAGTAACCAGAGAGTTTACTGGCGTCGGTTCGGCGAAGTGATCCACTATATGGCGGATTATTTTACCTTTCCTCATAACAAAACATATACAGGAAGCTTCAGCCAGCATAATCATTATGAGAAAGTACTTAAGAACAGACTGAAAGAATGTATACAGCAGGGAGAAGCACATTCATATCTGGAACCGGCCATCCGCTTCGCAGATTTCTCCACACTGATCGATTATATCGAAGCTACTCATGAGAAATACCTCAACAAGCTCCGCAGTGTGGAAGAGGATATCCGCTTTATCCTGAATATGTGCTTTCAGGTAGTGCAGGGACTGATACAGATCTGCATTGGTAATAAGAACTTTGCAGGAGCCGTTCAGGCAGCCTGACGGAGATACGCTGAGAATACAGGAAGGCTGTGTGGAAATCATATCCGCACAGCCTTCCTGTATTCTGAAACATATCTTCCTCACTGCTTACTGCTTTACGCGACTTCCGCAGGGGGCTGTTTATTGCTTTTTGATACTTCTGCAGGGGACCGCTTATTGCTTTTCACAACTTCCTCAGGGGGCTTACCTGATTCGGTTAAAATGTGACAAAAAAAGTGAATTTTGGTCAAATCTGGAATTTACCTGCCCTGAGCTGTTGATTTCAAAAAATGATTATGCTAGAATAAAACAGGTTAATATTTCGGGATAATTCACTTATGAAATAACATAATAATGTGAAAAGTAATTTAGACAGTATGCCCTTATAAACAGGGGGTAAGGACATGCTCACAGTAAGAAGGGAGCAATTTAGATATATGAAAAACAAGTATCTTACCAGATTCTTATGTCTGACATTGATGTCAGGAATGGTATTATCCGGTCCTGCGTCCGTACTTGCAGCAGAGGATACTGCTGCGTATACAGCAGACGGTTCTGATTTCAGCGATTCCGGTGATTTTGATTCAGGATCAGAGGATCCGGCGCCGGCAGATCCGACTCCTGCAGAGCCAACACCTGCGCCGGTAGATCCGACACCTGCAGACCCGACACCTGCACCGGTAGATCCGACACCAACAGATCCGACACCAACACCTGCAGAGCCAACACCTGCACCGGCAGATCCGACTCCGACACCAACAGATCCGACTCCGACACCTGCGAATCCTACACCAACACCGTCTTCACAGATTACGAAGGCAGCCCAGGATGTGATCGACAGAATCAAAGAGTTGAACGCACAGACCATCACGCTGGAGAAGAAAGCCACTGTTCAGAGCATCCGCACTGCATATAATGCCCTGTCTGATACAGAGAAGGCACAGGTTTCTAATTATAATCTGCTGGTTCAGGCAGAAGCGACTATTGCTCAGCTGGAAGCGCAGAAGAACAATGCGGATACGAATAATCCATTTACGAGTAATACCAGTGCTGCACAGACCGGAACTCCGGTATATTATGCGTCCAATATCCACGCAGGTAAGGATTTCTATCTGGACAGCCTGAAGAATAACTACAATCTGACCTTCTCAGATGATTTCGCTTCTGTTATGGATGAGATCGAGAAGGAATATAAAGAGAAGAACAAAGTAGCAGATGCCAGCGATGTAAACGGCAGCAAGACCACCACATCTGCAGACAGTCTTCTGGTAAGAAACTGGCAGGATATCCTTGCAGTCTATGTATATCAGCAGAGCCAGGACGGAAAAACAGAATTTACCCTGGATTCTTCCTGCAAGAAAGACCTTGCGAAAATCTTTGCAGAGATGAACCCGATCGTAAGGGACAAGCAGGATATCACTCACGTTACATACGCTAATCGTAAAATCAACTACTATATTAAGAAAAATAAAATCGCAAAAAAGGATCGTACGATCCTTAAGAAATATGTGGAGACAGACTGCAAACTCCTCTGCGCGGTAGTAACAGCTGCCAACGGTTTTGTCCGCGAGAGCGTAGGAGATGATGTTTCTGAGGAAAGAGTAAATGTTATCTCCGCAGCCTATTCACTGGTTGGTAAAGTCGGTTACTTCTGGGGCGGCAAATCCACAGTGATCGGTGAAGATCCAGGCTGGGGAACCAGCGAGAAGGTATCAGCCGAGGGAAGCAAGAGCACTGGAACCATCCGCGCATACGGACTGGACTGCAGTGGTTTTGTCACCTGGGCAGTGATCAACGGATATCAGGATAAAGCAATGCAGGAAGCTGTAGGCGACGGAACTTCCGATCAGTGGGAGAAAGCAAACGTGGTAACTGAGGCAGATGCACAGCCCGGAGATCTGGTATTCCAGAAAGGGCCGGAAGCAGGAAGCGATAATCATGTAGGTATTCTCTGCGGTAAAACAGACGCAGGTGACTGGATCGCAGTACACTGCTCCTCCGGCAAGAATGGAGTAACCGTAGGCGAGGCATACAGTGCAAGCTTCCGTTATATCCGCCAGCCATCCTTCTACCCGACACAGGAACAGGTTCAGGAAATGCAGAGCAGCAGTACGGTAAGCACAACAACAGGTGATGCAGCAGTTTCCACAGGAACAGATATCTTTTCTGCAAATGTGACAGTAAGCAATACTCTGCAGGATGCGATGAAGTCAAACACTTCCGACTCAACAGGATTCACAACATCAGAATCCACTGAGAAGACTTCCATCCTTCCGGATAAAATTGACCTGTCAAAAGAGAAAGTCGCTGTATTTAAGGCAAAATAAAATGTATAAAAAATAAAATGTATAAAAGAAGAGAAAGTCATGCAAAAAAGCCTGGCTTTCCCTTCTTTTTTTATGTGTAAACTTTTTTATCTGCTAACTTAAACGGTCAAGTAAAAATTGACGGATTTGCGTATTAACCTGCGGAATATGCTTCAAAAACGAAAAAAAGTATGCAAAAATTGGAAAACAAAATTGACAAAGTGTACGAAATATGTTAACTTTAAAAATAATATAATGTCAGATGAAAAGGAGAAATCCCTTCTTTTTTGTTGCTGATATTACAGTAAAATCTGAAGATGAGACACCAACAGATGATTTGTTCTGTAAACAGTGAACACACTGTTGTGTCCGGAAAAGAGATACACAGATGGCATTAAGACGTGAGAGAATGAGGCTTGGTGACATGCTCATCAGGCAGAATGTACTGACTGAAGATGAATTAAAGAAAGCCCTGGAATTGCAGAAGGGAAGCGGCAAGAAAATCGGTGAAGTTCTGGTAGATAATGGCTTCATCACTGAGGATATGATCGTGCGTGCCCTCCAGATGCAGCTGGGGCTTAAAGTTGTTCAGCTGACAGGTGTGACAATCCCTAAGGAAGTCCGAAATCTGGTCAGCGTGGACCTTCTCAAGAAATATACCTGCATTCCCTTTGAACTGGATCCCTACAACGCAAATATCCTTCATCTGGCAATGGCAGATCCGATGGATATGGCTGCGATCGATGACATATCTATCGTGACTAACCTGCAGATAGAGCCTTACATAGCTACTACCAGGGATATCCTTGCGGCAATAGATAAATGTTACGGTGCGTCAGAGACACTGGATGCAGCCAGACGTTTTACCCAGGAGAGGGCGCAGCTTCGTGGAGGAGCATCAGAGGATGATTCGGACACAGATGTAAGTGATGCGCCTATTGTACAGCTGGTCCGTTCCCTTATTGAACAGGCGATCCGCCAGAGAGCCAGCGACATCCATATCGAAGCTCTTGAGAATAAGGTTCGTGTACGTTACAGGATTGACGGTGCACTCTATGAGCGTATGGTATATGACAACAGCCTTCTCCCTGCGATTTCCACCCGTATCAAGATTCTTGGGGGTATGGACATCTCAGAGAAAAGGAAACCTCAGGACGGACGTATGTCCATTATGGTAGACAGACAGGATTATGATATCCGAATCTCCTCTCTGCCTACTGTGCACGGAGAGAAGATCGTAATGCGACTCTCTTCCAAACTGAACCTTACACGTAACAAGAAAGACCTGGGACTTCCACCCGATGAGATGGAACGTTTCAACCATATGCTGGCAAGTCCTTTCGGGATCATCCTTGTAACAGGACCGACAGGAAGCGGTAAATCCACTACCCTGTATACAGCATTAAGTGAATTAAATAAAGAAGCAGTCAATATCGTAACAGTAGAGGATCCTGTGGAGGCAGATATTGAGGGCATAAATCAGGTACAGGTTAACAATAAGGTAGACCTGAATTTTGCGTCAGCCCTTCGTTCTATCCTACGTCAGGACCCGGATATCATTATGATCGGTGAGATCCGAGACAGGGAGACTGCTGCTATTGCAGTACAGGCCTCCATAACAGGACATCTGGTTGTCTCTACATTGCATACAAATAATGCAGTAGGTACTCTGAACCGTATGGCGGACATGGGAGTGGAGAGATATCTGATCGCAGATTCTGTTGTAGGAGTTATCGCTCAGCGCCTTGTACGTAAGCTGTGCAGCCACTGTAAAAAAATGCGTCCTGCAACCTCTGAGGAGAAGAGAATTCTGAGAATGAACACACAGGAGGACGTAAATGTCTATGAACCCTGTGGCTGTGATTTCTGCAGCCATACAGGATATTACGGGCGTATCGGTGTGTTCGAGATCATGGAGGTCAATGACGAGATCCGTGATCTGATTGCAGAGAATGGCACAACAGAGGAACTGGAACGTGCAGCCAGAAACAGCGGTATGCGCACACTGAGAGAGAATGGTATCAACTATGTGCTGAACGGTACCACCTCTGTGGAAGAGATGCTTAAGGCATCTTATGAATAACGTAAGTTTGCAGACTGTTAATTCTACAGACTATTAATATAGAAGGAATTCCTGCGAACCGGAGCTCTCCGGAGATTCTCAGGGAGTTACGAGGCAGATTAGGAAATATGTATAATTTAGACGAAATACTGATACAGTCAGTGAAGGTAAGGGCTTCCGATATCCACCTGACAACCGGCAGACCGCCAAGCTACAGGATCGATGGTGTACTGGCTCCCATAGAGGGAGAACGCCTTACTCCGCAGATGCTGGAAGATATTCTCATGCCCCTGATGGATGTCCGTCACAGAGAAGAACTGCAGAATAACGGACAGACAGACTTCGCATATGCCATCTCAGGTGTGGGACGTTTCCGCGTGAATGTATTTAAACAGAGAGGAACACTTGCTTCCGTCATGCGAAGCCTTCCTTTCAACATCCCGGAGCCTGAGGATCTTGGTATTCCTGCAGAGGTAGTGGAGATGACCTCGCGGAAAAGAGGTCTCGTTCTGGTAACAGGGCCGACAGGAAGCGGGAAATCAACTACACTGGCTTCATTGATCCATGTGATAAACAGGAATTATCCATATCACATCATCACTCTGGAGGACCCGATCGAATATCTTCACAGACATGACAAGTCAGTGGTTAATCAGAGGGAGATCGGCAGTGATTCAACGAGTTACGCACAGGCACTGAGGGCTGCACTGCGTGAAGACCCGGATGTTATCCTGGTAGGAGAGATGCGAGATCTGGAAACTATTTCCACAGCGATCACAGCAGCGGAGACCGGTCATCTGGTGTTCTCCACCCTGCATACCATTGGTGCGGACAAGACCATTGACAGGATCATTGATGTATTTCCGCCAAATCAGCAGCAGCAGATAAGGATCCAGCTTGCCTCTGTATTAGAGTGCGTTGTATCCCAGCAGCTTCTTAAGAAAGCAGACGGAAGCGGCCGTGTGGCTGCACTTGAAATACTTTTTGCAAATAATGCAGTGCGAAACCTGATCCGTGAGAGCAAGACCTATCAGATATCCTCTGTGATGCAGACCAGCAAGCGTGCAGGGATGCAGACAATGGATGATGCACTGTATGACTTATATATGAGAAAACTGATCGATGGGGATAATGCAGTGACATATGCCCAGGATCCGGTCAGCATGAACAAAAAAGTCAGCTTTGACTTCTGACAGAAACCCGATCTGGCAGACACCCTGAGCCTGACTGAGAGAAAGAAGTGATAAAATGCCGGGTTTTACCTACGTGGCAGTAGATAAAAAGGGAAAAGAGAAAAAAGGAAGTATTGAGGCTGACACCAGAGAGAAAGTTATAGATATCCTGAAAAATGACGGGCTTATCCCTGTCTCTGTAAAAGAACAGGGCGCCCTGAACAAAGAGATAGATTTCTCCATAGGAAAGAAAGTAAAGCCAAGAGATCTGAGTGTATTCTGCCGTCAGTTCGTCAGCATCACCCAGGCAGGTGTCCCGATGAAGGAAGCCCTGCAGATGCTCTCGGAACAGACAGAGAACAAATGGCTGAAACGCGCCATCTCAGAGGTACTTCTCAGTGTGGAGAAAGGAAATACACTGGCAGACTCCATGAGAGGCCAGTCAGATATCTTCCCGCCAATGCTTATCAATATGGTAGAGGCAGGTGAGAACTCCGGAAGCCTTGAGATGGCTTTCACACGAATGGCAGTACAGTTTGAGAAGGAAGCCAAATTGAAGGCAACCATCAAAAAGGCAACCATCTACCCGATTATTCTGGTCATTGCAGCAATCGGTGTTGTGGCTGTTATGCTTCTGTTCGTTATTCCCATCTTTATTGATATGTTTGCAGACCTGGATGTGGAGATGCCGGGAATCACTATGTGGGTTATGAACACCAGTAAGTGGATGACAGAACACTGGTATATGATTCTTGCACTGATCATTCTGGTGATCGTGGCATATAAGATGATCTATAAGACAGAACAGGGCAGACTTGCCATCGACAGGGTGAAGATGAAGATGCCCTTGTTTGGCAAGCTGACAGTAAAGACTGCCTGCGCACAGTTTGCAAGGACAATGAGTACATTGCTGTCGTCGGGTATCTCTACTATTGATGCGTTGGAGACAGTGTCCAAGATTGTCAATAACATCCATTACACAAATGCGCTGTTGAAAGCACGTGAGGAAGTTATGAAAGGTATTCCGCTGTCAGAACCGCTGACTGCCTCAAAAATCTTCCCGCCTATGGTGTGCCATATGACAGGGATCGGTGAGGAGACAGGTAATATTGAGGACATGCTGGAGAAGCTGGCGGATTACTATGATGAAGAGGTGGAGATGACTACCCAGAGTGTACTGGCGGCTATGGAGCCGTTGATTATTGTGTTTATGGCTGTTGTGGTCGGTACGCTGGTTGTGGCGGTGGTTTCACCGATTGGGGCTATGTATAATGGGCTGGATAATTTGTGATAAAAATTTAATTATACAGTGCATGTAGATTATAGCCTGAAATGGATAAAAAGTAATTAAACTATCTTAGACATCTGATTGTTTGGATGATCAAAGGATCATTTGCGAGTGGCAACCGCATTAAAAGTTGCTGAAATAACCAAATTTGGATGTATCACAGCTTGCATAGGGGCTGTGTTCATCATAGAAATCATGGAAATGTCGTGTTTTCTTGTAAGATATGGAAGGGGGCGCATTGAAAAAGCGGGATTTTAGTGATTTGATTATACGGTGAGAGAAAGACTGAGATTGTCTGAAGGAATATGCTGTCAGGTGGACGCTCCGGGATGTAAATATATTTATCTACGGCTTCGGAGCCAGTCATACTAGGCATTCGGAAATCTGCTAAAAGCATTCTGCGAAAACCTCATAACTCGCTTCGCTCAGACAGTGAGTTTTTTCGCAGAATAACGCAGATTCCCAAATGCCAAGTATGACTAAATCTCCTGCAGATGTAGATAAATATATTTACATCCCGGAGCTAGTATTGGCAGTGACTGGATTCCTGATAACGGTAAGGTTTTTCCTGAACCGGAAGTGAGAAACAAAATTGTAACATGAAAACTGAATAACGAGTTTATAAACATAACTCCCTCCCTCCTGGAAAAGCGATTTTTACAGGGGGGGGTGGAGAGCCCATCAGGGTTCTCGCTCGTTGAATCAATTACCGGATAGTGACATTCGTGATGACAGCAACAGGAGAGTTATGTATTCATCGAAAAGTTGAATATATTGTCTGGCATATATGATGTGCTGCTCTTGTATCTTTCAACACGATATGACTCTATCCGGATTGAAATGAATTAAATTAATTTTGAAGGAGAATGAGTTATGTTTAAATTTCTGAAAGACAGAAAAAAGAAAGATAACAAGGGATTTACTCTTGTTGAGTTGGTTATCGTAGTTGCTATCCTTGCAATTCTGGTTGGTTTACTTGCACCACAGTATACAAAATATGTTGAAAGATCCAGAAAAGCGGCTGATGCATCTAATCTTGATAGTTTAGTAACTGCTGTTAAGGTTGCTACAGCTGATCAGACATATAGCGATATGATTCCAGCTACAGCTGATGTGGATGTTGTTATTACAATGGATAATAAAGGTACAACTGTAAAATATGATAAAGTTGCAGATATCACCAAGGCAGAAGCTACTGATAAAGGTGCAAAAGCTTTATCTGATGCGTTTAAAGAATATGCAGGTAATGAATGGAGCAAGGCAACTTTAAAATCTAAAGCTTGGTCAATTCCATCTGGAACTTCTACAGTAACAGCTATTTCTGCAACATGTAAAATTTATGCGTCAGGTTCTGTTGAAGTTACATATGCTCCAGATGATGTTAAAAATTATGTTAAAGAAGGCAAATAAGAATTTTTCTTTTCGATGAATGCATAACAATTCTTTACTATGCATGAACGATGTTACTATCTCGGTATAATAAAAATTAAGGAGATAGTAATATGTTAAAATTATTTAACAGAAAGAAAAAAGATAATAAAGGTTTTACATTAGTAGAACTTGTAATTGTAGTTGCAATTCTTGCAATCTTAGTTGGATTACTTGCACCGCAGTACACAAAGTATGTTGAGAAATCTAGAAAAACTGCTGATGCTAGTAATCTTGAAGAAATTGTTAAGCAGTTAAAAGTTGTAGCAAGTGATCCACAGTACATGGTTCAGGCGGGAAAATATGTAGTAAAAATAACAGATACAGATGATGGTACAACGATAACTTATACAGCTAGCACTAATGCTGCTACTACAACAACTAAGGATGATTGGCGTAAAGGTATGCAAGCTACTTTAGAGGGAACTTGGGATGTCTCAACGGCTAATGTATTAAAGAATAAGGGATTAACATTAAAATCTAATAAATGGCTTGCAACAGCAGATACTGATATGGGTGCAACAGCAAATGAGCATGCTATTTACGCAATGATTAAAGTAGAAGACGATGGAACTATGACAGTTACATATAATCCTGCTAGTATTAAAGAAGGAACAAACTAATTATTATTTTCATTGAAAGGAAATGACCTATGCTTCTTTTCTTAGACACAATTCCCTACATAACAATCTTCATATTCGGCATCACCATCGGTAGTTTCCTGAATGTCTGTATCTATCGACTCCCTCTTGGGGAGTCGGTGGTGACAGCCCCCTCCCACTGTATGACCTGTGGGCGGAAGCTTCGGTGGTATGATATGGTGCCAGTGTTTAGCTGGTTGGTGTTAGGTGGTAAGTGTCGTAACTGTAAATCTGAGATTTCGGTTCAGTATCCGATCATAGAGGGTGTCAATGGCATCCTCTATGTGGTGATATTTGCTGTTAATGGACTGGTGTGGAGCAGTGCGATTTATTGCCTGATGACGTCGGCTCTTCTGGTTCTGAGTGTGATTGACTGGCGGACGTATGAGATTCCTTTTGGAATCAATGTGTTTTTGTTTGTCCTTGGAGTTGCCATGGCTGTGCTTGACAGGGAAAATCTGGTGGAGCATCTGATTGGGATGGTCTGTGTCAGTGGTGTGCTGGAGATTCTTTATCTGGTGAGTGGCGGCGGAGCAATCGGCGGGGGTGACATTAAGCTGATGTTTGCCTGTGGTCTGATCCTTGGATGGAAGCTGATTTTGCTGGCTTTTGTGCTGGGATGTATTATTGGTTCTGTGGTTCATATTATCCGCATGGTGAGGAAGAAGGCAGGGCGTATGCTTGCCATGGGTCCTTATCTGTCAGCTGGGATTTTGCTGGCTGCTTTGTGGGGAAACAGGTGGATCAGCTGGTATCTGTCATTAATTTTTAACTGAAAATCATAGAATTTTTCAGTTAGAAAAATGAGTTTTAAGATGTTTTATCTGTTAAAATTTATTTTTGTAATTGAAAAAGGGCGGTTGTCTGCAGAGGGCAGCGGCTCATACGGAGGAAAATACAAATGGCGAAAATTTTGAGTATAGAGGCAGAGGCATCTCAGATCAGGGTTGCGGAAGTTGAAGTACGTGGAAAAAAGGGAAGGATTTATAATTGTTTCTGTATACCGGCACCCCAGGGGGCTGTGGAGGATGGACAGATCCGTGACACGAAAACTCTCGGAGAGAATCTTAAGGCAGAGCTTTCCCAGAGAAAGATTAAGACAAAGAAAGTATATTTTGCCACAGGTTCTACCAGGATTGCGAGCAGGGAAGTCCGTATCCCTTTTGTGAAGGCAAACAGAATACAGAGCATCGTAGAGGCAAATGCCACAGATTATTTTCCCATTGATGTGAGCAAGTATGTGCTGTCCTACAGTGTGGTCGATGTGGAAAGTCAGAAATCTGAGGATGGGAAGGAAGAGACAAAGCAGTACCATCTGATGGTTTATGCTGCTCCCAAAGCAATCTCAGCAGCTTACAGTGAGTTTGCGGAGAATGCAGGACTGACAATGACAGGGATCACCTACACAGGTGACAGTATTTATCATTCGGTAAAGGATGAGTATGCAAAAGGAACTCATATTCTGGTTAAGGTGGAATATACGGGAACCAGCATTACGATTATCCGGGACGGTGAACTGACACTACAGCGTAATATTAACTATGGTGTGGACAGTGCGGCAGAGACAGTGAGAGCATTCCCTGAGTTTGGGGATAGACTGGATGCAAATGAGGCTCTGGATGTGCTTTGCAGCAGAAAATGTATCAATCCTTTCCTTGATATGGAGTCTTTTGACGAAGAAATCTCTGATGAGGACAGAAAGCTGGAAACTGCCAGAGCTGAGGTGACAGAGAGTCTCAGATACCTGATCGGAAATATTTCCCGTATTATGGATTATTATATTTCCCGCCATACGGATACAAATTTTGATTCCATTGTATGCTGCGGTCTTGGGGCTCAGGTAAAGGGGCTGATGCAGCTTCTCACCAATGAGCTGGGACAGCAGGTGGACGTTTTACAGGAGTTTAAGAATTTTGCCCTGCCTGCCAGCAGGGATACACAGGAAGTCTGTCTTTACGCTGCAGTTCTTTCACCGGGCACTTCAGGCGTAAACCTGATGGACAAGGTTAACAGAAAGAAGAATGAGAAAAAGAAACTTTAAGCGGTGCTATCATTATTTGTGTGGTGGGAACAGTGGCAGGAGTTGTACTGACAGTTGCAGGATATGCAAACCGTATTTATCAGCAGCATGGGCAGGAGCGGCTGAACCAGAGAATCTCAGAAGAGAGCTCCATTGAGGAGATTTACAGTGCCTATACCAATGCAAAGGCACAGTATGACAATTATCAGAATATGTATCAGTATACAAATACCCCCAATGAGGGACTTAAGACATTTATCGAAGAACTGGAGGAGAAAATGCCTTCGGATATCACAGTAGAGAACTTCAGCTCTACGGGAACGCAGGTCAGCTTTTCCATGCGTGTGGGAAGCAAATCAGCAGCAGCAAACACGATCATGCAGCTTCGTACCTTTGAGAGCCTGTCTACTGTAACCACTACAGGAATTGACGAGGCTGAGGATGGAACAGTATCCTTAAGTGTACTCTGTACATATTCAGATCCGGCACCGCTGGACAGTTCTGAGGAATGATAGGGAGGCAGGATTAAGATGGACATGAATATTTCTATGCGTGATAAAAAAATACTGCTGATGTTTCTTGGAGTAGGTGTTTTTGCAGCAGGATATTTCTTCGGATACAGACCGCAAATGGAAGAGGCGCAGAGCATCCAGGCATCAACCGAACCTTTGAAGACAAGGCTGGATGATCTGCTGAAGCTGGCTTCTGACAGGGATTTTTATCTGAAAGAAACAGAAGATATCAATGCAAAGGTCAGCGAATATACATCTGCATTTCCGGCAGATATCCGTCCTGAAGACGGAATCGTACTTTCCATGAATATGGAAAATTCCCTGGACATGCAGATCTCCAATGTAGGTCTGGGAACAAGAGAGTTTGTGGCTTCTCTGGACGGAAGTACAGAAGACCCTCTGGCAGATCTGCCTGACCAGACCCTCTCAGAGCAGGCAAATGATCAGACCCAGTCTCAGCTTGATGAGATCGAGGGCACAGATGTAATAGGAGAGAAAGAGCGTCAGGCTGCCTCCGATGCAGAAGTGGAGAATCTGAACAATGTGTTCACCAGTCCTGTACTCTACCGGACACAGGACACCATGCAGTTTACAGGAACCTATGCCAGCCTGAAGGATATGGTTGATTATCTGGCTGACCAGACAGGCAGGATGACACTTGACAATGTAAATGCCTCCTTTGATTCCTCAACAGGAAATCTTTCGGGCAGCATTACAGTAAACCTGTTTTTCATGGCAGGAACAGGCCAGACTTATACAGAACCGGATGCAGGAAGCGTAGCATACGGAACTGATAATATTTTCGGAACAATCGAGTCAGGCAAAAAGAGTAAAAAAAGCAAGAAGAACAAAAAGAAAGCCGCAGAGACAACCACAGAACAGGCGGCTTCCGATACCGGCGCTGACGGCCAGACAACAGACAGTCAGGAAGGAGCAAACACGCAGGACGCAGCCGCTGCTGAGACGACTGGACAGGCGCAATAGGGAAAGTATGTTAGAGGGGAGAGAAATCAGAACCCCTCTAACTGTGTTTTTATAGATAACCGGACACAGAAAGGAGCATTGGGATGGACAGAAAAAAGAGGAAAAAATCGAATGCAGGTATGTCATTGTTAGAGGTGATTGTTGCGGTTAGCATTTTTTCCATAACAGCAGCGGTGCTTCTTCAGAGTTTCGTGACTTCGCAGAGGATTAATAAGAAATCAAATCTTTATCTGGAGGCAACAACAGTAGCGCAGAATATTATGGAAGAGATTAAATCCAAAGATTTTGAGGATGTTTCACTGGCATTTAATTATCCTATTAATTTTCTGACCGGACAGGCGAGACTTTCTTTTCTTGATTCTGAAAGAGATAGAATCAATACTGAAACAGAGAATTCTATCGGGGTAAAGGAAATCATAAAGGATGGAAGTGATTATAAAGATGTACGTCTCTACAATACTCTGGATGGGGAGGATACATCAAAGGTAACAGCATCTGTTATTTCCAAGGATGAGGGTAAAAGCTATGAATTCAATCCCAGAAAAACAGGTAATAATGCTTCAAAATATTACTTTGAACTTACAAATGTACAGGGTAATCATGAAACGTTTGATGCATTGGTAGAGTTTAATGGGGGAGAAGGTTCCGGATATAAAAAGAAGACACTTACTAATAATGAAGAAGGAAAAAACGATTATCTGGCACCTAACATTGCTAAATTGGATACTAAAACAAATGCCTTTTTAATCATGGGGAAAAACTGGGATAAGAAAGCAATGGAGTTTATAGCGAATGGACAGCTTCAGGCAGCACAAAAACTGTGGGATGAAGATTTGGCCGATTATATCAAAAATGCAACATCAGAAGAAGAAAAGCAAAAGCTGACGGAAGAATTTACTTCACAACATTCCAGACCAGCAGAAAAACTGAGTCCGGAAGATATTTATAAGCAGACGAGAAGAACGCTTTATGTAAAAATTGAAGAAAGTGGTGGGACAATTAAGGCAGATGCTAAATATATATTGAATGCTTATAATTATGTAAAGGAAGGTGGAAATAAGTATGAACGCATGGATATCTGTCCATGTAAAGGAAAGTCAGAAGAAAAAGATATAAAAGGATGTTTCTGCACCTATAAAAGCGAGTATCTGACTTTTTACAGTTCAGAAGCGGATTCAAAGCTGAAAAATCTGTACATTTTTTATTACCCTAATTACGAGAACAAAGTTAAAAACAGTACAAAAAACCTGGATAACATTATTATAGAAAATGTAGATAATTATCCTGTCAATGTATATGTGACAAAACAAAGAGATGAAGAAAATAATATACCAACTTCCTCTCAGGAAAATTTCTATCGTATGTCATTGACGATAAAAGAATGTCCTGACAAATTGGAACATACAAACTGGAACACAAATACCAGTCTTTATAAGGCACAGACGAAATTGAGAACAAATCTGGATTATAATATCAGTGATTTTGAGCAAATTCTTACCCGTCCCCGTATTAATCAAATGCAACTGACTTATCAGGCTGTGAGTGACAAGGGAGAGAATAACAGAAAGAAAACCGGAACAGCTGCGAAACAGATATTAAGCTATAATGGTCTTGATGATAAAATAGAAACAGACAGAATTTATACAGCAAAAGTGAAGGTATATAAATCAGGCGCAGCTGAAAAGGGATTTCCGGAAGATGAACTGGTTGCAAGCCTGGACGGAGCGAAAGAAAATTGATAACAGGGAGCGATAACATGAATGGTCAGAAAGATACAGCCGGAAAACAGAATAAAGGTTTTTCACTGATTACTGTAATTATTGCAGTGTCTTTTATCGGAATCCTTGGACTCCTTGTTCTGTATATGGCTCTGAGTAATTTTCAGATGAAAATTACAGATTTAAAGGGAAAAGACAGTTTTTATACTGCTGAGCGTGCAATTGAAGAAATTCGCGTAGGACTTCAGGAGGATGTAGGAAACTCCATATCAGAGGCATATATCAAGGTTCTGGAAACTTATGATAAAGATGAAAATTTAAAAGATGTTGTTCTTGATAAACAGAGACAGAATGATTTTGTAAATGAATTTATTAAAAAACTGGCAAATCGGTTGGAAAAAGATTCAGATCAAAGTAAATATGATCTGGATTATCTGAAAAAGTATCTTGACATGGAAATCAACGAAAATGAGACTTTGATTGTTACCACACCATCCGATAAAGAACCGGTAATGACAAAAGATAATAAAAATGGAATTCTGTTGAAAAACCTTAAGGTGATTTATGTTGATCCTAAAGGATATGCGTCTGTAATAGAAACAGACATCAGATTGGGAATTCCGAAAGTGCAGTTTCCTACACCATCTACACTTCCTGATCTTATGAATATGATTGTAGTGGCAGGTAAGGGAATTATCTGTGAAGGCGGCGAAACTAAAATTTCAGGAAGCATTTATTCTGGTATTTTGCAGGATATTAATGACAATACAATTCTGGAAAAAAATCCTTATACAAGTATTTGGATTCAATCTGGAACTAATCTGGATATTCAGGATGGAGAAAAGATAGTCAGCGCAGGAGAAATTTATACAGAGCCAAATGCGTCATTTACAAGTGAGGCAGGTGTAACTCTCTGGGCTCAGGGTGTGAAATTATCATCAGCACAGGTTAATCTTCTGGGAACGACATATCTGTCAGATGATTTAACTATAGAATCAGGAAGCGGCAGCAGGGTTACGGTACAGGGTGAATATTATGGATACGGCTATCCGGAGTCTGCCAGAAGTTCTTTGAATGAATATATGTATGATAATCAAGAGAAGAGATGGAGTGATACTGCCTTGAGCAGTTCTATCGTAATCAATGGGAAGAATACCACATTGGATTTGTCTGGTGTGAGAAAAATAATGCTGGCAGGCAGAAGCTACATTGGAACATCAAAAGTAAAGTCTGTTAATGGAGAAAGTAACTCTAATGATATCATGATGGGAGAAAGTATTACTGTGAAGGGAACACAGCTGGCATATCTGCTTCCATCAGAATTAATAGATGCTTCTAAATTGAAGAATCCTGAAATGGAGATTAAAAATCCGATGTCCTATTCAGATTACGAAAAAAGCGGACTGAAACAGATGAATTCTGTTCCTGTGAAAATGGATGCAGAAGTGTCGGAACTGGGAAATAAATCTCTGAACGAAATCGGCATAGATTCTGAGAAGCCTGTTCAGAAAGTTTTCTACAGTAATAATGCAGATGAGGGATACGTATATTTTTATCTGAATTTTAAAGACAGTAAGGCATCTTCAGATTTTATGTATGATTATTATATGAATAATTCTACAGTAAAGACAAATCTGGATAAATATTTATCTTTTTATTTCAGTGGTACGAACAGCGGAATCAAGGTAAAGGATATGAAGAATTATATCCGTTATGTTACAAATGGAAATGTTCTTTCCTATGAGGGTGGTGAAGCAACAGAAAATGGAACTACTGCTAAAGGCAGTATGGCAGTTGCTACCAGTCCGGAGGTTTCGCAGGCTCTCCTTCAGGAGCAGACAAATTATCAGAATATGTGGTATGCATTAAACAGAAAAATGATTACCAGTGTAGACCTTCTGAATAAAGAAGTCAAAGACTCTGACGGATTGGTTCATAATGAAAAAGAAGATACAGACAGGAATGTCTTTGATAATATGGTCAATGAAAAAGAAATGGTTCAGTTTTTGCAGGAGAAGCATCCGAAAAGTCTTAAGGAAGAATTTACAGCGGATGAGGATGACGGTTTGCAGGCAATCATGGTACATAATGGAAGATCCAGTACCTTTCAAATAAAAAATGACGATGGTACGACATCAGAAACTACAGTTAGTGGAAAAAATGAACCGTTGAAGATTACTTCTGCTATGGCAGATAAATTACGTCTCGTTGTATGTACCGGTGATGTCATAATTGATCAAGGAGTTCATTTTCAGGGAATTATTATGGCAAAGGGAAGGATTACCCTTGGAGCGGGAGCAAGTCTGGAGTCTGCACCTCTGGAAGCTGCAAGAGTATTTCAGGCTCAGATGAATAAGACTGAGGGTGAAAATAAGAAAATATCACCAAAGAGTTTCTTCTGGGAGGGTGATAAGTATGTCTTGGGAAATACAAATACCTCAGATGAAACTACGGATACAGGAAGGGTTTCTGATACCTATGATCTGGCTGACTGCGTTACCTATGAAAACTGGAGAAAAGAGTAGTGTTAAAGAAAAAAATGCGTAAATTAAGATCAAACTGCTGTAAAAAGAGAAATACGGGTTTTACTCTTGTTGAGATGGTTATTACTGTATCAGTTTTTGCCATTTTGCTTGGGATTATTGTTCCCTCCCTGAACTCGGTACTTGGTTTTCGTGTTCAGCGCGCAACGAATTCCATAACAGCTGCGCTTGATAAAACAAGACGGGAAGCAATGAACAGACTTGTCGGAGAAATGAAACTGGAATATCGTTCTGATGGTTATTATATCACTTATTATCTTGACAGAGGAAAAGACAGTGAATCATCATCCAAAATAAGAAGTGCTGATTCAGAAAAAATTGCTCCAGCCGGAACAAGAATCAGCTATCAGGATAGCAAAGGGATTGTTCATAATTTATGGAATGATAATGATGAAGAGAACAATAGTAAGAATTCTCTTATTCTCACATATGACCGCGCAACAGGTGGATTTCTTCCCATTCAGTCAAATGCGTGGGAACAGAATGAAATTTTGAAAGTTCTTAAAGACGGACATGATATTCCATTGAACAGAGATACCAGTTCGCTATATTGCCAGTCTATTACGGTCAGCGGTGGAATGCGTACCAGAGTGATTACCTTAAATATAGAAACCGGAAAATATTCTGTTAAGGCGAAATAACAAAAACGGTTTCAGTAGAAATCTTGTGAATTTATGATCCTAAAGCTATGAGATAATGTATGAGGAGAATTGATGAATGTTTAGAACACAAAAGGATACAATCAGAAAAGGAATACAGAACAATGCCGGTTTTACCTTGATAGAAATGATTGTTACAGTGGCGATCATTGCAATTTTTTCAGGCGTTGTAGTGACATTGATCGGTACGGGATCCAATCTGTTCAGAGGTGTATCCGGTAATACAAAATCTCAGATAGATGCTCAGGAGACTTTAAATGCGATAGAAGATCTGATCATAGATGCAAACAGAAGTGTTTATTATGCATATGGTTCAGGAACTGCTATGGGAGAGCAGATAAGAAGTGATATTGATGATTCCAATGCGGTTTCCAAAACATTTATTACCTGTAACGAATATGAGAACGGTGATGGAACAAGTCGTTATGTATTTGATGTATTAGACTGGGTGGGAAGTGAAGGAAAACTCTACTACAGCCAACGTCAGTACACAAAGGCAAGCAGCAGTGCAGAAGAGAAGGATGAGAATGGAAGTGGAGAAAATCCAGAATCACAGCAGAATAAGAATGAGAGTGGAATTTCTGGAGAAAATGCGGAGAATACAGATATTGCAATTGCAGCAGAAAGTGATGAAGAGAATCAGACAGGAATTATTTCAGGAAATAGCTCAGATATAGCAAGAGACTCTGAAGAGTTAATTGAGCGTTCTGTATTTGCAGAAGGAATTGAGAATTTTACAGCAGACGTGACAAAAGTAGAGAGCGAGAGTATTGTGCGTTTCCGCTTAACTACAGAAAACAATGGAAAGAAAGTTAAAACTCTTCATACTGTTAATCTCAGAAACAGGATTCAGGTTTTGAAACCAGATGATGCGTTTGCAACTGCCGGAAGCACAGATATAAGAATCACGATTGTAGGTGCACCGAATTCTATTGATGCAGGTAATTCTAAAATTCTTTCGTACGATGCAAGCGGACCTATAGACCCGACAACAGTAGTGTGGAAGATTACAGATGGAGCGGATAATGGCTCTTTTCCTGATCTGGATCATACATATGGAAAACTTACAGTTAATAATAATGCTACAGGAACCATCACTGTAATTGTATCTGCCAAGACAGCAGATGGAAAACAGACAGCTACATCTGCACCGGTAACAATTCAGATTAATAATAACAGGATTGTAACAGGAATCGAAACAGAAACAAAGAGTGTTCTGGTTGCTGCAGGATATGATGGTTTGAATTTAAATTCTGAAATTATCTGGAAGTATGTATACAGTGATGGGACAAAAGGAGAAGATAATGTACCTGTAATCTGGACAATGGACAATGCTGATAATTGCTCATATGCAAGTGTTACTTCTGAGGGTCAGATTTCAATAGGTTCAGAAGCTGGAACTTCTGATAAAGGTTCGTTTACAGTGTGTGCTACAAATGGTGAACATAATGTTTCAAATACAATTACTGTCAAGATTGCCAGAATAGATCTGTCATTACCGGAAAATAATGCGATATACACAGTAGGTACCCCAAAAGAACTTCACTGTACATATATGGAAGGCGGACAAGTAATAGAAACCATAGATGGAAACAATGCATCAGATATTGTGAACATCACTACAAAACAAAAACCAGAGAAAGCATCCGATTACAGCGTTGGAGGAAATTTTGCGGAGAATGATATCGGAAACTGGAGAGTTGAAGCAAGTGCCAATGTGTCTGTGCGTAAGTGCTATGGTTCGTTAAGCGTGACAAATGGATTCCGTGTAATCTTTTCTGATACGGGACAGATTATTGCACATGAAAATTTAGAATATGATACAATTGTTGCTGGAAGAACTTATGAATGTGATGGCTATAACAAAAATGATTTTTATTTTTCTACGGCTAATACAAATTTAAATATTGTGAATGTTCAATCAATCACTTGGACGTTGAAAGGAGAACATCCGGGAATTAGTTTTAAACCGGATGGTGATACAATCAAACGGAAACTTACAGTAGCTAAAAATGCCTGCCATGGTTTTACTTTGTGTGCTGATTATGTAGGCGTTATTCGTTATGATAATGGTAATCCAATTACAGTACAGCTCCATGCGGAAAGAACCTTTAAAGTGGCAAATGGAATTGAATTAGAATCACTAAGTGGTGATACGGCTTATGTTTACGGACCAAATGAATCAGAAGATTATCTGCTTCAGGTTCTGCTTGATGTTTATGATGTAAATGGGTCTGTATCGAAAATAAAAGTTTCTTCTAATAAAGCTAAAACACTTCAATGGGAAGGCATTGGTTCAGGTGAGGTGAATGCACATGGAGAAAACTGGAAATTTCATGCATCATCCAATGATGTTGGCAAAACATTAAACATAGTAGCAAAACTGCAATTGTTTGAAAATGTTTATGATACGAAAAACAATTACTATACTGATAATGACAATTTCAGTAAGACGATATCTGTAAAGGTTGTGATGAATTATACTGCTGAGATTATTGTTTCGGATAATAAGCTTTCACTTTTTCCAGGTGAAAGTGCACAATTATATCTCAGATTAAAAAATAAAAAAGGAATATTAAATGCACAGGTAAATTGGAATGTAGATAATAGTTCTGCAATAAAATTTGATAATAATATGAGCTATCAGGATTCAACATTTAATAATACTAAAGAAATTCCAATAAAAATTATTGCAAGCACAGATATTACTCAACCTACAACTGTTACTTTAACTGCAAACTATACTTTGAAGGATGTTGCTAATACAACAGGAACACAGTCTATTCAGCTTACAATCACACCATTGACGCTGATTCTGGCTTCATCTGCAGATCAGATTTATTATGGTGATGATGCTCCGGTGGATATTTCTGCTGATATCGTTGATGCTCAGAATGATCAACATCTAACAGATGCTGATGGTTATATCGTTGAATGGTCTCTGAATTCAACAGTGAATGAAATCTGTGAATTAAATACTAATTCGGGAGCAAATATTAAATTGTCAGTGAAGAAGAATCTGGTTAAAGCTCCGGATAAATCGATACCAGTCACTGTGACTGCTATGGCAAAGAAATCAGGAAGTGTAGTATGTACAGCTTCGAAAGTCATTACAGTGAATCCAAAAATGACAATAGAAAAAGCATACAATTGTCCGGCTGGTTTGGAACAAAAACTTGAATTTAACTCTGAACATGAAAACAAAGAAATCCAAAGTATAAAAACCAGTTATCTGACTTCAACAGGAAATGAGCCAATAGAATGTAAACAGGATGATTTAAAAGTTCTTACTTTTGATTCTGGGGATATGAAAGTTCATATGAATAGTGATGCGCAAAATTTTGCAGAATATAAATATGTAAAGATTTCAGTTGACTTGGGAGATATATTATATAATTTTTATATTTATCCTGTGCAAAATAACGTTTATGATTATGAGTTGAATAAGGGAAGTGGAGCGGCAATTGCTTATGTTCCAACAGATATAGACAGTATCAAAAGACTTTGTTCTTTAGATGGTGACGGATATACTTATAAGTATGCCAGAACAGATAGAGATGGTAAGTATTGTGAACTGAGATATAGTGTTTATTCCAAGACTGGAATTGGATCATTCAATGGAAATTATGTAGATTCATCATCAAATAAATGGTTTATGAGACGCCAGGATAATACGAATGACTGGGTATTTTATCGTCTGGAGGGAAATCACTGGTACCGTTTTCATAATGGCGATAAGAGTGAACAAAATCTGGAAAAGAAAGCTAAAATAACCCGGTTTTATTGGAATTTGAACAACAAAACACATTTATTTGATGACAATGGTAAGGAAACGGCAGAGGTCTTAAACAGCTATTTTTGGAAAAAATGGAAATAGTGATCTCCTTGTGTTGAAGTTGCATTCTATGTTGTGAGAATATGAAAGGATTTTTTTATGAATAAAGAACTTGCAAGAATATTGATTACAGAAGTTTTTAGAAAAGGGAAATTTCCTTGCTGTTATTCTGTAAGTGGAAACTACACTGATGCAGAAATTGATGATTGTATTGATCAACTTATTGATAATAACTACATAACCATATCGACTTATATAATATA
>ENA-OQHL01000588-OQHL01000588.1-human-gut-metagenome-genome-assembly--contig:-NODE-588-length-23858-cov-6.498925_pt1 | contig 23858 bp, 20 predicted proteins | sample MGYA00242565_ERZ504723 | MGnify/ENA primary metagenome ERZ504723 (study PRJEB26092, sample SAMD00036211) | human gut metagenome | host: Homo sapiens | study: EMG produced TPA metagenomics assembly of... | reverse complement strand
GCTCTTCTGCCATGTTTCTATAAACCGGAATGTTAAAACAAAAATATTTTCTTACGGGCATTTTTATTTTATCGGCTGAAAGACAGCCGATAAAATTGGCGTGGCGGAAAATAGTATGGTTACATTTAAGTAGGTTTAGCCGGTGACCTGACGTTATGCGTATCCCGTACTATCGTGATGATGAGATGGAATGTTTTTCAAAATTTCGGCAGTATTCTCTTGTTACTGCCGAAATTTTGATATATATTTGTTCGTGAATTATAAAGAATATATATGAATAGCAAGTTGCAAGAAAGTAAGGTGAAGCAGTTATTTGCCCAGCAGGAAGTTATCACCAATACGGATATACTTTATTTATATAGAGAAAAGGAACCTGGGATACCGGAGGCGACCGTAAATTGGCGGATATATCACTTGGTTCAGAAAGGGGTTATCCAAAGAATCGGCAGGGGAAAATATCGTGAGGGCAAAGCACTAACCTTTTCCCCAAAATTGTCGGCGAAGACTATAAAGACTGGAAAATTTGTCGGGAAAGAATTTCCCTATATTAATTATTGTATTTGGGAACTGTCGGCAATCAATAGTTTCAGCCAACATCTGATTAATTATAACGTGGTTTTTCTGGAAGTGGAACGTGAAGTTATTGATTCTGTTTACAGAGCTTTGAAGAATATGAGGTATAAGGTTGTTCGTATCAAGGATATAAAAGAGGATTTGTCCGATTTTGCCGGATATGTTTGTGTGCGTGCATTGGTTACCGAGGCTCCCGTACTGAAAGAAAAGAGTGGTCAAGTAGCTTCGCTGGAAAAAATATTGGTCGATTTGTGTTGCGACAAAGAGTTTGCACCCTTTCAGGGGAACGAGATATACCATATATATAAGAATGCTTTCGATGACTATACCGTAAATGAAAGCACTATGTTAAGATATGCAAGACGCAAGGATAAGAAGACGGAAATAGAGGAAGTTATTAATTCTATAAAACGGTAGTAATTCACTTGTACTGCCAAAATTTTGATATTATGATAGATATAGAAAGTATTGAAAAATACTGGATTGAGAGTATTTCCAAGAAAAAGAAAGTCGATAAAATCCTTATAGAGAAAGTTATCAGGGCATTGATGCTACTGGAGGGATTAAGCTGCTCCGGTTTGGATTTCGTTTTTAAAGGTGGAACCGCCCTTATGCTGTTGTTAGGTACAACCAAACGTCTGTCTATAGATATTGACATTATTGTACCTAACAAGAGCGTTGACTTGGCTGATTATCTGGATAAGTTCATAACAGAAAAAGGATTTACCCGATACGAGAAACAGGAGAGAAAAGTACAAAGCAACATAGAGAAGGAACACTATAAACTGTTCTTTATATCTGCACTTAACGGAAAGGAATCGCATATCTTACTGGACGTGCTGAAAGAGGATATTCATTATAAAACTCTTGTAAAAACTCCAGTCGGCAGTAGTTTCCTTAAAGAAACGGGGACTCCCGTCATGGTTACCACTCCTGACTTTAATAATATATTGGGAGATAAACTGACTGCGTTTGCTCCTACTACAACCGGTATTCCTTATATTAAAAAGGATAAAGAGATGGGTATGGAGATTATTAAACAAATGTATGATGTGGGGTGCCTATTTGATGAGATTGATGATATAAGCATGGTTAAGGACGTATTCAAAGCCTTTGCCGCTATTGAACTAGAGTATAGGGGAAACACACATACAATCTCTGACGTATTGGATGATACGTTTTATACTGCATTGGCTGTCTGTTTCAGAAAGAATATTCAGAATACCAATTTTACTGTTTTGAATAATGGATTATTTCAATCAAGTCTTATATATTCTCTGATTCCTTTCACTTGGATAAAGCTGTTACATACGCCGCTAAAGCTGCTTATTTGGCTATATTGATAAAATACTCCAAAGAAGAAATAATCAGATTTGACCCTAAAGTAAACTTAAAGGATTTAGAAATAAAGCAGTTCAATCCGGAATATCCTTTGAATGAATTGAACAGGCTGAATAAACTGAAAAAATCCAATCCGGAAGCTTTCCATTACTGGTATCAGATTTATAAGATTATTCAAGAGAATAAATAAATTCAGATAAGAAAAACAGCCGTTGCAACTGTCAATCACAGTGTAACGGCTTTCTTTTAGAGTTTAAAATCGGACCCAAACAAAGTCCACCTATTTCACCTGTTTTTCTTGCTGTAAATACCCAAGAATTACAACTGAGCCCCTATTTCCTGCTATCTACCAGAAAAAAGAAATCCCTGATAATGTCTGATTACCAGGGATTTGCTTGATTTTTCTTGTTGTTTCAGTGATCCGCCTGGGGCTCGAACCCAGGACCCCAACATTAAAAGTGTTGTGCTCTACCTGCTGAGCTAGCGAATCAATCCTTATTTGCGAATCAGTTATTTCCTGATTGCGGGTGCAAAGGTAGTTACTTTTATTTAATTTGCAAGCATTCCATAGAAAAAAGTTTCAATTATTTTTCCTCGTTATGGCTTGTTTCTTGATTATCAGTGGTTTCTACTTCATCATATTTTATCTTTTCTTTGTTGATAATAAAGCGTTGGTAGTAGGAGAGCATCAAAGTTGTTAGTGGTAAGGCGATGATCATGCCGAGCATTCCCATTAATGAACCCCAGATAGAAAGAGATAAAAGGATGATGGCAGGATTCAGTCCGGTAATCTTTCCCATGATTTTGGGGACAAGGAAGGTATCCTGTATGATTTGTACGATTGCAAAGACAGCTAATGCACATGCAATGATAATCCAGAAGTTCTGTCCGGTGTCGGCAGCTTTGAGGATTGCCAATAGAATGGTGGGCAGGAAACCGATGATTTGCAAGTAGGGAACCATATTCAATGCTCCGATGAAAAGTCCCAAAGCGATAGCCATGGGGAAATCGATAATCAGGAAGCCAATGCTGAAAAGAATACCTACGCAGAAAGCAACCAAAGCCTGTCCACGGAAATATCTGTTCATACCATCCTGTACGTCGTGAACCAGATTGGAGGCAAACGTACGGTATTTATTGGGTAGCAGATGCAACCATCCTTCAGCTATCGCTTCGTAATCTAATAATATAAAGATTACATATAATAATATAATGAAGGAGGCAAGGATGCTGAATAGAATGTTGAGAGATTCTGCAAGCAAGGTCCACACTCTGGGGACGGTATCCTTGATTGCCGTCAAAATATTCTCTTCACTTAATACACGGTTCAGCGCTTGAAGATCGATATTTTCGTGGATAAATTCAGAAAGACTCTTAGGCACATTGTTTCCGGCTCCATTGGTGAGGTAAGTCACCAGCAAGTCGTTCATTCTGCCTATTTCCGAAATCATCGGCGGCACTAATAGGTAGAATAAAGTGACTCCGATAACCGTAATGAGGAATAAGGAACAGAAGATGGAAATAATGCGGCTTTTTAATCGTAGCTTATACTGGAAGAATTTGACTAACGGATAGACCATATAAGCTATCAGCCACGCAATAAAGAAAGGTAATAACACTCCGCTAAGGCGTTCTACAAGCATTAATATTCCTACAACTAACACACATCCGATAGAGCCGCGTATAAAACTGTCGAATGTTATCTTTTTCCTTTCCATAATCTTTTTCTTTTATAGAGTTTATACTTTCTGCTCATCTTCCCCTCGTGCACGGAGATAACATTCCCTGCACAGAGGCTCGTATTCGGCTGTTTCGCCTAAAAGAACCTGTTTCTCATTCTTGACAGTACGATGTGAGAAAGAAGCCAGCTGGCCACATTTCACACAGATTGCATGAACTTTGGAGACTTCATCGGCAATGGCGCACAATTGCGGCATTGGTCCGAATGGATTTCCTTTGAAGTCCATATCCAACCCTGCAATGATAACACGGATTCCATTATTGGCGAGCTGGTTGCATACATCAATCAAACCACTGTCGAAGAACTGTGCTTCGTCAATACCTACTACATCTATCTCGGAAGTAAACAGTAAAATACTGGCTGACGAATCGATGGGAGTGGAGGCGATAGAATGGCTGTCGTGAGAGACTACATCTTCTTCTGAATAACGGGTGTCGATAGCTGGTTTGAATATCTCTACACGTTGTTTCGCGAATTTCGCTCTCTTCATTCTACGAATCAATTCCTCTGTTTTTCCGGAGAACATGGAACCGCAGATTACTTCGATCCTGCCTCTTCTTCTAGTCTCCTGTATGTGGTCTTCTGAAAATAATACCATGAGATTTTGTGTTTTCTTGATTAAGTAAATATGTGGACAAAGGTAAGCAATTCAATGTGCAAGAACTGTTAAATTATCCATTATTTTAAGTTATTGCATAAATTATTCCTACATTCGCACCGTATAAACAATGGACTGACATGAAACAGAAGCTATTAACAGATATTGAGTTGGATGTTCATGAGTTGAAGTATCTCATGGATTCATTTACCAAGGAGCCGACTCCGACTTTGTCTGAACTGTTGAAGCGGAGCATTACACGGATGCAGGGACGTTTGGATGAACTGCAGCAGGAAGTGGATGCTGTTCAGGTGACTTCTCCGTTAACTGTAGAAGAAACAGTGGAAGAGACTAATGAAGTTGCCGAATCTGAAGTAGATTCACCCAGCATTATACAATCTCTTGAATCTGTTGTTGTGAAAGAAGATGAGGAAGGAGAGATTATTGTTGCGGAAGAGAAACCAGTCGTAGCGGTAACAGAAGAAGGGAAAAAAGAGGAACCAGCAATTGTTGAGGAATCTGTAGCTGAAACTGTTGTGAAAGAGGAAGAACCTAAATCGGTAGTGTTGGGAGAAAGTCTCAAACTATCTGCTGGCTTGCGACATGCTATCAGCTTGAATGATTCTTTCCGTTTTTCTCGTGAACTATTTGGAGGCGACACAGAATTGATGAATCGTGTTATTGAACAGATATCAGTAATGGGTTCCTACAAGACTGCGGTCGCATTTTTGTCCTCGAAAGTCGAATTGAATGAAGAAAAGGAGGCGGTGAACGACTTTCTGGAGCTACTAAAGAAATATTTTAATCAATCAGCATAAATCAAAAACAAGATGGGAAAGCTATATGTAGTGCCTACGCCGGTAGGGAATCTGGAGGACATGACTTTTCGGGCTATCAAAGTCCTGAAAGAGGTCGATCTGATTTTGGCGGAGGATACACGTACTTCCGGTATTTTGCTGAAACACTTTGAAATAAAGAATGCAATGCAATCCCACCACAAATTTAATGAACATAAAACGGTGGAAAGTGTTGTTAATAGAATAAAGGCAGGTGAAACGGTGGCACTAATTTCGGATGCCGGAACGCCTGGAATTTCCGATCCCGGATTTCTGGTTGTTCGTGAGTGTGTACGCAACGGTATTGAAGTGCAGTGTTTGCCGGGAGCAACTGCTTTTGTTCCGGCACTCGTTGCATCGGGATTGCCGAACGAGAAGTTCTGCTTCGAGGGGTTTCTCCCCCAGAAGAAAGGACGGCAGACACGACTGAAGACATTGGCGGAAGAACACCGTACGATGGTGTTTTATGAATCACCCCACCGTCTGTTGAAGACGTTAACACAGTTTGCCGAATATTTCGGTGCTGAACGTCAGGCAACCGTGTCGCGTGAAATATCCAAGCTCCACGAAGAAACAGTTCGGGGCAGTTTGGCTGAATTGATAGAACACTTTACTGCTACCGAACCCCGGGGCGAGATTGTGATAGTATTAGCAGGAATAGATGATTAAATAACTTCATTAAAAAACGTAAAACGTAAACGTATGAAAAAGTTAGCTGTTTTATTTGTATGCGTAGCCATGTTAGCTTCGTGTGATAGCTTTAAAGGTGGAAGTAAAGACCTGAAAGCTGAAAATGATTCTCTTTTGATGGAACTGAACCAGCGCAATGCTGAACTGGATGATATGATGGGTACTTTCAATGAAGTTCAGGAAGGTTTCCGTAAGATCAATGCTGCCGAAAGCCGTGTTGACTTGCAACGTGGAACCATCACTGAAAACTCTGCCAGCGCCAAGCAACAGATTGCTTCTGACATCGAATTCATCTCTAAACAGATGGAAGAAAACAAAGCGCAGATTGCAAAGTTGCAGGCACAGTTGAAGAACAGCAATTACAATTCTGCACAGATGAAAAAAGCTGTTGCCGCTTTGACTGCTGAATTGAACGCTAAACAACAACGTATCGAAGAACTTCAAACAGAACTGGCTTCCAAGAACATCCGTATCCAGGAATTGGATGCTGCTGTCAGCGACTTGTCTGCTGCTAAAGAAACGTTGGCTGCAGAAAACGAAGCGAAAGCTAAAACCGTTGCTGAACAGGAAAAGAGCTTGAATGCTGCCTGGTTCGTATTCGGTACTAAATCTGAATTGAAAGCTCAAAAGATTCTTCAGAGCGGAGATGTATTGAAGAGTGCTGATTTCAATAAGGATTATTTCACTCAAATCGATATCCGTACAACCAAAGAAATCAAGTTGTACTCTAAACGTGCTGAGTTACTGACTACTCATCCGTCCGGTTCTTATGAATTGGTTAAAGATGACAAAGGCCAGTTGACATTGAAGATTACTAATCCTACTGAATTCTGGAGTGTATCCAGATACTTGGTTATCCAGGTAAAATAAGGTAGACATCCCTTTTTGAATTGCCAATGTGCTGATTCCTGGATTCAAGAAATTAGCACATTGGCTTTTTTATTTCCTATATACGCATAACTACTGATGAAATATAAAAATCTCTTTTTTGATCTTGATGATACCATTTGGGCTTTCTCTCAAAATGCCCGTGATACTTTTGAAGAAGTATATCAGAAATATTCGTTCGACCGTTATTTTGATTCGTTCAATCATTATTATACCCTTTATCAGCAAAGAAATACCGAACTTTGGATTGAGTACGGCGAAGGAAAAATAACGAAAGATGAATTGAACCGTCAACGTTTCTTTTATCCTTTGCAGGCTGTGGGAGTGGAAGATGAAGCGCTTGCTGAACAGTTCTCGAAAGATTTTTTCGCGATTATTCCCACTAAAAGTACTTTGATGCCTCATGCAAAGGAGGTATTGGAATATCTTGCTCCTAAATATAACCTCTATATCCTTTCCAATGGATTCCGTGAATTGCAATCATGCAAGATGCGGTCGGCAGGAGTGGACGGGTATTTCAAAAAAGTGATTCTTTCGGAAGATCTCGGAGTGTTGAAGCCTTGGCCGGCAATATTTAATTTTGCCTTGTCTGCCACTCAATCCGAATTGCGCGAATCCTTGATGATTGGTGACAGTTGGGAAGCGGATATAACCGGAGCGCACGGAGTAGGGATGCATCAGGCTTTTTACAATGTGACGGAACGGACTACTTTCCCTTTTCTTCCCACTTATCACATACATTCCTTGAAAGAATTAATGGATTTATTATAGGTTTTCTGGATTAAGTCGTATTTTTGTTGCGTTTTAATTTTGCATAAAATACGATATAATCATGGATAGTACGCTCCTGCCTTTTGCCTTACTTTGTTTCACTTCATTTTTTACATTGACCAACCCATTGGGAACGATGCCTGTCTTCCTTACCATGACCCATGGTATGACGGATAAGGAACGTCAGTCTATCGTACGTCGCGCCACCATTGTGTCGTTTATTACAATAATGGTATTTGTCTTTGCCGGGCAGTTTCTTTTTAAGTTTTTCGGTATTTCTACTAATGGCTTCCGTATTGCCGGTGGGGTGATTATCTTCAAGATCGGCTTTGATATGCTTCAAGCCCGTTATACACCGATGAAACTGAAAGATGAAGAAATCAAAACGTATGCGGATGATATCTCTATTACTCCTCTCGGCATTCCTATGTTATGCGGTCCCGGAGCGATTGCCAATGCTATTGTCTTGATGCAGGATGCACATTCTTATGAAATGAAGGGAATTTTGATCGGCACTATTGCCCTGATTTATCTGCTGACTTTCTTTATTCTTCGTGCTTCTACGAAATTGGTAAACGTATTGGGTGAGACGGGAAACAATGTAATGATGCGCCTCATGGGATTGATTCTGATGGTGATTGCGGTGGAATGTTTCGTCAGCGGATTGAAACCGATTCTGGTGGATATTGTGAGAGAGGGGATGCTTCCTTGATGATAAAAGATAGAAGGGCTGAAGAGTCCTTAAAATGAAATTTATCTTTGCTGTAAAAAATGAACTACCCTTATAGAAGTTAATAGGATATATATAAATAAAGCCGTAAATGGATGACAACTATCAGGAATATTTTATTTTAAATTACTTTTGTAAAAAATAGATTCCCGAGTTTTTTTATAACCCCCTTAATAGAAATGAGACTAAAACTCCAAGGCTTGCCAAAGAGTTTAGTCTCATTTTTACCTTTATAAATCAGTATCTTTTTTATATCTTGGAATTGGATATATTGTATCTACTCTTTTTTATTTCATTAAAAAGAAGTGAATTGTTTATGGATTCTGATCAGTGGCAATATTTAAGCTTTCATTACCGTCGAACTCTGTCATTGGAATCATCATCGTCATTTCCCAGTCTTCCGGATCAATATAACGTCTGTAGTCTAATAGACGTGCTCCTTCTCCCCATTATTCGATACGATGTTGAAGTAAATGTTTCTTACGTAAAACTATTTATGTATATATTTATAAATAATAAGACCTGCAATTTCGATTAATTCTAAAATTGCAGGTCTCATCTACTTATTTAAAACTTATCCTTATATGGAGGCAATATTAAAAAATGTTTTATCGAGGTAGATTATCACTCCATCCCTCTGTTTGTATAACTCCAAAACCTGAATTAACTTCAAAAGAAGGTATTGGGTACACAAATTTGGCAATGTTGAAATTAGTATACGCTCCATCTGCCACACTAATAATTTTGCCTAATCTTCTTGCATCAAAGAAGCGATGTCCTTCTTGAACCAGTTCTAATTTTCTTTCTTTGTCAATCACATCAATAATCGTCTGATCCTCTGCAATTTCACTATCATCCAAATCCGGGTTTCTTTTTGCCGCTACTTCCAACAGTTTTTCTTTAGCTTTACCATAATCAGGAGTTGATTGTTTTGCATATGCTTCTGCCTGTATTAAATACATTTCAGGCAGTCTGAAAACCGGCAAGTTAGAAATCTGATTATTGGTTGTGATACCACGCATTTTTCCACCAGTCCACGTACCGCCAAGAAGTGCCAGACGAATATCATTAGATGAATATTCTGCTATTGTTGCGCTGTTAATAGACAAACCGTATTTATTCCATAAAGTATTCAGAGCATTAGCAGATAAATAATCATCTTCGGCTTTTGCTATAAAGAAAATGTCTTCTGTCGAAACAGCCAATGTCGTGTACATATTCTTATAGTCTTCTTTGGTTGATACAATTGTACCACCACTTAGGGTTATTGCCTCTTGAGCCGCCGTAATAGCCCCTTCGTAATTTTTCATATAGAGTTTTACGCGAGCTTCAAGTGCAGCAACTGCAGCCGTATTCATATACTGTTTACCTACATTTTCAACACCTTCTTTAGCATAATATTCTTTAGCCTTCGTTATATCATCAAGAATCAGGCTATAATTTTGTTCTACACTAACTCTTGACACCTGTGAATAGGCAGGGACGGGCTCAGTAACGTTTACGATACCTAATGTCGTTTTGTTGGCTTCCGAATATGGCAAACCAAACATGTTAGTCAAATAGAAAGAACAGAGGGCTTTAATTGCATAGGCTTGAGCGATGCATCCTTCCACTTCTGTCAGATCCCCCTTTGTTACTTCTTTAAATGAAGCACCTTCTTTAATGATACGTGCACAACGGTCGATAGCCCAATATCCGTATGCCCATATTTCTTCTATGTATGAATTAGTATCCAGTATCTGATAGCGGAAGATGTCATAGAAATGGGACGTTGCAACGGAATGTGAAGTGATATCCGTTGGCGCATCTCCAATTGCTAATACATCACGTCCCAGAAAACGATATGAACCTAATGTGTAATATACACCATTTAAAGCATTCTGAAAATCTTGGGTAGTAACCAAGGCTTCTTCTGTCGGAACAGAAGTTGATGGCGTTTCTGTCAAGAAGTCATCGCATGCGGTGAATGAAATAGCCATCCAACCGGTTAATAAAGCAAATAATATTTTCTTCATTGTCATAAATTTCTAAAGTTATTTTTTAGAAGCTAAGATTAAGACCGAACATGATATTTCTAGGTACAGGATATGCCCAAGACTGCATACCGGTAGATCTAGTTTGTGGATCAAATCCTATAAAATCTTTAGCAGTGATAGTGAACAAATTGTCAGCAGAGATATAAACTCTTAAATTGTCAATAGCCACTTTATTCATAAGGTTCTTCGGAAGAGTATATCCTAAAACCATGGATTTCATTCTCAAATAAGAACCGTTCATTAAGAAACGGCTGGAATTAGTTTCTGCTCCCGAGTTGTCTCCAGCTACAAATTTGGGTACGTCGGTTATATCTCCCGGCTTTTGCCAGCGGTTGTCATAAACATAGTTAGATACCGGACCTAAGAAATAATGTCCAACCTGCATATCAAATGCAAATCCGGAGTTATATACTTTATTTCCCAAGGTGAAACTGGTATCAAAAGAGAAGTCAAAACCTTTGTATTTGAAATTCATTCCAAAGCCACCATAAAATTTAGGATCGGCAGAACCTACAATTCGCTGACCGGCCTCATTTACATTTTTTGTTTTCTCATCCCCTTCTTGTCCTTTATACCACATTGCTTCTCCTGTTTCAGGATCCACTCCTGCATATTCCGGCATATAGAATGTATTATACGCCTCGCCAACTTTTCTGATAGTTAGAGTATTCTCAATTGGTTTTTCTGTGGCAAGTTTTATGATTTTATTTTTATTTGCCGTACCAGTGAAACGAACATCCCAACTGAAATCCTTATTTCTAAGTACGTTAGCGTTAATCAAGAATTCTATACCTTTGTTTTCCATCTCACCTACATTTTTCAGGATAGATCCGAATCCAGTTGTGTAAGAAAGTGGTACATCAAATATCATATCTTTTGTCCGTTGGTTATAATAGTCCACTTCGAGTGTCAGTCTTTCGAAGAAAACAGCATGGATACCGATATCGGCTTTTGCAACAGTCTCCCATTTTAGATCCGGATTGGCTATTTGGTAAGGAATAGCTCCTGGTTTACCATTATAAGAATATCCATAATTATATAATCCCATTGCTGCATAATAACCAATATCCTGATTACCTACAGTTCCATAACTACCTCTGATAGTCAAATCTGTCAACCAACTTTTGGTATTTTCCATAAAGCTTTCGTTAGAGATGCGGTATTTTGCTCCTATAGACCAGAAAGGAGCCCATTTGTTGTTTACACCAAATCTTGACGAGCCGTCATAACGGAAACTGCCTGACAGATAATATTTATCATTCAAGTTATATTCTGCATTCATAAAGAATGAAGAAAGAGTGCTTGCTTTGGTTGAAGATCCCGCCCCTGTTGGCTTGGAAGCATTGTCCAATTCAAAAACAGCATCACTAGGATATCCACTGGCAGCTGCATAAATTGTTCTATAAGATATTTTCTGTGCTTCTTGTCCCAACAATACATTCAAATGATGCATGTCTTTGAAAGTGCGGTTGAAGTTTACGGTATTGGTAATGGTCAAGGTTGTTGCCCTTTCCTGATTTCTTTGACCAAGCATACCGCTACCGGAATATTGAGGATTATAAATTGAACTGTAAAAGAACTCGTCCAAGTCAATTAAGCTCAATCCTGCATTTGTCTTCCATGTTAAGCCATCAATAATATTATAAGTAAAATATGGATTCACAACCAATGTAATCTGCTTTTGATTGCGTTTATCACCTTTTTCTTTATCGTTAATGGCTACAGGATTATAATTAACATTTGTATTATATGTTCCATCTTCATTGCGCACCTGTTCAAACGGACGGATGTCATATACTGCTACAATAGGATTAGTATATTGGCTTTCAGTCATAGTATTGTTTATATCGGAGAGTGCTCCATTCACCGAAAGTCCATATCCTATCCGCCCGCTTTTTCCATCTAAACTAATACGTCCGCTATAGCGTTTCATTCCAGTTCCGATGACGATACCTGTATTCTGAAAATATCCTCCACTAATATAATAGCGCAAATTTTCATTCCCGCCTTGAGCACTGATATCATATTCTTGTGAAAACCATTTTGCAGAATCTCCTTCAGCCAATCCACACTCTTGATATTTTGCGTCAAGTCCACATTATACCAATCCATAACATAGGCATTCAGCCATTCAGCAGAAGTCATGCCATCCTCACCGTCATATCCTGCATTTGTTAGTCCTTCGGTCCAGATCTCTTTGTATTTATCCAGATTTGTCGTACGATAATTATGATCTATCTTACCTACAAAACTAGTTCCGACTTTTGCATTCACATTAAAACGCGCTTTTCCCAGACTACCTTTTTAGTAGTAACTACAATTACTCCATTCGCTGCACGAGCTCCATAAATAGCTGTAGCTGTAGCATCTTTCAAAACTGTGATGGACTCAATGTCGTTAGGATTGATATTAGCCATCGGACTTGCCGCCATATCCCCTGTTCCGGCTTTGTTATAAGCCCCCATTTTGTCTGTGTAAATGGCAATACCATCAATTACGTATAAAGGTTCGGTTCCAGAGTTCATTGAACCAACTCCACGAATAGTAGTAGAAGCGTATGCACCAGGTTGTCCAGTCAAGCTATTTACCTGTAAACCAGCTACTGATCCTTCCAAAGACTTCATAAAGTTTGCATCTGTTTTTTTCATCAAGTCCTTGTTATCCACCGTTTGGGCAGATCCCGTAAATGCCGCTTTTTTAGTTACCCCATATCCGGTTACCACAACCTCATCTATTAGCTGTGCATCAGATTTGAGAACCACTCGCAAATTGGGCTTTATCGCCACTTCCTGCGTCTGCATACCAATGTACGAAATCTGCAAAGTCTTTGCAGAACTAAATACAACTATAATATCTTGATTACTAATAATATACACGATGTTTACTTTCCTTCGGCAATAAATCTTTTGTTGTAGTTATTATGCAGATTATCAATATGTTAAATACCTACCAAACATATTAATTTGCTGATTTATGATACCAGATTTCTATCAAAAATAGGACATAACAATCTATTAATTAATTATTTAAGTTCTTGTCTTATATGATATAAGCTAAAACTTATTTCCATCTTAACTGTTGAAGATGGGTTTCTTGTCTAAATTATATCCAATAATTATTGACTATAATAATATATTCATTAGCAAACGATAATCTAAGAAAAAGAAAAACTCCAGATGAAAAAATGCATATTTTATTACTGTATATTTTAAAATATGCAGGGGTGGATTCAAATATTCTCCAAAATCGCAGAGAATATGATTGATGAATATTCATATTGGATGGTTATATGCTTTTTCTGTATCAAAGAGATTGTGTAATTACATCTAATTATGTAAAAAGAAGTATTTATCATTTATCTGACGCTAAAATGAAAGAACCCCAAATGCCGGATTCTAATAGCTATTAGAGGCTATCAGGGTTATAAATTAGCTTTTAATCCTTTCCTTTTAAAGAAAGCAAGGGCTTCTCTACGACCAATGACTCGTTCCTTTTAAAGGAACACTTTATTCCTTTAAATTGGGACGAGTGATAATATTCGTAATAACGATGTGTATTTAGGTTATGCATATGCGTTTTTGAAACTGATATTGCATATTCTTTCATTTAATTATACACTTTTCTTTCTATTAGAGAAAATTAGCCCCCTCCATTTCTAAAACTAAATCTTAAAAACAGAACACTTTCATCTAGCTTTTGTACCTATTATTATTTTTTTGATGAGGCCGTTTTCTCAAGATCACGTACCACTGTTATATCCATTATATTTGCATATACCTGTGTAGTCTTCACACTTTTGTGTCCTAATAGCTTTTGTACCGTAGTAATATTGGCACCACTATATAATAATAAGGTGGCATTTGTATGCCGGGCAGTGTGAAATGACACACGTTTATCTATTTTCGCCAAGCCTGCTAATAAATTCAATTCTTTGTTGATATTAGAATTGTCTTTCAACTTAAAGAAGCTGTCAAGATCATCTTTATAGCGTTGCAATATCTCAATTCCTTTGCCTTCAAATAATAAATATAAAGGAAGACGTACCTCAATACCAGTTTTAACAGACTTGTATATAATCCAGGTTTCCTGATGGAATTCAACAATATTTGCGGAGGTCAGACTGGTGAAATCAGAATATCGTAACCCTGCGTAGCAACAAAATAAAAAAGCATCTTTTGTTTTTTGTAGCCTCGTATATCTTCCTGTTAGCTGTAAATTTTCAAAGCGATATAACTCTTCCGGAGCCAAGTGCGTATGACTTCCCTCTATACTTTTAATTTTATACTTTCTAAAAGCATACTTTTGTATATCCATATATTCCTTATTTATAGCAACGTTAATATATCGTTTTAGATGCTTCATGTGCTTGGCAATGGTATTAAGGTGATAGCCTTTAGACTGCAGGTGATTATCAAATGAGGACACAAATTCAAATGTCAAATCGGTGAATAATATCTCTTTCTTAAATTCCTGAAGTAATTCAAGGGTGGAAAGATGATTTTGTCTGGTGCTCTCTTTCAAAAGAGAATTAGCTACTTCTTCTTTGAAGAAAGTTAAGAATGAGCTCCCGTTACTTAGAGGCTTATCAATCGAATTCTTTAATAAATCTAGCGATATTGGCTTTCCTTGTTGCCATAATCCAAGTTCAGTATGCTCAATAGCTGCTATATTCTCATACAACATACGATTCAAAACATTGGCGTTAGGATGATTCTTCACCATCTTTCGTTTAGCATCCCACTGATCGGGTTTGAGATATATTTTGGTGGAGAAATACATTTTTTTTCTGTTCAGATAGGCCTCTACCTGTACTAACGCCATTCCTTTTTTATTCAATCTCTTCTTTCTGTTAAACACAAGGTTGTAACTGATCTTTTCCATACTTTCATTTTTAAATTAATAATAGAACAAATTAGACGTAATTCTGTGCTATATCAGAGACGAATAAGCATTAATATCTCTAAAAAAAACAAATCTCCAAATAACCGAGTATTCACAAAACTTTAAATTAAATGCCACTTTTTTATTCGCTTTTCCACGAAAAAAGCAAAAAGAATAGCTTTTAAAGGTGTTTTATGACTAAAAACGAGTAAAAGAAATATTAAAAGATGCATTTTGCTCATGCAAAGTGTTACTAGCTATTTTAGCAATCAGCGCTTTTAATAAGAAAAAACATGCTTATCGGCATAAATACAGCACATAAAATAACAAAATGTTATATTTGCAACCTTTTTTTATTAATATAATTGTTAGTTTCAGTTTTATTAATATATTTGCAAATTGTTAGAGTAAAGATACAAATAATGTAAAGTTAAACTTTAAGAGAGAATTTATGAAAAGAAAATTGATGCTGTTATTGGCATGCCTTTTTGTGGGCATAGGCCTGGTAACTGCCCAAACTCAAAAAATCACAGGCGTTGTGATTTCTGAAGAAGACGGGCAGCCAGTTGTTGGCGCTTCTGTGTTGGTAAAAGGTACCACTCAAGGTACAATCACAGATGTAGATGGTAATTTTAATTTGTCGAATGTACCAAGTTCTGCAAAGACTTTGCAGATTTCGTATATTGGTATGCAGACGCAGGAAGTGGTTATAAAACCGAATCTGAAAGTTGTGCTAAAATCTGATTCTCAGAAACTTGATGAGGTTGTGGTGACTGCGATGGGGATTAAACGTTCTGAAAAGTCTTTGGGATATTCAGTGACAAGTGTTAAAGGTGATGAAATAACCAAGGCACGTGAAAGTAATGTTTTAAACTCCTTATCAGGTAAGATCGCAGGTGTACAGATTGGACAGTCGTCAGGTACTGCAGGGGGAAGTTCTAGTATTCAGATTCGTGGTGCTTCTTCTATTGGTAGCGTGTCGTCTCCACTTTTTATTGTTGATGGTTTGCCTATTGACAATGGGGCGTTCAATCCGGACAGAACTAATGGCATTGTTGATGTTGGAAACCGTGCAGGAGATATTAGCTCGGATGATATCGAGTCTATTAATGTTTTAAAAGGGGCTGCGGCAACTGCATTGTATGGTGCGCGTGCGAAAGATGGTGCTATCGTAATAACTACCAAAAAAGGTAGTCGCAATTCGCAGGTATCTGTTACAGTTAATTCTTCCACACGTTTTGAGAATGTTTTGAAACTGCCAGATTTTCAAAATGATTACGCACAAGGAAGTTATGGCAAATATAATGTAAAAATGTTGAATGGTTGGGGGCCTAAGATATCTTCTGTGCAAGATCAGACATTTGCAGATTTTAAAGGAGAACAGGTTACTTTGCAAGCATATCCTGACAATGTAAAAGATTTCTATGAGACAGGTATGAGTTATATAAATAATGTCGCAATTGCTGGTGGTACAGAACGTTCTGATTTTAGAATCAGTGTCTCTACTACTAATCAGACAGGGGTGGTGCCCGGATCCGATTATAATAAATATGCTTTTGCCGTTAATGGTGGTATGAATTTCACCAAGAACTTCACAGGGCGAGTTTCAGCACAGTACATCCGCTCTGATTCGGAAGGACGGCCTGCTCAGGGATCTAATGATAATAACTTGCTCATTCCTTTGATAAACGGAATGCCGCGTACGGTAAATATCAACGATGTGAAAAACAATTGGATTGACGAATACGGTAAGCAAATATCACTGGATCCGGAAGGAAAGAGTAACAATCCGTATTGGATAATCAACAAGAATAAATTTACTAATCAGTTGGATCGTCTTATCGGCAATATTGTTTTGACTTATAAACCGATAGAAGGACTGACAATCTCGAATAATGCAGGAACTGACTTTTATACAGAAACCAGACGTAAAGTATATTCGAAAGGGACAATTGGTAATCTTGAAGGACAGTTCCAGACATGGGATCTCTATAAGCGTATTTTGAATAATGATTTGATGATATCGTATGAGAAAACATTTGCGGAAGATTATGGAGTAAAAGTAATGTTGGGACACAATATATATCAGGAAGACTGGAGAAATAATAATGTGTTGGCGCAAAATCTGGTTGTAGATGAATTGTATGCATATACTAATGCTAAGACAACGAGTCCGGTAAATTATACCTCTAAGAAACGGCTGGTTGGTCTTTATGGAGATATAAGCTTCAGTTATAAGAATATGGTATTCTTGGATGTGACAGGAAGAAATGACTGGTCATCTACATTACCTGTAAATAACCGTTCTTATTTTTATCCGTCAATTAGTGGTAGTTTTATTTTTACAGAATTGATGAAGAATAAGGATGTTTTGAGTTATGGAAAATTGCGTATGAGTTATGCTAATGTCGGTAGTGATGAACAACCATACCAGTTGGCGTTTCAATATACTCCGGTTAATTCTTATTTTTTGCAGTATAATTTAACGAATGTTTTTCCCCATAATGGATTAGTAGGATTTACAGGTCCTCGTGTATTGCCGAATGAGAATCTTAAACCACAAAATCAGGCATCGTTTGAGGTAGGTACTGATTTACGCTTTTTCCAAAATCGTATTCGTTTAGACTTGACTTATTATAAAAGTGTAACTAAAAATCAAATCGTAAGCATTGATGTTCCTTTGTCCACGGGGTATTTTGCCAATAATATTAATGCGGGAAAAGTATCTAATAAAGGGATTGAAGTAGCATTAGGAGTTACCCCTGTACAGACTAAGGATTTTAAATGGGACTTGGAGGCTACTTTTGCAAAAAACACCCAGAAAGTTGATGAGCTGGCAGAAGGGTTGGATGAGTACTCGTTGACTAGTGGATTGAGTGGATTGCAGATAAAAGCGGAAGTTGGTGGTTCGTTTGGTCTGTATGGTACAGGTTGGAAACGTGATGATTCGGGCAATTATGTTATTAACGAAAAGACAGGACTCCGTGAAATTGTAAACAATGTGCGTTTGGGAGATGTTTACCCGGACTTTACAATGGGTATTAATAATACGTTCTCTTACAAAGGTTTCACATTGAGTTTCCTGATAGATATTCGTCAAGGTGGTTCTCTTTACTCTGAAACAGTGGGTACTTTACGTACTACCGGACTTGCTGCTGAAACTGCTGCCCATCGAGAAGATGCGTCGTTTATTGAACCGGGAGTCATCTTACAATCTGATGGAACTTACAGAGCTAATGATGTGCCGGTTAAAAGTATGCAAGATTATTGGGGGCATGTGGCAAAATCAAGTAATAATGAGGGTAATATTTTCGATGCTTCATATGTTAAATTACGTGAGTTGAACTTTTCTTATAGTTTTCCTAGAAAATGGTTTAGAAGTTTCTTTGTCAAATCTCTTGATTTAGGCTTTGAGGCTCGTAATCTTTGGATTATAAAAGATCATGTGCCTCACATTGATCCGGAAGCTAACTTTTTTGGACCTGCACAGATCGGTGGGGGAGTTGAGTTCAATAGTATCCCGACAACAAGAAGTTTCGGATTTAATATTAGATTGACATTATAATAATTATCAAAGAGAAATAATATGAAAAATAAAAGATCAATATATACTATAGCAATCATATTTACATGTGCTATTTTGAGCTCATGTAGTGATTGGTTGGATGTTAATCATAATCCAAATTCTGCGGAAAAGGTGGATCCCGGATATTTATTCAATTATGCAGTAGTGAATTGGGCTGGTAGTCGTACCGGAGGAGATGCTTACATTCCTCTTTCTCAAAGTATCCAGTGTCAGGCAGACGGCGGCGATGATTATGGGGGCTGGGCGGAAGGTTATTATGTCATAGATCCATATAGCCTTGGTAATACATGGAAGCATTACTATTCTGTTGGAGGTAATAATTTGCAGTTAGCTATCAAAAATGCTCAAGAAGCTACTCCTGTCAATCATAATGGAATTGCTCAATGTAAAATTATTCTAGCTCAACATATTTATGAGACAACAATGATATGGGGAGATATTCCATTTACAGAGGCTTGGGTAGAAGGAGTTAAGTATCCAAAATTTGATTCTCAGGAAGTAGTTTTGAATGGTGTAGTAAGCTTGTTGGATGAAGCGTTGAATGAGATCAACTTGGATGATCCTTTGGCCATTACTGATTACGATATTTTTTATAAAGGTGATATGCAAAAGTGGATTCGGTTGGCCAAATCTTTAAAATTCAGAACTTTAATGACAATGGTGGATAAAGATCCGACGAAAGCAGAACAGATTGGAAAGTTGATAAGTGACGGTGGTATGATTAGTTCGGCTGATGATAATCTGCAGTTCCCATATTTACAGACTGCCGGTAATGAAAATCCTAAATATAAAATATTGGAGAAGTATACAAATGGCATCAATATTATGTTTTTTGCAAATAATAATGTATTGAAGCCTATGCAGGAACGTAATGATTCTCGTATTTCCAGATATTTTGAACCGGGAGCTGACGGGGTGTATCGAGGCTTGGATACTCGGCAGGCAGCAGAAGAAACTGATGATGAAAATGCGGATTTATTATCTTCCGTTATAAGTAAGTATCTTTTTAGAAAAGAGGCACCTGAATTAATTTATTCTTATCAGGAACAGTTATTTTTTGAAGCGGAAGCGTATGTACGTGGGTTGGGAGTAACTTCTAATTTGGTGAAGGCTAATGAATTATATAAGAAAGCTATTCAAACAGCTTGTGATTATTATGAAGCAGATCCGGTAAAGACAACTGAATTTATTGATGCTTTGGATGATTTAAACACATTGGAACCTGATAGAGCTTTATATGAGATTCATATTCAGCAATGGATTGATTTGATGGACAGACCGTTGGAAGAATTTGTACAGTGGAGAAGATCAGGATCCAATGGTAACGAGGTACCTGTACTTACTGTGCCGACAGAAGCTACTTCTCGGGAACTTATTCGTAGATGGGAATATAGTCCTGAGGAAATGACTGCTAATCCTAATGCACCCAAAGAATCTCCTAAAATTTGGGAAAAGATGTGGTTTGATTTATAGATTCTAAGGTGATAAATGATACGAAAAAGAGGACAATAAAACATTGTCCTCCTTTTTTTTTGTTATATTTGCGCCCACATTATTATATATAGAAGTAAAGAATGAAAGAATTTGTAATATCCGAAGCCAAAGTAGAGACAGCAGTGCTTGTCGGACTCATCACACAAACGCAGGATGAGCGTAAGACGAACGAGTATCTGGATGAACTGGCTTTCCTTGCCGAGACGGCTGGGGCGGAAGTAGTGAAACGATTTACGCAGAAGTTGCCGACAGCTCATTCAGTGACTTATGTCGGAAAAGGAAAGTTGGAAGAAATCAGACAATATATTCGTAACGAAGAGGAAGAAGAACGTGAAGTAGGAATGGTCATCTTTGATGATGAGCTTTCTGCGAAACAGATTCGTAATATTGAAGCCGAACTGAAAGTGAAGATACTGGACCGTACTTCACTGATCCTTGATATATTTGCCATGCGTGCACAGACAGCCAATGCGAAGACGCAGGTAGAGCTGGCACAATATAAATATATGTTGCCGCGTTTGCAGCGACTTTGGACTCACTTGGAACGCCAGGGAGGAGGTTCCGGTGCCGGTGGCGGTAAAGGTTCCGTGGGACTTCGTGGTCCGGGTGAAACACAGCTCGAGATGGACCGCCGTATCATCCTGAACCGTATGTCATTATTGAAAGAACGTCTGGCGGAGATTGACAAGCAGAAAGCTACCCAACGAAAGAATCGCGGACGCATGATACGTGTTGCACTGGTTGGTTATACCAACGTGGGAAAATCAACCATGATGAATCTTCTCTCCAAGAGCGAAGTGTTTGCAGAAAACAAACTATTTGCGACTTTAGACACCACTGTGCGTAAAGTGATTATTGATAATCTACCGTTCTTGTTGTCGGATACGGTAGGATTTATTCGCAAGTTGCCTACCGACCTGGTAGAATCTTTTAAATCTACCCTGGATGAAGTGCGTGAAGCAGATTTGCTTGTACACGTAGTCGATATTTCCCACCCCGGATTTGAGGAACAGATTGAGGTGGTGAACAAGACACTGGCAGAGATTGGCGGCAGTGGCAAACCTATGATACTTGTATTTAATAAAATAGACGCTTACACCTACGTGGAGAAAGCGCCGGACGACCTTACCCCCCGAACAAAGGAAAACTTAACACTCGAAGAACTGATGAAGACGTGGATGGCAAAAATGGAGGATAACTGCCTCTTTATTTCCGCCCGCGAACGAATCAATATAGACGAACTGAAAAATGTAGTTTATCAGCGAGTGAAAGAATTACACGTTCAGAAATATCCCTATAACGATTTTCTTTATCAGACCTACGAAGAAGAGGAAGAATAAACGGGAGGGATTTATGATTTCTGATTTCTGAATTATGAGTTGGCTGTGCGATTATGACGGACAACATCACAGTTCATAAATCATAATTCATAAATCATAACTCATAAATCATTTAGTATATGAAAGACTATCGTAGATTGACTGAAGATGAGGTACTTCAGTTGAAGAGCCAGTCGTGTCTGGCCGATGATTGGGGAAATGTATCAGTGGCAGAGGGCTTTAATTGTGAGTACGTTCATCATACCCGTTTCTCGGGTGAAGTGAAACTGGGGGTATTCGAATCAGAATTTACATTGCCAGGGGGAATCAAGAAACATTCGGGATTGCGTCATGTGACGTTGCATAATGTATCAGTGGGCGATAACTGTTGTATTGAGAATATCCAGAACTACATTGCTAACTATGAGATCGGTAGTGATACTTTCATTGAGAATGTAGATATTATTTTAGTGGATGGATTAAGCACTTTCGGTAATGGGGTAGAAGTGGCTGTCTTGAATGAAACAGGAGGTCGTGAAGTGTTGATGAACGACAAACTGTCTGCGCATCAGGCATATATACTTGCGTTGTACCGCCATCGTCCCGAACTGATTAACCGTATGAAATCTATTGCGGATTATTATTCCAATAAACATGCTTCTGCTATCGGCAGTATTGGCAATCATGTCATGATTCTCAATACAGGTTCAATCAAGAATGTCCGGATTGGTGATTACTGCCATATCTGTGGAACTTGCCGCTTATCCAATGGAAGCGTCAATAGTAATGTGACAGCGCCTGTACATATCGGTCACGGGGTAATTTGTGACGACTTCATTATCTCTTCCGGTTCAAAAGTGGATGACGGTACGATGCTGACCCGTTGCTTCGTCGGGCAGTCCTGTAAATTGGGACATAATTATTCCGCTTCCGATTCTTTGTTTTTTAGTAATTGCCAAGGAGAGAACGGTGAGGCATGTGCTATTTTCGCAGGTCCTTTCACCGTGACACATCATAAATCTACTTTGCTGATTGCCGGAATGTTCTCGTTTATGAATGCAGGTTCGGGATCCAATCAGAGCAACCACATGTATAAGTTAGGTCCTATTCATCAAGGAACGATGGAAAGGGGAGCGAAGACTACTTCTGATTCCTATATCTTGTGGCCGGCACGTGTCGGAGCTTTCTCATTGGTCATGGGACGTCATGTCAATCATGCCGATACTTCTAATCTTCCTTTTTCCTACCTGATAGAGCAGCGGAATACGACTTATCTGGTTCCGGGAGTCAACTTAAGAAGTGTAGGTACTATCCGTGACGCACAAAAATGGCCGAAACGTGATAATCGTAAAGACCCGAACAGGCTGGATTATATCAACTATAACCTGTTGAGTCCTTATACCATTCAGAAGATGTTCAAAGGGCGTTCCATTTTGAAAGAATTGAAACGTGTGTCCGGTGAAACTTCAGAAATCTACTCTTACCAGAGTGCTAAAATCAAGAATTCTTCTTTGAACAATGGAATCCGTTTTTATGAAATTGCTATCCACAAGTTCTTAGGGAACTCCATTATAAAACGACTGGAAGGCATTAACTTCCAGAGCAATGAAGAAATCCGCCAACGCCTGAAACCCGATACGGAAATTGGTATCGGCGAATGGGTAGATGTTTCCGGGTTGATTGCTCCCAAGAGTGAGATCGACCGATTACTGGATGGTATTGAGAAAGGAGCAGTCAATCGTTTAAAGTCCATCAATGCAAGCTTCGCGGAAATGCACGAGAATTATTATACTTATGAATGGACATGGGCTTATCATAAGATCCAGGAATTTTATGGCCTAGATCCGGAAACGATAACAGCGCAAGACATCATCGGTATCGTGAAAGCCTGGCAGCAAGCTGTTGTCGGATTGGACAAGATGGTATATGAGGATGCTAAGAAAGAATTCTCGTTATCTTCCATGACCGGATTCGGTGCTGATGGCTCTCATGACGAAATGAAGCAGGATTTTGAGCAAGTACGCGGTGATTTCGAAAGCAATACATTTGTGACTGCGGTGTTGAAACATATTGAAGATAAAACGGCTCTTGGAAATGAGCTCATCGAGCGAATCAAAATGATTGATAAAACGGAAATAGTGTAGCGAGTCAAAAATAAGTAGATAAATAAATGAGAATTTAGGGGCGTAGCGCCCCAACAAGGTTTCCATTCGGCCTGTTATCGTTTTAGACATACCCTAAAGGGTGGTAACCATTCTATTTTCCGCCTTGACATAAGTTGTTAGCCGCCATATCTTTGCGCCGTAACCTTTAACAAGAATGATTATGGCAAAAGAAAAAGTAAACTATCAGGAGGTATATGACCTCTACCAGT